>Ga0209946_1000227_pt1 | contig 23760 bp, 23 predicted proteins | sample SalPon2_A_H2O_MG_FD_185704 | JGI IMG/M metagenome (GOLD analysis project Ga0209946, IMG submission 185704) | Salt pond water microbial communities from South San Francisco under conditions of wetland restoration - Salt Pond MetaG R2_A_H2O_MG... | ecosystem: Environmental > Aquatic > Non-marine... | reverse complement strand
TGTATAATTTCGGCACATCGACAGACGTGCAGTTAACGAACACACACTCTATTCCACGTGACATATGACCCTTCGAGACATCCCTACCATGCTGATACCGACACCTTGGCGGCTTACCAGCGTTTATCTCTAGCGATAAGGTGACATGAGTCCAGATCCAACCACTCTGAATGACTCCTCACAGTCTGCCCGTGATGGCGACTCAGATGATAACATGTACTGGTGCATCAAGTGTAGATCGCGACATCGAAGGAACAGCAGCATCGGCTCGTGGCACTCACCGCTTGAACGCCCTGAATTAGACGAGAGTAACGTTGGCCGCTCTCGAAGCTCCAAGCCGGAGAAATCGACTTTTGCGGCCGCAATCGCACTCGCTCTGGAACTGCATGAGCGTGATGCCACTGAGGTGAGACTTGAACACTACCAGCAGCGGTACCCTGGGTGGTGGACCATTCACACTGAGGGGTGTGGGGGTAAACGAGGAGTAATCTATCTGCGGGTTGCTCTGTCTTCTCTCGGCGTGAAGTCTCGTTAGAGAGTGGCGGTTGGTAGCCCATTCACACCGAGGGGTGTCGGGTGAACCGACCCCATTCACACTCCGGGGGGTGCCATCTGCTACGCTACGAATCATGTTGAAACGAACATCTGGCTCCAGTTCAATCTCGTCTACTTATCGGGATTCACCGGCCCTTTGTACTTCGAAGTCACTGAATCTCCTTCCCGCCACTGCCAGTAGTAATAGCGGTTGTCGTTGATCTCTTTGATCGTGATCGTCGCCTTCGCCGGCACGTCGTCGGGGAGGTCATCGGGCCGCTCCTCGACGTCGGCGTCGCCCGCATCCTCCTCGAGACGAGCTTCCCGCTCTTTGTGTTCGGCCAACGCCTCGGCGTAGCTGGCAACGTCCCGAAGATGCTCCGGTGTGGCTTCATTGAGCGTGTTGACAATCTCCGTCGGAAGGTTCGCCGGTGGGGTCGTGGGTTCGTAGGACATCGGCTACTCTCGTGTTAACCAACACGACCCGCGAATCCATAGTTTTGTTGGTTAAGACGATAGAGACGGCTCTCGTGCCTGCTGACTGTAACACTACTCGAAACTTCTTTATATAATAGTTTCGTACTATGTTACACCGTGCTCCGGCGCATCGAACTCGAGGTCCTCGCCACAGTCGACCGCGGCGACACGATCTCCGAACTCGTCTCCTCCGCTCTGAGGAAACTATAGTATGGTCTTGTAGCCTTCTCAAGCACGTGCACCGGCGGGTGTTCGCCAAGTGGGACGACGAACACGTTGTCGTCACCAAGCACGTCCCGGCCACGCTCGATCATATCAGCCGTCCCGGAGCTGGGCTCACCCATCGCGTCGAACACCTGCAAGGCAAGCAAGACGCCACGGTCGCCAGCCCCAGCCGCAAACTCGGCCATCTGCTGGTTCCGCCGGAAGCCTGCCCGGGCGTCGTACGGGCCATACGACCCCTCCTTCACGACGGCATCTGGATGGTCCGTCTCATCCCACGGCGCGGGGAACTTCGCCACCTGAAGGCCGGCCGACGTGGCCCACCGCTCGCCGGCCACGTCAGCGCCACTAGCAGTCCCGGAGACGACCACGTCGGGGACGAAATCCGAGTAGTTGACGGCCTTCGCGAGCAGTCGCATCACCATATCTTCGGTGAGCATGTCGGTCACGGAGCGACTCCCGGCGATAATGGCGATGGTCGGGCTAGCGGGAATGCGGCCGTTCTCGATGCTGTCGGGATCGGGAACGTCCATCGTCATTAGTGAGCTGTCGGTACGACGGTCGGTCGCGTCGGTCGTGGTGTTGATCGAAGACATCTGTGGTCTCGGGAGACAACTCCCAGGAGTGGTTGCGAGTCGCAATTTGGTGACGGCAAGCCAGCGTGGACTACGACCCGGTGCTGATAGAGTCACTGTCACTATCAACGTACGCCCCACAGTACCCGCAGTCGGCACGACTGCAGTCGAGGTGGGCGTGGACGGTCCGGCAGAAGTGGCCCTCGTCAGCGGCGTCAGGCATCGTCGTCGCTGCCGTTGTCGATCTCGACGTCGATGACGTTGCAGAGACGGTGGCGTGTTCCCGAGAGATGACCCGCCGGAAGCTCCACAGCTTAGAGGACCGGGGTGATGTTGCCAGTCGCAAAACAGCCAGCCGGGCTGTCTGGTGGCTCGTAGACGACCACGGTCCCACGCAAGGCGTGCACGTGGAGGATCCGCTCTGGGAGTTCGAACCCGGTGCCTCAGGCGAGTCGGGCGTATCTGCGAGAGTCGATGAGGTTCTGTACGGCGAAGACTCTACGTGAGGGGACAACGTCGGTGGTCACCGATATGGGGTGTTCCACTTTATCGATTAGCAGTCCAAAGACCGGCGTAGCGTGTTTCTGGATACCCGTCTTGTACTGCTGTGTTGCTGTCTCAAATTGTAGATCTTTTCAATTCTCCTAGGTAACATCTACCCGCTATATCTAAGGTCTACGAATAAGATATTACTTCCTCACACTGGAATATATAGATAATAATTTAATAACTTCTAGCGGCTACTTTACAGCACACATGTCTTTAGATATATAGACACTAATCGGGCAGAATCAATCACTTGTGTTCCTTTTGGTTGACATGACATACCAAACTTTGATACTACATAGTATATATACTAGGTAGAAATGTGTCTACTCTATCGTGCTAGTTACAATCTTATGTTCAACATCGCTGATATCCTCGTTTAACTTGTTTATCAAGATAGTAATCTCTGCTAGTACTGGATAGTCCGGGCCGTTGGTCGGACTGTACAAGTAATTGTAGAATCTCATCCCATCATCTTCATCAGTAATACGAGGGTTAACTCGTATCGGCGGGTCATGTAACGACTGCTGGCGCTTCTGTGCTACCACTACCAATTCTGACCCAAGTTCTTGAAGCTGGCCCCAAATATCGAGTGCTCCATCAATGACATTGGTATCTACATCAGCTAGATGGTCAAGAAACTGACAGCGACGTTGGTCGATCGCGCTTAATTCTCTGTTGATGTCTGTTAATGCATCCAGTTCGGTTTCAATCGCTTCAGAGAGGGACTCACGGGCGGATGCTGCTTTATGACTACGGCGCATGAGGGCCTGTTGTGTGGGTGCTGAAACTGTCTGATTACTTTTAAGAGCAGTAACGACATCTGGTCCTAACTCTTTACACATATTTTCAGCCACTGACTCATTATACTCAGCATCGTAGTGAGAAACAGACATTACTGTGCTATCATATAGACTAAGTACCCGTTGTACTGAGACATCAGTTATCTGACTACAAATGGTGTCCCGGCGAAGAGCAACTGGTGTTTCATCCAAATATGATTCACGTGAATTGGAATCTAAATACTTGATGCGGTCGGCGAACTCTGTGAACGCGGTACATTCATCAACTACTCGACTTTGCTCTTGCTGGCACGCCTCACGCGCGTCCCGGACGTATGACAGGGAAGTAATCACAAATAGGCCAGAAATGATAGCAAGGATAACAACGCTGAACTCGGCCACGATATGTAACATATCACATCTGAAGCCATCGCATGTACTTATTCCATTGCCTATACTTGGTGTTCGAAATGTTGCGATGGAGAGCGGACGAACCTGCATGATTAATGTATTGTGATGCCCAACCAAATTGCTTGCGACAATACGCCTTAACAGAGATCTGCTGCGCTACTGTATGAATCCGATGACTGCGCTATACAGGCTTCTCTGTGTCTGTCCCTGCAACAAGCAAGGGACTGGACTGAAGCAGCCGGTGTGGTGAGAATACGTCTAAACCACTAAAAATGAAGATCTCCGATACCAATGCGATCCCCGGTGTAGAGTAAATACACACCTGTCGAACGTTGAAAACAGCATACGTCGTCCGAGGTTTGTAAGCTATTTAATGTGTTATTCTGTGAGAACCATTTGGACTGGACCGAGGGCATCATGCTGCTGCTTTTGAATAGTTATCTCTATCGCCTCTTCGAAGGCTTCCAGTCCAGTTCGTTTGTGAGTAATGAACTCATCGATCGAAACCCGCTCATCGGCGACGAGCGAGGCAGCATACTCACCGGTCGTCGTGTTCGGCGTCAGAGCCTTGACCCCGGTGACCGGGTTTACCCAATTGACGCTCTTCGATCGAAGTTGACGCGGCGTGAAGGTGACATCTCCAATAATATATCCAACTTGTACAACGGTGCCTCCTGGACGAACGACATCAAATGCCTGCGCAATAGGATCAGCCCCGCACGTCGCATCGGCTTGGTTGCCACCAACAGCCTCGAAGGCGACATCAACACCAATATTATCTGTTAACGTATTAATCTCTTTAGCAGGATCAGTAGATGTCACATTAACAGCTGTCAGTCCACGGTCTCGGGCGATAGTGAGCTTCTCTTTGTCGATATCGAGTACGATAACGCGCTTTGCACCTTGAAGATGAGCCAACTGAGCACACTGATACCCCATGACGCCTGTCCCGAACACGGCGACGATGTCGCCAGCGGTGATATCAGCCTCCTCAACACACAGAAAAGCACTAGCGAGAGGCTGTAGCGCGGCGGCTTCAGCGTCCGAAACACCGTCCGGAACCTTACAGAGCGCTTCGGCTGGAAGCGTGGTGTACTCCGCAAGAGCGCTAAGAGTGTCGTATCCGATGTAGGCCTTGTCTGGGCAGTAGAGCTCAAAACCGGTCTGACATTGTCGGCACTCATGACAAGGAACTTTGCCGGGCGCGTGGACTCGGTCCCCCTCGCTGAAGCCTCAAACGTCAGCACCCAACCCGCGGACAATCCCGCAGAGCTCGTGCCCGAATGGTCTGGCATCGCCCCGCGCGAGTCGATTCTATACTGTCTCATAGTGCGCGATCTTTTTTTGATATAGATTGCATTCAGTGACGCTAAGCTGGACCCGCTGAACTTCTAACAGGAGTCCATCCGGGTCAGGAATCGGTTCAGGAACGCCCTGTATCGAGGACTCTCCAAAATCGTGGCAAATAATGCTATCCATCAACATTTAATATAGGCGAGAAATGATAAACATTTTTGATCTTATACATCATGATATTCTAATGAGTCCGTTCCGCGGGAAAGCGAATGCTCCAAGCCACCGCCATCAGTTTCTACTTAGCGTTGATAAAAAGTTTGAGAAACTGGTATTTCGACGTTTTATTACATGAAAAACATGTTTGACCTTGTTTTGATTTACATATCGTTCGTATCTAAAATCGGGGTCGTGTTTACCACAGGCTCGCTAAAGTGGAATTGATCTATCTGCGAGGACCGTTGCGTCATCAATTCATGTTTGTCATGGAGATCAGGGAAAAACCGACCCGCGAGAGCGTTGTTTTATGATCGGTTCAAGTCGTGTATGAAGCAGATCGTTCGTTTCCGGATCGACGGCAGCGTACAGCCAATATTGTTCATCTTTTAGTCGAATGACCGTCTCATCCACCGCAACGTGATTCGGGTTTCGTCCAGATTTCGGCTGTAAATTGGACTTATAAACCCAGTTATGAACGGTGGATCGAACTTGTCCAACACCAAATTCCTCAAGAAACGAGACAGTATTTGAAAGTGATAGTCCTGCCAAATGAAGCTGAATACTGAGCTTCATCAGCAGCTTCGGTGTTGCTTCTCGCTCCACAAACTCTAAGTTGATCTCGTCTAAACAGCCGCTGTGGCGGGCGTTTTCGGGCATGAATTACTTTGAAAACGCACCGCCTCACCTTTCAATCCTTATCTGAACACCGCCCACCACTAGGGGCAAAGATTTTTTTATCGTTAAGTGTCGATTGAGTCATGGAGTATAATATTACCAACCGTGTATACGGCTGCTTAATAGGAGGAGCTCTTGGAGACGCTCTTGGAGCGCCTGTTGAGGGGATGACATACGAGGATATCCGAACGAAATACGGAAAAATCAAGAAATTCCATCCATATCAATGGATACTGTCGGACAAAGAGGCGGGAGAAGTGACAGGAGAGACCGCTCTGAGGCAATGTCTCGCAATTGCGATTATCGAAAAGGATGGACGTGTCACACCCAATGAATATGCTGAGTCATTAATGAATCATGTTGACGAATCTCGACTCTGGGTGCCTGAAGAGATTGTACTTCGGAAATTACACGCTGGGCTAGACCCATGGCAAACGGGATTTGGTAACGTCCCCGGCGCAACGGCAACGTCGGCTATGACCGCAATCGGTATAATAAATGTTGGAGACGTTAACCAAGCGTATCAGGATGGGCATACAATTGGACTGACGCATCAACATGGAATCGAGTGCGCTGCGGCAGGAACTGTCGCTGCTGGGACTGCTCGCGCACTTCTACCCGACTCGACGGTTGATGACGTTGTGAATACAATGACAGAGCATTGTTCAGATGTACTGTATAGGGGTATAGATTTATCTCTCAAACTTGCAGAGGACGCATCTTCGGTAGACGAGTTCGTTGCGGAGTTCTATCAAAATCAGCTCGACTGGCGGTGGCCATCAGTTGAGTGGGATCTAAAAGATTATCATCGAGGTGAGGTATTTAGCGGCGGGAGCATCGAAATACTGCCCGTCGTGATCTCTCTTCTTAAACTTGTTGGCGATGACCCAAACAAGTGTCTGTACGAAAGCGCGAGTTTCGGTCGCGATGCCGACACAATCGCCTCAATCACTGGAAGTCTGGTCGGGGCAATTCACGGTGCGGATGCGATTGACGACAAACTCATCGCGGAGTGTGAATCGGCTAATCAAGAGATGTTTAAAGAACTGAAGACGGATTCGAAACCGGGCTTTTATCAAACCGCTTCCCGGCTGGTCGACGCTATTGATAGCGAACGGGCCGAAGCGCTCCGAAGGACGGAAATGTTGGAGTATTTACTAGCCCCGCACTCCAGTGACGACCCGTAGTGTGCCGCTGTTACCGCTGAGCACAATACCGCACAGCTCTATCGGGCGTGCTGAGAGGTTGAATTACTATTCAAAAGCTGAAGTCGAGGTTTGGTTTGGACGGAATATATACGACCGACGCCTACATAATTAATACGCTCATTATCATGGCGGCAATTTCGCTTCTGATGAGTCGTGTAATCATGGAAGAGTTGCGGTCAGTTGAGGCAGGACAAAGCAAGGTCGAAGACGTTGGTGTCGCGACTCCCTTGCCGTCGCTGTTCGCTAGTCGCTGAACAACACATCCACTTGATCCAACTCTCAGTACCTCACAGAGCATCCCCGCCTAGTTGTTTCTAAAGCCTGAGTTCTGTGCCAGGGTAGTTGTACTGATGGTCTCGACAGAAGAATCACAGACGGCTCGACGGAGAGATACTGCTGTCGGCGGCTGACCGCTGCCGACAACGACAGCACTACCACTATCATCGCAGGCTTTCTCGATTGGCGGTTAGTGGTGGACCGGCCATCAGATGGTATTCTTCACACGCGCGTGGGGTGTAGCGTATGCGTAGGACGCGGTGGTTCCACGCTTCGCTACCAAGTAGTTGAATCTACCCGTGTCGTCTTCGTCACCGCAATACAGTCGCAGGTGGAGATCTGCGCAGACCTCCACCTGCTTGGGAGTAGTTTATCGATATCCCGCCGAAGGAGCGTGTTAGCGACTCATCCGGGCCGTCCCGGCTCGAACTTTGTCTGGAGGTGGTCGAGGATCGTGTTCGTAGCGGGTGTGTTCTGACTCGAAGCACAGAGCATAGAAACAGAGATACCGTCAGCGCAAGTGCCGATGAGGACTCCATAGATGTCTTCGGTGGAGATGTCAGCGTTGTTGACTAACGAGAGCTTGATCTCCTCGTCAAGCCAATTGACAAGAAGTTAACAATCTGGTTCTCGTGGATCTCATTGTCTGCTCGCTGCTGTTTGCTAGGAGATTCGCACAAGCAGTCGTTCTAACTAAGCGGCTTTATGAGGTACTGTGTCTATCTATTGGTTGTGTTGGGCTACGAACTGCCGGATTTGGACGAGCTATTGCTGTGGGTGTCGCAGAATCCAAATTCGCACCGGGAACAGCTACGCAGCCAGGTTGTGTTGAGTGGGTTCGCCTTTGATCGCCACTAAACTAGAACGGATTCATTTATAATACCAATCGTCCCGTGAAACAGTGAAATACGCTGGCTTATGACGACTTAACACCGCTATTGCATCATAAGTTCTTACTGCTCACTGTCTTGGTTCGCTTGTCCATAGCTATTTTTAAACTTACTACGGACATGTTCTATTTCTTTGTCGGGTAAAATGACAGGGTCACCTATGGATCGTGCTTGATAATGGATTCGGGCGACGAATTCGACCATGAGCGCGTTCTCGAAGGCGGTATCAACCGAATCTCCGACGGCGATAGAGCCGTGGTTTTGGAGAAGACAGGCATCGTACTCATCACCGAGCGTCTCCGCAGCTCGTTTGCCGATCTCGTTTGTAGCAAACGTCGCGTAATCGGTAACTGGAACTTTTTTTCCCGCGAATCCAACAAGATAGTGCGATGCTGGAATTGGTTCGTCGAGTGAGGCGAATGTCGTTGCATATGGGGAGTGAGTATGCACGACAGCGTTAACATCTTTCCGAGAGCGATACAGATGGAGATGCATTGGCGTCTCTGAGGACGGCTTTTTAGAACCCGAAACCACGTCCCCTTCAAGATCAACGACAGGAACATCTGCAGCACTCACGTCTTGGTATGAGATTCCCGACGGGCTCATGGCGATGTGCTGATTTGCTCCCATTACGCTAATATTCCCACCAGTTCCGGTCGTCAGATCTTCTTTCAGGAGCTTACAGCCGAATTCAGCAACAGCTTCCCGTTCCTCGTTTAGAGTCGTTTGCATTGATTTATCCTTAGATACACATTCGAACCACATGGCAATAAATGTATCTGACACGAGAGGGTTCAGCTGCATGGTACGAACCGTTGAGGTTCAGTTCGTGCTCTCTTTCCCGTCGCGAACGCGACCGAAATAGTCTATCTGACCGAGTTGTCCCCCCTTTAATGCGACTCCGACGTCTTTAAATTCTGGACTGTATGACTGGATACGACAGAGTGGCGCACCAGGAGCAATGGGTGCTTTGCTTTCGAGGGTGTAGATGTCCAGTGCAGACATGACGTGTCCACACGTATCGCCACCGGCAATGCAAATTCGTTCCAAGTTGACCTCGTCGAGGATTCCTTTGACGATCTGTCCCTGATGCCTACCCAGAGAGTCACCTAACGACTCAGATTTAGAAGCGATCTGCTCGTAGTGTCTTTTCGCTTCTGAAATCGAAGTGTCATCAGGTCCGAGTGCAGTGTAGAGAACAACGCTATTTCCGGTATCGAGTGCACCTAGCGCTTTTTGTCGAACTTCTCGGCGTTCCTGTTCGGCACTCACCGGATCGATCAGAGCCTTGGTATTGATCCGGATGCCGGTGAATCCGTTGTCAACTGCCCATTCGATTTGACTTCTTGTCATTGGCGACGCACTCCCAGACATCACCAGAAGTCGATCAACTGCGTCCGGTGGTTGATAGACGGTATTAGTATCATGGGTATTGATCTGTTGCCAATGATTTGCTAACGCGTATTCGACACCGGACGAACCGACGATGAAGAGCGATCCGGACTCTTGCTGACTCGACTCCCACATGAGTCTGCCGACGGACTTCATATCTGACTCTGTCACCGTATCAAACAGGAGAATCTCCGTCTTGGAATCTCGAACTGACTGAAAGGCTTCGTCAACGGACGACTGATCACCCTGCAACTGAGTCACATCCATTCGCGAGATGTTACAGTCCGTCTGTTTGCGCAGATGAGTACGGAGGTCACCATGTTGCATCGGTGTGACGGGGTGGTCACTCATCGTTGGGTGATTATCAATCCGATAGATTGAACCGTTATCCTGAGCGAATAGGTTCGAAAAAGCGACGAATCGCTGGAGTTGGGGGACACCGACCGAGACCGGGACGAACGACGATTTGAAGACACGCTGCCCAATCTCGATCGCCCGTCCAATACTTCCGACGTGGGGTGACGAATCAAATGTTGAGCAAATCTTATAGTGTGTGATCGGTGCGCCAATTTCTTTGAGCGTTTCAAATGCCGGAGAAAGCTCCTCATCTAATTGTTCCGCTCGAAGACTTCGACTCATTCCCGCGACACCGATTGCGTCCATCGCGTTGAACTCTTCCTCTATTTGCTCTGGGTCGGGTGTCTCTAAAAAGAGTACTGTTCGAACTCCCTGTCGACTGAGCGCGTCCATCGCGTCGGTCGCACCGGTAAAATCGTCACCATAGAACGATAGCAGTGGCTTTTTCATAGGTATTTGCCCATTGTTCTTCTATCATGTTATTACTTTCTTTGCGGCATGTTTGCTGTTTTTTCTTCTACTGCCTCTCCCTGTTTTCGTACGAAGTCATCTTCAATAGCAGCGGTGGTCCGGTAGAACTGACGGAGCATGATGAATAGTAGGCTAATTACCACCGGACGAATCGAATTTGATGTGACTCGGTATCAAGTGGTCCGGTGTGGTAACCCAAACTGATTCATCAAATCTCGCCTCTATACTCAGCACTCCACAAAGCCGCTTAGGATGATCTGACGGGAAATATGACTAGAACGGCGTGGTGCGTCAGCAGCGTAACCGTGACGCGCCGTTCATCGACTCACCATGCGACGCCCGATACCACTACTCGAAACGCTTCGTATCGGGTCGGGCTACCAATTATCCGAGCAAGCGACAGCGACGACAACAACATGAGATCCAACGGAAAGGCTGCTGTACGTCGTGGTAAGTCTGTTATTACAGAACGTCTGGCGGTACCGTCACTACGAATATGTGACGACGTCGCGCCGAGGCGGGAGTTGACTCTGGCTATGGCCATACAAGGAGCTCGTTAATATGGTTCGACGTGCTGCGTAGATGGTCCTCGCGATGCGTTGGGCCGTCCCCGCAAATCGGCCACTGGGCGGCCAATTTCACGGCTAACCACCGAACGAACAAGCCAACGGAGTGTGTGGCGACAGTTCCCCGTCTATCTGTCTGTAGTTCTCTCGGTGAAACTGTCGGTACAACCGCTTTGACACAGAACTCAGGCTTTAGAAACAACTAGCCGGGAATGCTCTGTGAGGTACTGATACTTTCTCTACTCGTTATTGAATTCCGTTACCCAGCGCCCAAAGACTTCGCGTACGGCGTCGAGTTCGTATCCGAGAAGAAAGATTTGTAAACCCATTTCTATGTCACTTCGCGTTTCGGAGATACTATCGGCCACCTTGCCGACGGGAACGTTCGCGTCGGTGCAAGCTTGTACGATACTTCGTATCTTGGATTGTACTTCTGGATGCGAAGCGTCTAGGCCGTGACCGAGTGAGTGAGCGAGGTCGCTGTGACCGATGAAGACGAACCCAAGTTCTGGTACTTGGAGAATCTCATCGAGATTCTGGACGGCTTCGGATGTTTCGATTTGAACGCCGAGCAGTGTCTGTTGGTCCTCACGTTCGAGAAAATTATCCATATCTGCCCCCCAAGAGTTTGCGCGATAACCTGCAATACCACGGTTTCCGGGCTGGTCTTGATACTCAAACTTCGATGCCTTCAGTAAGGTTCGAACCTCCTCGGCTGTTTCCACCTGCGGTACCAGGAGAGATCGCACACCAGTCTCAAGCGCTTTGCGGACAAAGAAGGGTTCCGGCCGTGGGATGCGTACAAGAGGTTCGATGTCTGCAAGGTTTGCCGCACGAACGAGCTGTTCCATTTCACCGGTGTCGTACGGGCTTCCACTGGCGTGCTCGTAATCGAGAAACACAAAGTCGAGACCGACATCCCCGTACGCCTCTATCAACGAGGCAGAGGGAAGCTTGGCAACAGCACCAAGTGTGAGTTCCTCCGTGGCTATCGACTGCTGAAGCAGATTTGGAATCCGCATATTAACATATTTTAGTTTCGCCGTAATAAAACTGACTTTACTCGGACCACAGAGAAATGCAGTACAACGGACAGGTTGCCTTGACGGAGATGATCTCATAAGCGTAACACCCCTGGATCAAGGCAATCGCTCAACTCAAGATCCGACGGGATCGGATCAAATTTACAGATGGCCCTGCCCACTTTGGTAGGAATAAAACGAACGCCCCGAAAATCCCGTTGTCGGCCTGAAACTAGTCACCGCGAGGGTCCATACAATAATGATTCGAGAATCGTCGTACGAGCTATCCATAATCCGATGCGGTGACATCTATTCGTTGCTTTCAGTGCTAGCGTACGATTGAGTGTTCCGCTGAGGCAGAGTTCGAGTGACCCCGTGCGACAATTTTCGAGCTCTCTCCATCGAACAAGTGAATATTCTGCCGGTCGAAGCGAACGCCAACGGTCTGGCCGACTACCAACTCGTGTTCAACGGGGATGATCGCGCGAATCTCGCCTTCTGGGCCATTAAGCGTCGCCAATATCCGGTCGCCGATACGTTCGATGAGCGCCAGCTCGGCTTCAATATCGCCATTTGACGAATCTTCGACCAGCGTCGCCATCTCCGGACGGAATCCGATGACGGCATCGCTTCCTTGCGGGTCCATGAGGATGCTCTCGACCGGAAATTCGAACTGGCCACTATCAGTCTCGACTACTATCGAATCATCGTCTACCGCCTCGAACGACCCGTGGATCAGGTTCATCGTCGGGTTTCCGATGAACTGTGCGACAAATATGTTAACAGGCTCTTGATACAGTTCGTCGGGTGTTCCCATTTGTTCGAAAATCCCGTCGTTCATCACGACGATCCGATCACTCATAGTCATGGCCTCTTCTTGATCGTGCGTTACGTAAAGCGTCGGGCGTTCCACCCGGGCATGGACTCGTTGGATCTCTTTCCGTATCTCGACCTTGAGTTTCGCGTCGAGATCGCTCAGCGGTTCGTCCATCAAAAAGGCCCCCGGCTCCTGAACGATTGTCCTGGCAAGCGCGGCACGCTGTCGCTGGCCACCGCTTAATTCGCCCGGATACTTCTTGAGAAGGTCACCGATCTGCATGATTTCCGCTGCTCGTTTCGCTTCTTTGCGCTGAACGTCTGTGGAAACGCCGTGGACCTTGAGTGGATATGAAATGTTTTCCTCAATGTCCATATGTGGATAGAGAGCAATATTCTGGAACATCATCGCTAACCCTCGTTTGTTTGTCGGTTTGTCAGTAATATCTTCGTCGCCCAGGTGGATCTCACCGTCTGTGGGCGTCTCAAGCCCGGCAATACACCTGAGTGTGGTCGATTTTCCACAACCCGACGGCCCCACAAGCGAGACGAACTCCTTGTCACCAATCTCAAGATTTACACCGTCTACCGCGACTTCAGTTCCATCCGGTACAGAGTACTCTTTCTGAAGGGCATCTAGTTTGATACTCATTCTCAATTGTTCCTCTTTCACTAGTCTCATATAATGATTTTGGTAGAGGTTGGCACTCAGGCTTATTTGACCGAAGATAGAGATAATATCCTCGAATACCACTTCGATAGCAGTCGCGGTCTGTCGTGAACGCCTGCAGGACTTGAGTTTCCGTTCCTGAACAAAAAACAGATGGAAAATCATTGGTTCGGTATGATCTTCCCTGTGACAGCAAGTACATCTCGGTCCCTACTCAGGCGACTCGCTGAATTCTCCGAGTGCTAACGATATCGCTAAATGACTCATCAATCAGCTTTCATCGACGACAACGTGAACTACCACTCGACGATACCACGACCCATCAGGCAAAACTACTATTTCCGAGCACGATAATCAATATATTGATGATACAGCTATCAGCGTACTTGAACCTCTTATTCGAAGAAAAAAAATTCGCCGATCGGATCGACAACGTTGCGAAAATAGATTTTGACGGCTTCGAACTGTTCGGCTGGGACCACGATTTCGAGACGATTCGGGCAAAGCGAGACGAACACAACCTCGAGTTCGTTTGTCTCTCAGGTGAACGGCCCGATCTGACTGATCCTGACAGAACTGCGGAGGGCGTCAAGCACATTGAGGAAACCATTGAATTGGCGGCGGCAAACGATTGTCAACGGTTGAACGTCAAAGCGGGCACGCGACAGCCATCGCTGGTTCATGACGAACAACAGGATGCGGTCATTGATGCACTCAATCAGGTCGAGCCGCTTGCAGCCGAACATGGTGTGACACTTGTTTTAGAGCCATTGAACACGCAAGTGGATCACCCGGATCACTTTCTCACGACAGCGACCGAAGCGGCACCAATCATCGAAGCAGTAGATAGCAGTCACATCGGCCTCCTCTTCGACGTGTATCACGAACAGATCATGGACGGTGACGTAATCCGAAGCTTCAGACAGTATGCGGACATCATCCATCACGTTCACATCGCTGATAACCCCGGCCGCCACGAACCCGGGACAGGAGAGCTCAACTACGATCGAATCCTCAACGCTATTGCAGAAACCGGATATGATGGATATGTCGGTTTCGAGTTTACGCCAACACGAGACCCTATTCCGCTGCTCCGCGAGTTACAAACGCTCGTATATGACTGAGTTCAATACCGGACCAATAGTACTGCCTAGTTCTGAACTACCTCAGTACCGTCCCAAGCGTCAATTGTCCCGTTCTCAGCCTCTTCGATAGTGGATGGGAACGGTGTAGTTTCGTCCGAGCGTTTTCGTTCGTGAACTGCCAGTCTACAGTAACTCCTGTTCGTTGCGTGCCCGTTCCCACGCAGCGACCTCCGGACAGAGAGTTGCTGTGTCGGGAATGCGTCGGTTGATACACCGTGTCTGGAGCGAATTCTAGACGAGTTCAGCCATATGCGGCCAACTCCCGTGTGTGGGCGTGTGGTAGAACTCGAATCGGTCAAGATACTCACGTGCTTTTTCTGATGAAGAGAGCCAATAGAAGGCAGCCGGATTATGCGTACTGAGATTATCCAACGCTACCTGAATTCAGTGTGCATTCGAGTAGTGATCATCTGCAATCGCTTGCAGACAGTCGATCCACTCACATGTCGGCGGCGGGTTACGTCGAGGTGGTATAAACCAGTGAGTGGTTCTGTCGTCACGAGAAGCATTCGCTTGCTGTTCCGTTCGTAGTGGTGATTAGTGTCAGTGACTGCTCTCGGCTCGCCCGGAAGCAGGTCGCGGACGTGCTCACGAAGTGTTACTGGATTCGTCGAAGCAGATTATCGGACGACTCTTGTCGTATGGTTCTTGATGGAGTGAGAGCAGTGTTTCAATACGGTAGATGAACTCGACGAAGACAAAGAGAATCTGGTCATGTACTCGCCACGAACAGATCGACGCACCGACCCAACACGTGGTTCGGTTCTACGGGATTCGATGGCGCATCGAGACGGTCTTTGAGTGCCTTGGGCATAGTTCGCCCGAAGGCGTCATCGTTTTGATTGAAGCTTGAGCACTCCCTGAAAGAAGCTGTTTACAATCTTCTCTTGTGGGTCTGGGACAACGATGATCGTGGTGTCAAAGATCCACGAACGAGATTGGCCACCCCTCCGTTCACTCAATTACCGAAGCTAGGGTGCAAAGTTTGAAAATTTTGTCAACTTGTAATCATTTGCGCAGACAGGCAATAGCTTCGGGGACCGAGGTTATCCGATGTCCCCGGCTCTGAAGCCCTGCAAGAGATAGTCCTGTAGGAAAAATACAAACAAGAACGAGGGAATCAATGCGAGTGCGCTAGCTGCCATCAGTTTACCCCAGAGAATCTGTGACTGGATTGTGAGACTAAACAGACCGATCGTGAGCACCCATTTACTGCTCTCGACGAGCATCACTTGCGGTATCGTAAACTGGGTCCACGAGACGGCGTACGAGAACACGCCAACGGCAACCATGCCCGGTTTCGACATTGGGAGTGCAATCTCATAGAACGCACGGAAACGAGACGCACCACCGACCATCGCCGACTCCTCTAATGACTCCGGAACCGTTTGGAAGAATTTCCACATGAGCCAGATGCTAAATGGTAGCGTCACGGCCATTTCAGCGAACATCACCCCAAGGAGGCTATTTATCCACCCAATTTTCCGCCAGAAGATGAACATCGGAATAGCGAGTAGGATCGGGGGGAACATGTAGCCAAAGAGAATGGTTCTGGCGTACGTTTTCTTGTATGGGATATCGAGTCGTGTGAGCCCGTATCCCGCGAGTGTCGCAGTCGTCGTCGTGAGAAGAACCACACCAAGTGCTACGATGATACTGTTGAAGTACCAGATCGGAAAATCCAGTTGCGTGAGGATCGTAGTGAAGTTAACGAGTGTGACCTCTTGGGGGAAGAGCGAGGTCGGTGTCGTGAACAGGTCCTTCGGCGCCCTGAGAGCAGTGCTCCACATCCAGAAGATGGGGAACAGGACTGCCAAGAGCACGAGAGCTAACAAGGACCCCCATCCAACTCGGAGCACCGTTCGACGGCGTTCATATGAGAGCCTGTTCCAGCCGGGAATGTTGTCTCCGTTGAGTCTGAGTTTGAACGAGCCAGGTATCAGATTCATTCTACACGCACCTCCTGTTCTGGTTCGAGTGTCTTGAAGTAGATCACCGCTACAGTAACCAACATCACGAACAGCAAGGTAGATATCGCTGCCGACTTACCGAGCTGAGTTTCCACGAAAGCGACTTCGTAGGCGTAGATTGGCGCAGTCTCCGTTATGCTTCGGGGACCTCCCTGCGTAAGGACGTAGATGATGTCGAACTTGTTGAACATCCAAAGTCCCCGAAGGAGAACGACGATGAAGATAACGCCCTTAATATTGGGCAATGTGACATCTCGGAATAGTTGATATTTCGTGGCTCCGGCGACCTCAGCGGCTTCATACAGGCCGTCTGGAATACTCTGCAGACGAGCCAAGACCATGATCGTCACGAAGATTGTCCACTTCCACGCAGACGTGAGGATGACAGCGATCATGGCGAAATCGAGGCTCGCGAACCAGGGAATATACGTCTCGATTAACCCCATCTGAGCGAGGATCTGATTGATGATACCGAACTGGCTGTTGGCCATCCAAAGGGCGATGAACGAGACGATCGCTGTCGGTGTCAGATACGGAAGCAAGACGATCGCACGGATGAACGTCGCACCTTTGAACGGGCGATTAATCAGCATCGCAATCCCAATCCCGAGAACAAGCTGAAGTGTTACGGCACCACTCGCGAAGACGACTGATCGACTGAGCGAAGCCCAGAGTTCTGGGTTCGCAAGCACATCTGCATAGTGCTGGACTCCGGTGAACGTCCACTCAGGCGAGTACGCCGATATCTCGTAGAAACTACCTGTGATCGCCCAAAAAATCGGAACGATGTTAACGAAGGCGAACAGTAGTAAAGCTGGGACAATTGTTAGTACAGCCAAGACCCATTTCCCGGACAGAGCCTCGAAGACCGCCTGCTTCGAGGACCTCCGTCTCGTATCGTTTCTCATAACTTCATTTGACATTTGAATGTATGATTTGTTGCGTGCTTGGTCACGCTTATTTTTCTGGGCACAGCCACTTATCTCCCTTGGGCATCATCCAGCGTGCTCTGGAGTTCTTTCGCGTGCTTATCGATGATATTGTCTGGGTTTTCGTCTTCGACTAGTACTCGACGGATGAGATTCGGGATCGCCGAAGAACCAGTTACCGTTGCCATATACGGGTTAACCTGATCGCCGCCGAATCCAGTTGGAGTGAAGTTCTGGAGGATTTCCTCCTGATACGCAATAGTGTCGTTCTTGGTGTACTCCGATGGCAGGCCTTCTAGGAACGCCTGGTACTGCTCTCCATCCCGAATTTTTGGGTAGGGTGGAGCGTCGTGTACAGGATTGACCTTGTACAAATCAAGAAGATATTTTTCTTGAAGGGTGAAATCGATAAGCGTACGTGCGGCATCCACGTTTGATCCCCTGAACGTTCCTAAGCCGTCAATGTTCCCGTCGCTCATTTGGGTTCGCTTCTTCGGCATTTGAGCACAGTGGACGTCGGCGGCGAACGAACGTTCGTTCTGGATAGCATACATCTTCGGGCGATATCCTTGGAACCAATTCGATGCCGCTGTTTCGTTCTCTATTGCATGAGCAACTGTTCCGTAATTCGAGTCGCTCGCGACTGGTGAGTGGGCGTGCAGGTCGCGTAGTTGTTCCAGGGTTTCGACCATGCGCGTTCGGTTTGTCCCCTCGTCAAAATTGACGATAACGCGATCGCTATTCATATCCGTCAGCGATCCTTCGTTCGTCTTCAGCCACGCCAGGAAGTGATTAACCGAGTGCCTACCCGGACCGGCAGGGACATAGGTTCCGGCGGACCCATCGAGCTCGCCAACTTTTTTTGCGTATTCGACCGTAGTTTCCCAGGTCCACTCCGGCCGTTCGTCCATACCGACCTCTGCAGCGAGGTCGCCTCGCCAGTACCACCCGGCGAGAGCGAAGAACATCGGCGCTAACCAAAGATCTCCGTTCATCTCGACCCGTGCATTCTGACTGATCTGTCCGACCCGAGGTTCAATTTTGTCCTCAATGACTCCCGTTAACGGTGCCAGAGCATCCTCTTGGATGAAACCGAGTGCGTCGATTTGGTTCATCGCAAACAGTTCTGGGGGATCACCCGCCTGGAGCAACTGGATCACACGTTGGACACCACCTTGGTCCTTTCCAACAAATTCAAGACGGGTATCGGCGTTCGTCGCCTTCTTGAATTCGCCGATGACCCTGTTCCAGAAGTCGCGGACCGGCTGTGCGGTTCCGTCAATGACGACGTGGACCGACGTGCCCGAAAGGTCAGGCCACTCACCGTTTGAAGCATCACCGGGTGACGCTCCCGACGGCTCTTCGGACGTTGCTGGTGATTCAGAAGTGGTACCGTCGCCGCTGCAACCCGCGACGCTGGCAACCGCTCCTGCTCCAAGCGTTTGCAGAATTCGTCGACGACTCTCGCCTTCCGAGTGGTCTTGATTGACCATGACATAGCCGTATATACAATCCTACTTAATAATTCCGATGATTGTTCATGATCAGCCCTAGACTCGCATCTGGTAAATCCACACACCCGATAGCGGCCCACGAGACGGAAATTACATGCTCTGTTGAATAGATACTGAGCCATGGTTAAATCGGCTCACATAGTGACTCTACGTTGGTGATGGCGAACATCAGGAAAATTTCACGGAATTGGCGATACCAACTGAGCGCTCGCACGGTGCCTCCGGGCGAGCGCTTGTCTGTCGAGTACGACCTTTCGGCCATCCAACGCTGGGAGTAGCCGTTTGCCCAGTTGAGCGCGTTGTTCAGGGTTACTTTCGGTGATGATCTATGGTAGTGAACAAGATACTCAACCTCATATGCGGTGATCTCGTACTCGGTGTGCCAGTCTTGGAAGCCGTTGTCGGCACCGACGGACTGCAGGTCGTCCGCGTTTCGGTGGACGACTGTGAACCTCAATAACCGCAAGCGATTCTACACCAGTTAATGTTGTCATTTTCAGCGTCTATACCATGCCTCCCGATCGCTGGCCGAAGTACAAGGAAGTACGATGACGGTCGAAGAACGTGTTTTCGAGAGCGGCGTGACCAGACTGCGGGTGCTGCTGCGCAGAAACGCGCAGCAGCGCCCGCTACACCCACATTTTCAGCCGATCAAACGACTTGTAGATCGTGCTGTAATCCGGCAGATCATCTCGATCTAGGCCGAGGACGTCACGAACCTCGGTCAAGTAATTCAACCTATTCGGCGTTTCACGGTAGCCGTGACCTTTTTCGAGCCGAAAGCAGTGCAGAACAACGTGGACCAGCGGGCGAACCAGCCGCTGGCGGGCTCGCCCGCGTGCTTCCCCAACGCTTGTTTAGCTAAGTCACGACACTGCTCAATGGAGTCAAGAAAGTCGACTTACATAGGCAAGAATCGAGTTCCTCGGCTTAACCCTTCTAAACCCGTGATATCGGCTAAATAGATCGCTCTTCGACAGAGCAAAATTGCACATACGAACGCGAGATTGGCCGGTCAATCAGCTGAGATGTGGTTGTTAGGACAGACGGGAGCGCGCGCAGGCGAGATTGAGCACGCTCCGCGAGCATGTGATACAGTGCAGATAAATCATAATGGAACCGACATCTCAGAGAAATACCGACCGTTAGTTAATCGCGAATATACGCCGCGAGAGCCATCGTCGTGCCAGCGACTCCTGACTCTCGATCCACCGTAGTATCTCGAAAGGAAGGCTAAGACCGTATCTCAGAGCATTCGATCTCCGGCGTGAACTCTACAGAAACTGGTGACAAAGTCTTCAAAGGTGCTCTCAACGCCGTGTTCTGAAAACCAACAACGTGCCTCACAAGAGCATTATACTATTGAGTGGCCACAGCCGCAGCATTAGACGGGTGAGTGAGTTAACTAATTGAGAACAGAATACATAAGCCGATACAATTATAAATGTGTCACATGACCTCAGAGAAAAACGATACCCGGGAGATCAAGTCCGTCAGAGTTACATTTCGCATATTTCAGTTACTCATCGAGAACGATAGAATGGGAGTGTCGGAGTTGGCGTCGGAATTAGATTACTCTAAACCATCGATCTACTACTATCTTCAGACGCTCAAAAGGATGCGGTACGTCAATAAAGAGGATAATAAGTATTACCCTAGCCTCCGCATGCTTAATATAGGTGGCTTTGCTCTTTCAAGACATCCGATCTACCGAATCGCAAAAAATCCAGTGAAAGAACTCGCCGAAAAGACTGGGTACAACTCTATCCTGCTCGTCGAAGAACAAGGTAAAGCATTCGTAATTAGTGAATACAACAGAAACAGGAGTGAAATCGCCAACCGCCTTGGTTCAGAACAATATCTCCATACTACGGGACCCGGAAAGGCGATCTTAGCATATCTATCGACTGAAAGGCGTGAGGACGTTATCTCACGCCATGGTCTTCCTCAACTTACATCTCAAACGATAACCGACGAATCAGTGCTTTATTCTGAGATTGAAAGTATTCTCGATATGAGATTCGCTGTCGGTGATGCGGAACGTCGAAATGGGTACCGTGACATTGGAGTTCCGATCGAAAAAAACGACCAGGTGATCGGCGCACTAGGAATCAGTGGAACGCTGAGCAACCTGAGCGATCCTCGACCAAGTATGAAAGCTCATCAATATATTGAGAATGAAATTGATGTGCTTAGAGAGACAGCCACCCAAATAGAAGCGAAGTTAGAATGAATTCCAGTTCATTTTAGCATGAACAAAACAGCCTGTCGCACCTGATGTGTTCCCGTTATTGCATCTTTAAAAACGATATGATGGATCACCAGATGTAGCTCTAATGACGAAAGTTACGGTCGAACGTAACCTTGGGAGTTGCTGTGACGACTTGAAGTGTTCAAGTAAGGACTCTGGGCAGAGAATTAAAACCTGTGTGTGAAGCTCGGTAATTGTAGTGGTGGCAGTTTCGATGCTACGCTGGTATGGGAGATGTATAGCAAAATCTGATCAGTGTCCGTACGTGTTCAAAGTAGTGTCGTCGGAGATGCGGTTTAGTGTCTATCCGAACCTACGGGTTCGTACGGACTACTTTAATCCAGGGCCTCGAAAGGCCACAAAACTGTCTCACTGAGTTATGCAAGAGGCTAAGTCGAATACGCACGAACCCGCAATGCGGATTAAATCTAATGGCCGTTAGTAATACATCCGTGTGTGAGAAATTATCTCAGTTGTAGTGAGTCATACGAAGCGCCTTACTGTCGGAGGATTCAATATGTTTCCTAGCTGCACTGGCCGTAAGTGTCCCGACAAATATCAACCGTGAAACGAATATCACAGCGGCAAGCCGTGAATAGATTGGTGAGTAGGATTACAATCATACTAATGTAATGCCAGAGGACATCGCGTGCACTTGAATTCAACGAGACGACAGATATCTCACCTCCGTAATCACCTCTGAATCCTCCTCCCAGCGCCCAGTCACGGCCGTGCGTTTGAATTCGCGGCACTGTCAATTTAAGCTAGTTTGAGAAGTGAGAAATTCGTTGGTTTGGTGTTATCTGTCTTTAATTAAGCGAGGAACCGCATGAAAGCGACGGCTTATTGAGGCATCTTTCGGAAGGAATGAAACGGTCCAGCCCGTGTACGACAAGAACTCCTCGTCTCGAATCATGTGTCGGCTCACTACACTGCTTCCCTCTGAGTTCCTCAAAGGGCACGCTGAGGAATTCGGCGTGGTCGAGCGTGACCGGAAACTCCAGATCCCTGCCTTCGTCTGGTCATTCGTGTTCGGCTTTCGCCATAATGATTAAGATAACTTTTGAAAGTCAAGGAACTTCTCACACCACCCCTTTGCGAAGCTGATTCGATGCGTTATTTTCTCGAAGGTTTCCCGGACGAGGGCTTTGAACTCGTTTTCGTCCTCAACAACGATCGGTGCCATCGTCCATTTGAGGTAGTCCCAGACTTGTTCGATTGGATTCAGGTGGCACGAACGACTGGGAAAACACGAATATATGCACTGCCTTGCCTCCGGCAAAGTGATCCTCGCCTTCGCGTCGGCCGAACACGTTGAGACAGTGGTTGACCGACACGGTCTATCATAAAAAAACCATCACTAGCGAGACCGAAAAGGGAATCTTTGCGGTAGCGGCCCCAATCGTCATCGGGGATACCGTTGTCGGCGCTATTGCTATCTCGGCGCCCGTCGCGCGATCGAACTTGTCTCAACCGGCTCAAGTGAGATTGAGCTCAAATTGACGTATGACACGGACTGCTAGCGTTCCATATCAAAAATCGTACCTGCCGTAGATTATACGACCTGTGGTAGCCTGCTTGTTCAGTAACGAATCAATAGATCAATTCTCGGTAGTCTCAGGACGTGTTGTCGACTAGAACTCCCACTTCTCTCTGGCGTAGGATGACCGACAATTGCGTAAAATCGTCCCCCATATTTGCTATCAGCAACATAGAACCGCTGTGTGAGGCGCTATGACTGTGCCTCAACGTCCATTTAATACACCAAAATGAAATATATCCTGCACAAGAACGTATGACGTAATTGCCACCGACTGTTGCTGTTAATAATGTGCTGAGTAGTTTGCTACATATCTTGATAAGAACAACCATCTCAGCTTGTATTATGATATTGCCTGAATGTATAGTAATGTTGCATACAGTTACAGCCTTTGCAATAAGTAATTAAGTATATATCGTGACTTTGATTAGTAATTTGTCAAATGGTGATGCTCCTTGCTGGCGGTTTCTCTGTTAGAGTCTCATCACGGATCTTGAGTGTCATTCCACATTCCAAGAGCCGAGCCGGACACAGGTGTTGTCTCTGCTTAGATAGTCAAACAAATATGTATTATTTGTGATTTACACAATATATTTGTTCCTAACGATTTCTATTCCGAACGTAGAATATATACGTGGTCAAAGCAAATGAGCCAATATGAAATCTAAAAATAATAAAGTAGGCCTCTCAGTTAAGAATGTTGGAGGAATTGGTGAGGCAGAACTTACTCTCATGAACGGTGCCACTATCTTCACCGGCGAAAACGCCACAAACCGAACCTCAGCGTTGCAGTCTATCATGGCTGCACTTGGCAGCAATGAGGCTTCGCTGAAAGGTGATGCCGACGAGGGGTCAGTACAGCTAGATATTGGAGATGCGACGTATACGCGATATCTCCGCCGCGAGGGTGACCAGATCCGGTATGAAGGTGACCCGTATCTCAACGACCCAACAGTCGCTGATTTGTTTGCGTTCGTGGTTGAATCGAATGCTGCACGACAGGCCGTGC
>Ga0209946_1000219_pt1 | contig 24101 bp, 31 predicted proteins | sample SalPon2_A_H2O_MG_FD_185704 | JGI IMG/M metagenome (GOLD analysis project Ga0209946, IMG submission 185704) | Salt pond water microbial communities from South San Francisco under conditions of wetland restoration - Salt Pond MetaG R2_A_H2O_MG... | ecosystem: Environmental > Aquatic > Non-marine... | reverse complement strand
GAGACGTTCCTTCGTCTTCCCCGTCAGGTGCGAACGCCGATATTTCGGCACGAACACTATGTGGTAGTAGAGTTCGTATTTCGCGTGACGGGTACTCTTTACCATCTATGCATACTGTCACGGTCGGACGGGTTAAAGATTGCGTTGGAACCCCGTCTATACCATCGACGGCGGTTGAATACTATTGGTCGGCTTCATCCCCGCCCTGAAGGGCGAGGCTTTCGCCTCGAATTTTCCGTAATTACCCTGTACTGACCGCAACCGGGTCAGAAAATATCACTTGCTGAGGATTTCAACAGAGCCGAAAATTCCTCAGAAAGCGGCTGGTTTGACTTTGGTTCGCTCAGTACAGATCCCGCACCAACAACTTTTATTCTCTGTTATCATTCGGTGAATCGATGGCGTCACCGTCGAACGATTCGTCTGCTATATTTCTGGTGACAGTCGCAGCGAACGTCACCCCACTAGTCGGCGTGTTCTTCTTTGGGTGGAGCGCCCAGACGTTCGCGGTCGTCTACGCGCTCGAACTGGTCGTCGCCGTCCCGTTTGCTGGGCTGAAGGCGCTGTTCGCGCGCTGCCCGCCGAACTACGACGAGCTGGAGCGCCCTAGGGAGGACGGCCCGTTCAAGTCCGACGAGCGCGACGCGATTTCCATTGGTCCGAGCGACCTCAACCGCCGGCGCGGGAGCGTCACCGTCATCGACCCGCTCCCACCCATCTATCCCCGGAACGTCCCGTTTGTCTTGCAGGCGTTTGGAGCTGCTGTGGGACTCGTCGGGCTGTTCCTTTTCGTGTTGGGACGGTTCGTCGACGTGTCGGCGACGCTTGCCGACCCGAGCGTGGCGGCGAGCGTCGGCTTCCTAGTCATCTCCCACGTCGGCGTCGTTGAGCGCGAGTACTTCCGGAACCGACGCCACGAGACGTGCACCCCCCGAGACGTGGTCGCAAGCGCGACGACCGAGGCTGGGGTGGCCGTGGTGGTGCTTATGTTTGCGATCGTCGGCGGCCCGACCGGCGCGCTGGTCGCGTTCGTCGCGGTAAAGTTGTTCGCGGAGTGGCGAGGCTACCGCGGCGGGGCGGCGTTCGACCCCGACGAGGGGGTTGGAACCCTCCCGCCCGTGGCGGCGCCAGACGTGGCGCCGACAGCCGAGGTCCGTCCGGACCGGCGCGCCGTCCGCGCCGCCGCACTCTGGCGGGGCGCGATGTCCGCGGTCAGCGGCGGCCCGGCATATCTCTTCGCGTGGGTCGGGCTCACTGCCGGGTCGGCAGGAGTGGTCGCCGCCACCGTGGTCTGTTTCGGTCTCCTGCCGGCCGGTCTCGGCGGGCTGAAAGCCGTTGAGTACGCTCTCACTCACGGCACGCTGACGTACCAGCGCCGGGACGACGCGGTGGTCGCGTACGACGATCTCACCGATACTATCCAGTGGGCGACCCCCGTCGACGACATCCGGGACGCCGAGTTACGCAAGGGAGAGTTCGTCGACCGCGTTTGCGACACCCGGACGTTTTCGCTCACCCCGGTTGCGGGGGAGTACGAACTCGGCGTCGCGCACCTCCGGGAGTACGACCAGGCCGTCGAGGCGTTCGATCTCTCCGTGGAGACGACGGCGTTCGGACCACTCAACCGACGTGTAGCCGGGGCGGCAGCTGCGGTCGGAGTCTGTGGTGTCGCCGCCGTGGCTGGCCTCGCCTACTCCGCCCCCACCATCGCGGCGATCGTCGCCGGGTTTGGCGGCCCGCTCGGCGTCATCGCCCTCAGGTCGGCGTGGCAGTGGGCGCTCCCGGCCGCCTGAGCCGACGCCGTGCGAGTCCTCACCTACGCACCGATTGAGTGCCAGGGGTACGGGTCGACTAGTCGCGTACGACACGTGGCTCGACGAGCCGCAGTGGGCAGCCTCCGTCGATCACCTTCGTGACGCAAGCGTGGTCCCCACCCGACGCCCGGACTATGGGGGATTTCGTGCAGAGCCTCGTTCTGTTGCCGTTCCTCCTCTGTCCGACGTGGTTGCTGTGGCGGCAGGCATGCACAACCAAAGTGAACCGCCTCAGGATCAAGGCTTGAGGCACGCGGCCTGCTCCCCCTGTAGAGAGATATGAAAAACACGGTGAGTCTAGGCAACTCCTCATCCACGGAGTGCATCAACCGGTGACTCATTAGCCGCAGTCCATGCGGGATAGATACCGCTCAGAATGCTTGCAACGAGAGCAAACAACATCCCATAGAGGAGATATCGTGAGCTAGACCACTCCAATGCGAGTGTTGCCTCCCCCGTAAGAACATGAAATAGTGCAAGCCCGACAACCAGCGATCCTGCGCTGCCGATGAGACCACCAACCCCACCGAGAAAGGCAGCTTCGGTGAGTATCATCCGGAGTACCTCGCCGCGGCGTACGCCGACAGCACGTAACACGCCAATCTCACCACGGCGTTCAATTGTACTCATTAACATGACGTTCAGAATGGCAACGCTCGCGACGAACAACGATATTGAGCCAATTCCGAGAAGCGCGAGTTCCAGTGTGTTGGTGAACGAGGAGATATCTTCTTGAACGCTTGCGAAGCTCGTCGCCGTCAAAATCTCTTCGTCGGCATCGTTGAACTCGGCCTCAATGGCGTTTGCAGTCGCAGTGCTAGTCTCTCCATCTTCGGTGATGACCGTGACGGAATTGTAGTATTCCTGCTCGTTGAGTGCAGATTCCGGGAGGACAAGCTCACCTCCACCACTTGGTCCAAACCCACTTTCCGCGGCGATGAAGCCACGAATACGGTATATTTGCCCTCCGTATTCGACTGGATCTCCGAGTTGTAATCCTAACTGCTCCGCAGTTGATTCTGTAATTAGGGCCCCTGTTTGGAGGCGTGTGGGTTCATCACCAGTTGCAATATCGTATAGTGGTGCTGGATTCGTTACTCCCGTTACTTGGACGTTCGCTTCTGCACCGTTTCGTGCTGTGAGTTCGGTAGCATTTGATTTCTGTGGGATAACCGTTGTAGCGGGTGCAATGTCTCGTATCGTTTCCACTTGATCGTCGGTGATTCCATCGGTCTCGATATCCTCTCCGGGTGAGACACTCACTTCGTTCGCGAGGTTTCCAAGGTTAGCTGTAGCCTGTTGTTCAAGTGCGACGCCAGTCATCCCAAGCGACACGATCGCCATCACGCCGATGACGATCCCGAGCATCGCAAGGGCTGTTCGCGCTCGATTGCGTCCAAGATTCCGCCATGCCATGAGGACGCTTGGGAACCGACGAAGGTACGATGCCACGGCCATTACTGGACCACCCCGTCGACGAGCCGCACGACGCGATCTGCATATCCCACCAGCTGCTCATCGTGAGTGATTGCGACGACAGCGATATTCTCTTCGTTTTTGAGACGAGTAATCTCATCAAGTACTGTTTCGCCCGTCTCTTGGTCGAGATTACCGGTCGGCTCGTCAGCGAGAAGGATATCCGGTTCGTTAATGAGTGACCGCGCGATCGCAACTCGCTGCTGTTGACCGCCAGAGAGTTCGTCGGGAGTATGAGAAAGCCGATCGCCAAGGCCAACCCGCCGCAATAGATCGACAGCACGATCTCGACGATCAACATCTGTGTCCCACATTGAGGGTAGTTCGACGTTTTCTGCTGCGGTGAGCATCGGGAGGAGATGGAAATCCTGAAAGACGAACCCCAACTGTGAGCGGCGCTCTTCGGTCCGCTCGTCTTCGCTGAAATTAGTTACATTTCGTCCGTCGAGGTGGATTGTTCCCTCTGTCGGGCTATCGAGTAACCCGATCATGTTGAGCATCGTGCTCTTCCCGCTTCCTGACGGGCCTGTTACTACGACCATCTCTCCGCGATCGGCACGGAAGTCGACGGCTTTCAGCGCCTCTATTATTTCAGCCTCAGTGTCATAGCGCTTCGTCACGTCCTTTAGTTGAATAACGCTCATTCGCGGTTCCAGAGCCGATAGAGCACGCCACTCCCGCCGAGTACCACAAGCAACCCAATAATGAGTGGAACAATTGGGAGCCCTGACGATCCTGAACTACCGTTGTCAGTCGACGTTGCAGCTGCCCGGTCTTGATTCGATCCGGTCGAAACGGAATCAGCCGACGAGATCTCGATTGACTGAGTTGTCGTAACACGCTCATCGTCGACAATGTATGTGAGCTCGATTGGGAGCGTGTTGGTGCCATTTGCGACTGACGAACTGAGTTCAAACGTTGCGAATTCACTGGCATCAACGGAGCCGACAAAAAACTCTCCAGATCCGGCCGCTGGTGACACAGTGTCGTTGTCGGGGACTCTGACTAGGACTGATTCGACATCGGTTCCACCGGTGTTTGCGGCTTCACCGTCGATCGAGATGATTGATCCTTGCTCTGTGACTTCAACGCTGGTTAACCGAATTTCGCCTTGCACCTGCTGATCGAGGTCTATCGTACGAGTAACCTCATGGCGCTCACCACGTGCAGTATACTCTCCAGTGAGTGTGACAGCATTCGAGTTATAATTGTCTGTGTCAAATGTAACGGATTCACTCTCGTTGGGTGTGATGTCGAACGCATCCCGCTGGTCGCGTTGATTACCTTCGATTGAGGTGCTAATCTCAACGTCAGTTAGCTCAATATTCCCGTAATTGGTGAGTGTTGCTGTAGTCTCCCCGGAACTGTTTGTGGTAGCTGCGATACCGGCATCCATCTCAGGTTCTTCCACGTCGATCGTAATCGGCCGGTAGTACGCCCGCAGATTGGATGACTCACTTCCACTTGATTGTGACGCTGCAGACACATGCGCCAACAGGTCTTTTTGACCTGCTGTTTCGAATGTGGTAGTAATGGGAATTGTCAGGCTTCCGCCAGGGGCGATAGCACCGACGTCTTCAACGCGCTCGTAGTGTTCGTCGGTCGTTCGTAGCATAATACTTGACACGTCGACGACCGAATTACTCCCCTCTTGATTCGAGATTGTCACCTCGACCGTAACAGTCTCTCCGACTGTTGGTTCTGTCGGGGAAACGGTCACAGACGACACGTTGACTGCAGGTCCATTGGCAGCGACCACTGAGGCACCGCTGATTACTGCGCTCGCAAGTACGACCAATGCGATGAACCCGCGGGTTAAGCGACGCTCAGTCATGCGATTGTGACCTGCATGTCGCGAATCCATCTCGGCCGCGAAGAGTTGTATTGGTGAGGACAGAACCGACCATTGGTATGGAGGGACAAACGCATCTGCTAGCAGTTTGGTTGGCCGTCATCGAAAAACCTATGATCCGAGGGGGTGCTACTCTGCGTGTTTCAGTATTTGCGGGGTGACAATCACCTCAAGGGCTGCAATTCCGAGTGCGACCCAACGGATTGTGCCGTCAAGGAAGGCGAATGCGATGAGGGCGACGACTGCGGCATTAACGAAACTGATACCATAGCGGATGGCTGGACTGTCAAAGATGGAGGGCATCTGTCTGGTTGGCTCTGTTGAAATTCTTAGGATCTGATAGGATCGGCGTGCGAGATACAGAGGATCTACAGCAACACAGATTATTCATCGAAGCCAGCGTTACGCAAGACGATATCAAGAGCGCGGCGCATCTCCTCGTTCGCTTCTCGGCTTGACAGTCCGTTTGCTTCGGCCAATTCAGTTGTCGAAATTCCTCGTGGTACTTTGAAATAACAGTTCTGCACAGCGCTCTGGAGGAGTGCCCGCTGAGTGTCAGATAATTCTGATTGAGGGCTGTGGTTTGATCCCATATTTATTCACCTTCAGTCTTGAGCGACTACTCAGCGACAAACAACTCTCTACCTGTTGTTTTGCACATAGCGTGTTAATTATTCACATTCCAGTGGAAGTGATACGGTGAGTAATCTGCGCGCTGTATTCAGCACGGCTCCCAGAACATATCACCTGCTTAGGATTTCAACAGAGCCGTCTGGTTTGATTCGGAGTGCAATCTTATTCGTTTATGTTTTCTATAGGCGGAACAGGCCGAGTGCCTCGGGGCCTGACCCCGAGGCGGTTCACCTTCGGAGAGCTCACTAGATGTGTCTTCGCCATCGGTTGTCAGATTCTAGTCAGCCCCAATGCTATCGAGTGATTCAGAAACACCACTCGTATTGACTCGTTCTGAGTTGTCTCCTTGCAGTTGGAGATAGGCCGCAGCGATAATTCCGTACAACAGAACGAAGAGGATACTGTTGATCGTATTTACGATGACTTCCCCGACGATTGCTGCGTTGGTAATGTCGAAGAGTGTTCCCATGATACCACTGATGAACCCAATGACGCCCGCGAGGATTACGAGGACGGAGAGCTTCAATCGATTCCCACGCGAAAGTCCCCAACTCCGCTTGAGTCCGTCGATGATTCCTCGATCCTCAACGCCGACTGCGAACGTGAAAAACAGGAAACTGACTGCGAGGAATACTCCAGGAATAAACAACATTACAAACCCGATTATAATGGCGGGGCCAACAATGAGCCCGCCGACGAACAGTGAAAGCGTGGCTCGTCCCATTCGTCGTGTGTAGAGGTCACTCGGAAAGCTCGATAATTCTACTGTCGGCCGGGTGAGTGCTCGTGAAAGAACGGCGAAATACGCGGAACTGAGGACAACTGCTCCGACGAACAGGCCACCGGCAACGGTGCCCGAAACTGGGAGCGTCATGCCGAGGGCTGCTTCGATCTCGCCTGCCGGCCCGTCCGGAAAGACGCTAGTAACCGCTGTGTTGATCGACGCCTGTGTCAGTAACTGGAGTGCGAGAAATCCGACAAACAGTATTCCACCGGTAGGTGTGAGTATTCGACTGATTCCATCACTGATCGCTTGCCCAAGTTGGAGGGTCATAGAGTGGTCTGGGTGCCGACAGAAAATAAACACGGTGAAGACTCAGATCGAATTTTAACCCTGAGGCAGTTCACAAGTGCGAGTACGAGCTGAACGCGGACTACAACGCGAGCAAGAACATCGCTCGGAAACTGCTCAAACGACTCCATTCGGAGCAGAAGTCTTCGGATGGAGGCGCACCCTGTCAATGTGCGCTGAAGTCAGGGACGCTGAACCTGAATGGCGGATTCACCGCCACCGTCGATTCGACGGCAGAAGGAGAGTCCACTGACAAGCCCACGACTTCTGTCGTGAGTCACTGACATATCGAAGTTACTTTGCTTATTCAAGTGGAAATATGCCCAATGGCCACCTATGAAGCGTTTGACCAAGGCGTAGAGGTGAACGGTCAAACGGTCCTGACGATCGTCGAAAAGGCAATGGGACGCTTCTCTGAAGCGTATCAGGAGCGGGCGCTCCAAGCACTTGCTGCAGAAGGGATCACTGACCCAGATCCCGAGGAGTGGTACCCCCAACAAACGTGGTTGAATGCCTTCGAAACAATTGCTGAGGAATTACAGCCGCACGTTCTCGACCGGCTTGGCGAACAGCTCCCAGCCGTTGCCACGTGGCCGAACGACTTCGATAGCGTTCCCGAAGGACTCCAGTCGATCGATGCAGCCTACCAACAGAACCACCGTGGTGGCGACATCGGCTACTATGAGTTTGAGCAGACAGAGGATCGGGCCGGCGAACTCACGTGTTATAACCCGTACCCCTGTCCGTTCGACCGTGGGCTCATCCGTGGTGTTGCCAGGCAATATGCGTCTGTCGACGCGTTCGTCTTCATTGAGGAAACCGGAGACACGTGTCGTCGTGACGGGGGCGATACCTGTACGTACACCGTGTACTGGTGACTAGCGATCGTAGGATTCGAGAGCGTCCCGGAGTTCTGCGGCGGTGAAGTCCGACGCAAGCGTGACTATCTCTTGTAAATCTTCGTAGGTCCTTCGAAGCTCTTCGATCTGTCTGGTCTCGTTTTCGCTATCGTCGGCGAGGTGTGCTTGTGCGCGTTGGATTGTCCGAAGCGTTGTCTGTATCTCCCGTTGAACGTACTGTTGAAACACGTCCTGCAGAATGAACCAAACTTCTCGCTCAGCCGTATACTGCACACGTCGTCCACCACCTTCCGAAGATCGACGATGAATCATCCCAATTCGCGTTAATGTTCGAGTGACGTTGCTGATCGTCGATTTCGCGTAGCCAGTCTCATCGACGAGTTCCGGGATCGAGAGTGGCTCTTCGGAGAAGTATAACACGCCATAAATTCGGCCTGCGCTTCGACTGAGACCGTAGACTTCTGCCGACTGCTCCATCGACTCAATAATACGTTCGCGCGCAATGGCACGATCGTCTTCACTCATAGATGTCTGTTGTCCTCACTATGTGATGGGTAATCTGTTGAGTCACACTTCGGTTATGGATTCCGTAAGCATTAAATTGTTTGATTTGTTTGTTCGGAGTGTACCGAACAAGACGAACAAATCGGTCCCCAAGCTGTTCAAACCAATGGCCAGCGCCTTTCCACACCAGCCCCCAGTCTCCCACGCTCCCCGTAAAGAAACGAATATCGTCGTTGACCGAAATGAACCAACCGACGTGCTTCAGGTCCTTTCCTCCGAGTCCGCACAGGAGATCCTGGGGACACTCAAATCAGAGCCCAGAACGGCATCAGAGATTGCCAAGTCCATCGACCAATCGGTACAGAACGTCTCATACCACCTCGACCGGCTTTGCGAAGCGGAACTAATCACGCCGATTGAGACGTGGTACTCCGAGAAAGGCCGAGAAATGACAGTATACGCTCTCGCCACCGAACAACTCGTCGTCCAATTCCACGACAGTGACGATGAAACAGCCGGTGGATAAGTACTGCGTATTGATCGTCTTCGGTATCTGGCAACCACGTCCTAACCGATACGAATTTGAAGACTCGCTAAACAGTATCGTTTATGGAATTCGGAAGGTTGATCTCCGCTCACCTCCCAAATGCCGTAGTTGCTGCGACTATATTTACGCTCTACAACATCTATACTGGCGATATTGCTGACCCAGTCACGATTGGTGTCGAATATCTCACCTACGTTACTGTAATATTCATCGGATTCGTAGTTATCACCCCAATCTTGAACAAGGCATTCGGCAGCGTTTCAACGTAAATCCTCTGTACTGAGCGATCCGCGGTCCCTCTGTATTGACTGCAGCCGGGTCAGAATATATCATCTGTTGAGGATTTCAACAGAGCCTCCTCTTCAGATAGGTTCCCACCAGAAACAGCCGGTCACTGAAGAGTGCGTATTGACAGCCGGACCGTATAGGAGACTCTCATTACTCGGAACCACTTTCAATGTCGGCAGAAGACGTGGCACAATGACCAACATTCGTCGTCCTCTCGTATCTGGTTTCGCCATCGCCATCGGCACATTAATTGGACTTGTCTTCCTTGGTGACAGCTCAGTTGAAGTCGGATTAGTGGGTGCAGTTAGCGCGTTCGTCGTTATGTTCGTTCTGAGGGTTTATTTTTGATAAGAGCATACCCTGTATTGACCACGACTGGGTCAAAATATATCACTTGCTGAGGATTTCAACAGAGCCGAAAAGTGGAACAAAGTGGCTCTGTTGAAATCCTATTGGTCAGATACTATCTGCTGCGAAACAGCCGGTAAGTCGGGTTGCGCATCTCGTAGTATTCATCCCTCTTACAGAGGAATCGCGTATCACGGGAGGGGACGTTCTGCTGGGACGCACTGAGGCATTGTTTTGTATCTCAAGCAGAAATACGTCGCTCATGGTCCCCTATATCAGCGAAGTGCTGTTCAACGAGCCACAAGGCCGTCGAATCGGACTTTTCCAGCTCGGCATATCGCTTACCTTCTTGTGTATGTTCGTGTATGTCTGGAGTGTCGGCGACGCTGGCGAAACCCGATGGTTACTATTTATGATCGTCGGAACTGCGCTGTCGGGAATCGCCGAGTCCCTCCCAGAGACCCAGCTACAGGCGGTAGGCGTACTCCGTTTCATGGCGGTTCTCGTATTGCTGTGCGGCGTCGCTGTCCCGTTCCTCGGTCTCGGATTTATTGTTGCCACGGGGATGTTGGGGACACTAATCGGCGTATTTGGCGGTTTCTTCGGCGGATGGGTCGCTAAGAAAGCCAATCTCGAGATCGGTAGGTAAGATCTCAAAAATAGGTTCCAAGACTCAGCCCGATTGCAGTACCGACGGCGATTTTCGCACAGGTTTGCCAAGACTGCGAGCTGAAACTATAGAAGAGAAATCCAACGGGGACTGATCCGAGCGCCGCCGCAGTCCAATCTGGTGAATGCTGGAATGGATCCGCCAAGAGGTAGAGTACAGTCATAACGACTCCAGCAATGAAGGCTAAGATCCGGTCCCACTGAAACTCGGACCAGTTTGGCCCATCATATGGTCTATCTATTTTGACTAGGTCTCGCTTGGAAGCATCCTTATCACCCTGTTTTTTTTGCCTATCGACCGCTGGCTGTGCGAAGCCGATCGATTCGATCCCCGAGTGCCACCTTGATAGAGAGCGGATTCGGGACTCGCCTTCGTGTTGGTTCCAAGGCGTGTACGTCGGCGTATTCAATGAGCGCATCAGCGACGATTGTCCGCCCGACCTGTTCGGCAGCGTACTCGTCAGCTGCGCAGATTCGTCGACGGGCAATCCAAAACCCGATCAGAACCACTCCAAGTGAGAGTCCGAGTAACGACCACTGTGGTCCGATACCGATGACGGACGCGATGAGTGCGATACTCGCAACGAGGACAGTACCAAGCCTGATCTCGAAAACATGGGTCCGAAGTTTCCCTGCCTCGATTGCAAGCAGCGCAGTGGCTGTCTCATCGTCGAATACATCGAGAAATGTACTTGTGACAAAGAGGCGTCGGTAGTTTGGTGGCCCGCGAACGATTGTACTCGCCGTTTCTTCGTTTTCAGTATCGAGGATTCGGGCGTCTCGAACGCTGAGACCGGCCCGCGAACGGAGTTGTTCCAGTCTGTCGGCACGTTCTCCAGTTGGTGTCGTCGTCGAACGAAGTAGCGGGATTACCCATGGGGACGCGTACAGCAAACCAAGTATGAGAACGATGAGTGTGAAAGCTGGGGCAAGTAGTGAGGACTCAAGCGAGAACACTTGCAACGGTGTGAGTATGACCGTGAGAAGGACGCTAAGTCCAACGATGTACCGTACCATCTTGCTGATCGCGGTGCTAGTGGCAAGTTCTAGATCACGTACTTCGCGGACACCACGTACCGTCGGGAGATACGAAACGAGCCAGATACAGCCGGCTGCGAGGAACGTGACGAATTGCGAGAGCACTGCGCCCAGTGGTTCGGGACTAGCGGGGAGCGCCGTGAGGAACGCGGTCCCGGATCCAGTGAGGGCGAACACGCCGTAGGAGAGTAATGCGTACGGGAAGAGCACGGCTCCATACAGCAATCGGTACTTTCCGACGGGATTTCGAAGCCGGCGAACCACGACGGTACCGACGAGCCCGATGAGGCCGCCGATGAGCGCAAGTCCAACAAATGCGACTATCGCGGCACTAACCGAGGGCGGTGTGGCTTGGAGGGCAGCCATACTGGTGTTTTCCTGAAACACGCACTAAAACCACTGCGATTGATGCAAAACGATAGCCGTTTCTCAAAACAAATTTTGAACGTTCGGGATATTGACATCGCCTGCCCTTTGATACTGTATATGGCCCTCCATCAGACACTTGCTTCGGGTTCGAACAGCACCAAACGACGTCGATTCCTCGCCGCGTGTGGCGTTGGACTCCTCGGCAGCACGGCTGGCTGTACGACGATTGTGGACCGCCTTGCCGATCTCGCGTTAGGCGATGTCAATCTTTTCAACGAAACTGAGAATGTCCTTACCGGTACTGTGACCATCACCGGTCCGGGAGATGAGACTGTTCTCTCAGAATCGTTCGAGTTGCCACCAGAATCGGATGACGACGATACTGACGAGAACAACGATGAAGACGGTGTGACGGCCTACGAAGACGTGTGGACTGAGCCTGGCACCTACGAAGCCAGTGTCGAATTGGATGGTGATTCCGAAGTTCAGAGAGAATCCACTGCATCAGAGTCAATCTCGATTGATGACACGTCCGAGGAGATGCTCGCCATCGCGTTCGGTATGGAAGAGGCCGATGACGCGATCGGCTTCATCGTTGGCGAGTCGTTGAGCGACTTCGCACAGGCGTGACCGATACCATCTGGATTATGTGCAAAGCGCTGTGAAACCCCTCTGTTCGATCTCATTCAAGCCTATTTTGACTCTTCCAAGTTTTTATATGTGTTATTGTTGAATTCTGGCACATATGCCCTCCATCACGCGACGAAAGACGATTGGCCTGCTCACAGGATGTGTTGCACTCGGTGCAATCGGCGGTGCCGTGGCACATACGACACAAAAGAACGCACCGCATCTGATCGTGAACAATCAAACAAAGCGCGAATTGGACATCACGACGATCATTCGCACTGTTGAAGATAGCGAGGTTCTCGTCGACGACACGGCATCCATCCCGGCGAACGGCGATCACGGATACGCCGGCCTCGCGTCCAATGAACCACTTGACGTGATGATTCGCACGGAAACCGGGTTGGAGAACACGTATCGGTGGGAAGACACCGATCCAGAGAACGCATTGTCAATCGGTGTCTCCACGGACGAAATCGGCTTTGTCGTTGCAACGCCGCCCTAAATTGGTGATTCAGTATGGCCTCGAAATATCGACGCGGGTTTGACATTACCCGTGACAGCCTGCGCGTGTTCACCCGAGAACCGAGTCTGATACTCTTGCCGGTGTTGAGCCTTCTCGCTGTCGGGAGCGCCTTCGCTGTTCTCGCAGCGATCGTTTTCCAGCAAGGGCTCGTCGAATCGCTTGTCACCAACGATCTCTACCAGTACGGGGTGTTGTTTTGTGCGATTGCGATCTCGTCGAGCGTAGCGACGTTTTTCAACGCCGCCGTGGTACACTGCGCGGCCCAACTGTTCGATGGTAACTCGACATCTGTTCGGGATGGGCTCGCCGCAGCATGGCGTGCCCGCCGCCAGATCGCTGTGTGGGCCGTCGTCGCTGCGACGCTCGGGACAGTCTTGTACATCCTCGATGAGAAGTTCGGCGTCGTCGGGAGCCTAACGCGAGCTGTCTTCAATCTCGCGTGGGCGCTCCTGACATTCTTCATCGTGCCAGTCATCGTCCTCGATCAGCGACGGAGTCTGCGCCGCCAGCTCCGGCGAAGTGGATCGCTCTTCCGAGATACATGGGGTGAAAGCGTTTCCGCTACGCTCGGCGTGAGTTTCGTTTTCCTGCTCGTTGCTTTGCCCGGCGTCGCACTGGGTGCGGTGGGGTTCTTCGTGCTCGATGGCATGCTCGCTATGGGGGCGCTCGTCGGTAGTGGCGTGATTATCGTCACTGCCATCGTCGGCTCGCAGACGGCATCTGCAATCGTCCGGACCGCGCTGTATCGATATGCGATGACGGGTGAAGGAGTCGGCCCGTTCGAGGATCGGGATCCGGAGACGGTGTTCCCCGAGAACTGACGAGGCTTCACGATCGACAGTCGCCTTCGGTGTCGATGCCGTCGATCGGTTGACCGGCGGAACCGGCTGGCTGGAACACCCGACCGAGACTAGTTGTTCACCTAGTGGTGAGTCGTGGAATGAGAACACCTCCGACAAGAAGAGCAGCGGAGACGTTGCGAGCGATGTACAAAACGACTGCTACTGGTCCAGAATCTGGTTGCGGGACGACGAAGTGGAACGCACTCGAAATGAAAGGCGTCAGGATCAGGAACGCTACACCGGCGACGATGGCGGTTTGGCTCCCCCGTTCCAGCTGGTAAAACGGGCGATCGCCTCGAAGAAACGCCCAGAACAGACAGAGAGCGAGAATGGTTACGAGAACCGCTCCGGAATACTCGATCGCTACGACCAGTACAAGCCCAACTGCGAGACTGTCAACGCCACCAAACAGCTCGATACCTCTCCAGACGTGGTGCCGCAGTAGCTTAACGGTCCAGCAGATACCGGCAACGACCGAGAGACCGAAGAGCCCACGGGAAAGGTGATCGGACATGAGCGTACGTTACACCGAGAACGACTAAGTATATGTGATTACCAAAATTTAGGCGAGAATGCCCCTTCCTCCACGAGCGAGTACCGCGAGCGAGTAGGGAGGGGATGAATCGCCGCACACCAGTACAAACCATTAAATCGACACATCTCTAATCACAAGACAGCGATGGAGTACAGTCACCGCTACCACGCCTACCCAACACAAGAGGTAGCGGACCAACTGGACTACCACATCGACGTTCATCGCCAAGCGTACAACTACACCCTGTACGAGTACGAAAACACAGACGCCGACGACATCGGCTCTGCGTACAAGCACCACTCCCGACTTCCCGACTGGAAAACCGAGTTTCCCGTCTTCTCGGACGTTAATTCGAAGGCTCTCCAACGAACTGTCACTCGGTTTTATCAGAACCTTGCCGGACTCTCCGAACAGAAACAGAACGGGAACACGGTCGGGAAACTCACGTGGAAATCACCCAGAGACTACCAGAGCATGACGTACTCGCAGTCCGGCTTCGAGCTCAAAAACACGAGTGGCCGCACCGCGACACTCTGGCTCTCCAAAATCGGAGATATCAAACTCCGCTACCACCGCGAGATCCCCGGCGAAGCAGCGATCAAAGAAGTCACCATCAAAAAAGAGACGACCGGAGAGTGGTTCGTCTCTTTCGGCCTCGAAACTGACGAGGCAGACCTACCCAAGAAACCGAACGTGGAGACGCTCGATACGAGTAACAGCGTAGGTATCGACCTCGGCATCCTGAACTACATCCACACGTCGGACGGCAAAACCGTGGACTGGCTTGAGTTGGAAGACGAGTACGATCGCCTCCGTCGAGAGCAGCGAAAGCTCTCGAAGAAGGAACACGGGTCGAACAACTACGAGAGCCAGCGCGGAACGGTTGCGAAGGTCAACCGCCACATCCGCCAAAAGGTGCTGGACTACCAGCACAAGCTTACGACGTGGCTCGTCACAGAGTACGATGCGGTATTCGTGGAAGATCTGAACGTTGCTGAGATGCTTCAGGCCGACGGGAACGCGCGGAACAAGCAAGATGCTGCGTGGCGACAGTTCATCACCTTGCTCGAATACAAGGGTGAGCTGTACGGGACACACGTGGTGCAAGTCGAAGCGAGAGGAACGACGAAAGAGTGTGCGAAGTGTGGTGTGGAAACAGCAAAACCCATCTGGGTACGAGAACACTCGTGTCCCAGTTGTGGATTTGAAGCCGACAGAGACGCGAACGCGGCGATGAACGTACTGCAACGCGGTTTTTCTGAACTAGGGCTGGGATGGCCCGAATCTACGTCTGTGGAGACTGCGCTCCCTACGGACACTATTTCGGTGTCTGCAAAGCGCGTCGTCGAAACAGGAAGCCCCACCCTCAACGAAGCCACGCCAGTGGCTGAGTAGGGTGGGGTAGTTCACTCAAACAGGTACTTTATTGTCTCACGGGTAGACGGCCAGTTCGAACTCGTACCAACTCCCGCCGTAGATCGCGTGCATGTTCGGAAACGTCGTGTACTCCCCGTAGTCACCGTGTTCGTTCACGTGGTCGGCAGCGTTGAGCTGTGTGAGGACTTCGCCGAGGTCGTCCGACATCGGCGGCGACTCTTCATAGAACCCCGAGACTGGTCGTCCGTCCGTTGCCGTGTCGAGTACGTCTGTCGCCTCGCTTGAGAGCGAGACTGTGGAAAAGTCGACTTCGAGAACGATGTCGCGGACGTGTTGCTCGTATTCAGATCGTGATCTCCCGACCTGCTCGGCTGTGAACGTTTGTTCGGTCACGGGGATGGTATTCTGCTCGGCTCGTGCCTGGAATAAATGGTCGTTGTGTTGCAGATACTCGAACGGCGGTGATGGGACGAGATCGCTTGCTTCGGTGTCGAGGTGGTGGTGATACGTGACGCCGCGTGAACCAGGCTTCTGATCACCGACATCGATCGCCGGATCTCGATCCGCCGCTGCGGCTTCCATCGCTTGCTGGAGTATCTGCTGGTCACGATCGGACAGTGACGTGACCGGTACTGTTACCGGATCAGTACTGTCGGACTGTTCCGTATCCTGTAAGTCGAGGTAGAATTCCCACCAGTCTCGTTCGACAGTACGAACCGTCTCGACATGGATCCGGTAGTACCGATCGCCGTCCGTAGCGAACTGAGGGCGTTCCCGTTGCTCGGAGCCGAACTCGTACTCGTGGGCCAACTGGTAGTTCAGCACCGTAACCGAGCCACTCGCAAGCAGTTCGTCATAGACGGCACGCTTGTACTCGTCAGGGTAATCGATAGGGAATTGGGCTCGGTGTCCCGCTGGATCTGTCAGTAGGAACGCCTCGTACGGATTCTCTGTCGGATATGCACTCAACCGAAAGCGACTACTACCTGACGAGAGACAGCCAGCAACACTCGTGACTCCCGCTGCCCCGAGTGTCGTCAACAATGTCCGTCGAGTATAGTGGTCACTCATGTGCCACGTCTACTGCTCATCGATGGGGTTCGAAACGGTTCTCTCTCACAGAACTGGTCGAACAATAGACGATACTGACGTAGTATCACGAGTAGCCAGTTATCGCTGGGCGGAATGCTTCAAGACCCCGATAACTCAAATCGAAACTGTGCTTTGCGTCGTGTCTGCGAAACAGGCGGTAGAAGGGCTCAAATAATTAAATCTGGTTTTGATACTCCGTTCGACCTAATATATGACAGGGGTAACCCGTAGATACGATGGTCACCGTCTCCGCATTCAAAGATGGATTCACCGCCCTCCGCGCGAATCCGATCCTGTTCGTCGCCGGCCTTCTTGTCGGGGCCGGCAGCCAGCTGCAATACGTCGATCACTTCATCGAGTCGCCATATCTCTCGGCAGGCGTGTCGCTCGCCTGGCTGATCGTCTTCCCGTTCGTTATCGGCGGGTTCATCGGCACTGCCCGAGCTGCGATCGACGGCACAGACGCATCTCTCACTCACTTTTTCACTGTAGCCCGGACTCATTACCTTCGGCTTCTCCTTGCAACTGTGGTGTTCGTGCTACTCGTGTTTGGAACCGCGATCGGATTTGGGCTCCTCGGGTTCATCCTCGGTATCGGATCGATGGCGCTTACCGTGATTCACGAGATGGCTGCGTTCGTCGCAGGCGTCATCTCTGTGCTTATTTGGCTGGTGTCGATCCTCGTTGTCATTATGTTCGTGCAGTTTTACGACACGGCGATTGTCATCGAAAACAAGAGCGTTACTGATGCGTTCCGGAGAAGTGTTGGGCTCGTTCGCTCGAATCTGAAAAGCGTCACTGGATTCTCCGTGGCGTGGCTCGTCCTGCTGAACGTCTTCTTCATTCCCGAATACTTGGTCCAGTTAACGATGACAGATGCTGGCCCAGCTGACGTATTACCGATTGAGCTCGAGATTCCGATCGCTGTCCTGCTCCCCATCGGGATCGCTCTTTCCGCGGTCGGCTTCGCGTACTTCTACACGGTGTACACGGCCTACTATATGCGATTAATCGCTGCCTCAACTGATACTCAGGGCTCAGTATGACCATCCACCAACAATTACGTGCGATAGTTTCGAACAGCCACCGAACGGATCAGATCCCCGCGATTGCCACCCACCAAAACTAACCAAACCCTATGTCACGGATCCTCCCGACACAAACTGACGCTACCGTTGAACGAAGCGATACTCCGGCCGTCCTGAGTCTCGACGATGATGGGACGCGAGACGTGATCGAAGCATTGTCCTCCGAGACCGCTTACGAGATCTTTCGACTGCTCAACGAAACGCCGGCGACGCCGTCACGGATCGCTGATCAGCTCGATCAGAGCGTACAAAACGTCCATTACCACTTGGAGAATCTCGAAGCGGCTGGCGTGATCGAAGTTACAGACACCTGCTATTCAGAAAAAGGCCGAGAGATGAGCGTCTACGTCGTTTCTGAAGACCCAACACTGCTCTTTCTCGGGACTGAGGACGATCGGCCGAGTCTCAAACGGGCGTTCAAATCTTTCGCCTCACTGCTTGGTCCACCGTCGATCCTGCTTGCCGCCGGCGAATCAATCTCTCAGCTCATTACTGCCGAATGAGCGAACATACCGACACACCGGCCCGAAGAGCTTCTACTGCTGGCGACACAACTAGGTGTGGCGTGGTACCGACAATCAAGGCCCGAGACGATGTCGATGGCTGTGGATGTCTTGATTGCCGCAATATCGAGAGGCCCGCAACTCGTCGAAGCGTTCTCGATTCGTTAGTCTGGTCCGTTCGCCTGTTTCGATCCTATCCGTCAATCGTCGTTTTCGCGGGTGTGATCATTTTGGCCAGACGGCTGCTTGAAACGGACAGTATCAACGTGCTTCCGACACCTGTGATCGGCGTGGTTGAGGTCCTGACGGCGTTTGCGTTCATCATCTTGATCCGTGCGTACGTGGGAACGATCGTCGCCGGCGAACTGACCGGCGAGCCCGTCACGAGACGTGAGGGATTACATCGAAGCCTCGCTCGGACGCCATCACTAGTTGGCGTCGTCATTCTCACCGTGTTTTTGGTGATGACAATTCCGTTCTTCGTGGCACTACCACTCTTTCTTATTGTCGGTGTGCTCCCCGCCACGCCGGTAGATATGATCAGTTTCCCCGTCGCTGCAGCGATCGGTGGAATCACCTTTGCCGTGCCGTTTCTGTTTCTCCTGTACAAGTTTTGGTTCGCACTTGAGGCGTGTGTCATCGGCCAGTACGGTCCTCTAAAATCGTTCCGCGTGAGTTGGCGCATCACGACGAACTACCGAGGAAAATTCGTGCTTATAGGAGTGATCGCTGTTGGAAGTGCAGCCAGCCTCTTTCTCCCAACATATTTCCCCGAGATGGGGACGAGTCTAGCCTCGTTGAACCCCGTCTTGAGCGTCATCTCATCAAGTGTCAGTGAACTACTCTCGATCGTGTGGGCAAGCGCCTACGCGCACATCTACATCCAGGGGGTCGTGTCGTGAACTGAGGCTTATAGGGACTAGAAGGCGAATACACCCACCTTTAGGCAGGTGATGAAGCCGACATGGTGGGAAGCAGTCCACTAGCCAAACGTCTGTTTTGAGTTTCACATACGGAGATTTAATTGACAGGCCGATCTATCCGGAGCTAGGAATTGGTCGGAACGGAGCGGATTCCGAACCGTCCTTCAGAGGCGGCCGGTCCGCCCGCGTAACGAGGCAGTATCTGAAAGGGCAGTCAGTGAACGCTACATCCTCGAAGGGTGTGTCTGTGCGGGCTGCTCGAAGCGAGTCAGACGATACCCCCAACTCCGGTGATGCCTGCCTGCGTTCCCGTGGCAAAAACAACACTGGGACGCCGTACACGGCCGAGGATAGGGGTAACGGCCATTTGGCATGGCCAGCGGTCCACCAGTCCGACACTGTGGGACTACCCGTGCCCGAAAGGTCTGGTAGTCAACTAACTGGACTGTAAACCTGAAGCTCCCACCGCTCGGGATTCCTCCGCGTTTACAGGCATTCCCGTGTCGTCGGTTGTGCCCATATACAGGTTTTAGTTCCCACCCGGCTGATAAGCCACCGAATACCAAACCGATGTGCCCACCGTTGCTCTCCACTCCTGCTGGCGTACCGCGGTTTGCTGTGGGAACGAACCATGCCGAAATTGGCCCTATCCTCCAGAACCAACTGGGGATCTGTCGAAAAGCGATCGAGGGGTGATTAGAGTATGGCTGATGATTTAGGCGTGAATATCAACGGTCCAGACAGTCTCAAGGGTGCACTGCTGTACATGCTGATCGGCATAGCGATTGTCAGCTACGGCGGGTATGACTACGTTCAGCAGACCGAGGCCGTTCGAGAGTCTGTCGAAGTTGAGGCAACGATCACTGAACTCTCAGTTGAGACAGACAGTGGAACGTCGTCAAGCCCAGGTGTCGACTACGATCCAACTGTTGCTTTTAATTACGTGTACAATGGTACCGAGTATACTGGGACAAAGATCTATCCTGCTGAGATTGGACAGGAGTACGAGACGCGATCAGAAGCGGAATCAGTCATCGAGGGGTACGAAGAGGGGATACAGACGACTGCGTATGTTGCCCCGTCTCAACCGGGTGATGCATTTTTGAAGAATCAAACAACTAATGTGCCAATAATTGCGGCTGTACTCGGTGGAATATTCACGCTCTTTGCGACAGTTTCGGCGGTACGGAAACTGTGAATCGTCTCGGGGCTTGACCCCGAGGCGGTTCACGTACTGGACGTGGTGATATATTTCTCGCCGTGAATCGGTCTGTGAACTGTATGGAGTCGGATGGCCGGTCTCAGAAACAGTTCTCCTCTCTCCCAGAAATCATGCCACGACCATCGCATACAATACGACACAAAGGCCGATAACTGTCACGAGACCCCGTACCAGAAGGACGATGCTGCTCTCCACCCCGATCATATCTGCGAGTATCACTGCCACGTATACCCCTGCGGTTAGTAAAGCGATGCCGACGGCAAGCGCTCGCATCTTGGTGGAGCCGTTACGTCGGTATCCACGATAGGCCAGCGTCGCGACGAATAGCCCCACAACGGCAGTTACGCTACGGGTCACCAATGCCACACTGAGCAGTTCAACCGTCAGTAAATTTATTAGTATCATTGCATCTCACCCCTGTACACTGTCCACAGTATTGTTCCCAATCCGATTAATTCACAGCCACTGACGAGTATCGAACGCCCGCTACTCCCGATGTCCGTCGCCGTCGGCAACGCGACACGCAGCAGTTCTGGCACTGTGATCAGGAAGATGAGCCCCACCGCGAGCCAGAGCATCCCGCGATGAGCTCCCCACCGACGATAGCCACGGATCAGCACCGCGGCGATAGTCACCGACAACACTACCGAAACCACCGAGAGAGCAAGCACGCCAAGTGCGATGAGTGGGTCGCTCCCCGTGGTCTCCACCTGCCCTACGAGCATCTTAAGATAACCCCTCAAACAGCTCTGTGAACCGGTCGGCAGGGTCCGTCGAGCGTGACACGGCTACCTCGTAGCTCCCGTCGGTGAACGTGACGGTAACGTTCTCAACGGTGGCCACGTACTGCTTGTAATGATGGCCGTCGGGATCGAACTCCTGCCGTTCGGTCACAAGGCCTGCGTCATGTAACCGATCGAGACGGCGGTAGGCCGTTGAATCGGACATTTCACAGGCCGTACAGAGGTCATCAACTGACATAGGTTCGATCGTGAGGTGTGCGAGGATCGCTCGGGCGTACTCGTCGTCGAGTAACGCTAGGACGGCATCGTCGTCCTCGCCCATGTACATGCCAGATCCGGGTAATAGTAAAAAAACCCATCACAGCTTCCGGGTCGGAAGTCGTGCCTAGGATGCTAGGTATATCCGGATACTTGCGCCAGGTATGTCGTTACAATCAACGGTTGTCCGGATCCTATCGACTACTCTCCCGGAGAGGATCCGTCAACTCTGCTGGCCGGTCTGGAATGCCAAACAACGCCGCCTGCGTGCGCCGCTCCGTGCGCTCCTACCGACGGTGCTTACCTTTCTTCTCCTCGCAATCCTCCAGACCACAGTCCGAGCCAGGTTCATCCACCCGATACGAGAGCTCCTCGAACTGACTGGAATCGCCATCATTCTCATTGGCGCGGTGCTTCTTAGTACACGAATTATCGACCGGCGTCCCATGAGTGGATTCGGCCTCTCGTTCGATCGAGATTGGTGGCGCTCGTTTGTCGTCGGTGGACTCGTCGCCACTGCAATCAACGGTGGCGCCCTCGTCGTGGCACTCGGCGCCGACTGGGCTACGTTCGGTGGTGTAATGCGTGGGTCCGGGGACCTACCATTCCTGCCTGCGATGGGAATCGTGTTCGGGTATATTGCTTTTGCGGCCGCATGGGAAGAGTTTGTTCTGCGTGGTGTGATGGTGAAGAACCTCGCTGAGGGATCGACTGGATACGTTCCCAAGTGGGTTGCTGTCGGCCTTGCTGTGGCTCTGAGTACCCTCGTGTTCGCGTTTCTACACGGTGGGAAGGTGACGCATCTTAGTCAATATGGGTACTACCTGATCGCTGGACTGGTACTGAGTGGTGTATATGTCCTGACCGGGGAACTCGCCCTCAGCATCGGCTTTCATGTGTTCTATAATTTCACTCAAAGCGCAATATTCGGACTGGGACATTCACAGAAGACGCCCGAGCTCCTCGCCATCGACATCATCGGGCCATCGCGCTGGATCGGTGAAGAGGGACTCGTCTTTGTCTGCTTCGCCGTCCTCGGTGGCCTGCTACTGGTCGCGTATATCCATCGGCGCGACGGGACACTCGAACTCAACGACCGCGTGATCAACTACACCGGACGGTAACCAGTTTGACAACACCGATGCCAACGGCATTCTCATCCCACACGTCCGTCGATCACACGCCACGTGATCAGACGAGCGTCGCTGTCGACGACGAACAGTCGACCAACGTGCTCAAGGCGGTTTCTTCGGACACTGCACAGCAGATACTGGCAACGCTTGACGACGGACCAGCGACAGCCTCAGACATCGCTGAGGCCATCGATACGTCAATCCAGAACGCGAAGTACCATCTTGACCACCTGTATGAAGCTAACCTCATCGAAACGGTAGACACGTGGTACTCTAGGAAAGGGACTGAGATGACCGTCTATGCACTCTCCGTGGAAGAGCTCGTCATCCAATTTGGCGACTCCACACCAGAAACACAGCAGTGAGTCGCCAGTAGCTGGTCTTTCCCCTTCCCGTTGCATCTGGAGAGGGCGGTCGGATCAATTCTCATTCCGGAGGAATCCCCGCTGACTGGCTGACATGAAACTGCCTTCTGCGAGTTTCTGACCCGGAAACTGGTATTCTGATTTTAATTGTTATCCGAGATACCGATCGAGTATGTCGTATACAACCGAGAGTACGGCCGGACGGAGCGTGTTCCCTCGCCAGACGACGATCAAACACGTCCCAGAAGAAAGCCTCAGCGTCTCGATCGATCGAGACGAAGTAACAGACGCGCTCGGGGCTGTGTCATCGGAAACGGCTCAAGAGATCATCGCTGTACTCACTGACGATCCGCGTCCGGCAGCCGAGATCGCAGAGAAGGTGGGTGTGTCTATTCAAAACGTCACGTACCACCTTGAGAGGTTAGACGACACCGGCATCATCACTCCAGTGGGTATCTGGTACTCAGAGAAAGGGAGAGAGATGACGGTGTACGGAATTGCCTCAAAGAAGCTGGTGATCGAATTGACCTCCTCCTCCGCCTGAAGACGGGGGTATGCGCTCGTAATCTCTATCAGCTCAAAAAGCGCTATCAGGATCCCGATCAATCGGCATGATTCGGGGGCGCTGAATCTAACCGCGGTCGATCAGCCGCCGTAAGGTAGCCGCTCACTGCCGAGGCAACGACTGTTCCCCCAACCGTATTCATGCCGAGATCAACGACTGTGTCGACAATATACTCCTGAAGCGTCCACTCGTGCCAGAAGGCTTTGAAGACGAATTCATACACCTCGAATCCGGCGCCGATCGCGACGATCGTTGGGACCACCCACCAGGCCGAGCCGTACTTCGAAACGGCGTCTCGGTGGGTTAGAACTGCCAACGCGGCGATGCCGAAGCCACTCATAGAGTGTGTGAGCATGTCCCACCACGAGATAGCGGAGTAGATATCGAGGGTTACCCCGGCAAAATGTAGAGTGGTCACCGTCACCGACCAAGCGATAAGTCCTAACCAAACGACAGCGATTCGATTCAATCGCCGAATGTCGGCGACTGATCGGACGACAAGTCGTGGGAGCCACAGATGCGGATCAGTTGGAAACCCGTGCATCGAACGAGCGAAAGACCATCCAACGACGGCGATGCAGCCGGAACCGACACCGACGATAATACGTGCTGAGAAGTGTGGGAGGGCAAACATCTGTCTACACGATGAATTAGTGTGGCGAAGTAATTGTGGATAACTACGAATTCATTTGAACTTGACCTCCTCCCGCGCCTAAAGACGCGGGTATGCGCTTGCACTATGTATCAGCAGGTACTCGCGATTTGTGCCTACATCTGGCTGCCTTCCTCGTAGGGTTGAACGACGACGAACCCCTCAGAGCCGTTGAACTGC
>Ga0209946_1000215_pt1 | contig 24363 bp, 28 predicted proteins | sample SalPon2_A_H2O_MG_FD_185704 | JGI IMG/M metagenome (GOLD analysis project Ga0209946, IMG submission 185704) | Salt pond water microbial communities from South San Francisco under conditions of wetland restoration - Salt Pond MetaG R2_A_H2O_MG... | ecosystem: Environmental > Aquatic > Non-marine... | reverse complement strand
CCCCACCGAGACGACGGCCGCCCATACCGCACGCGCCGTCGAGGCGTTCGTCGCCGGCGACGACCCCGTGGACCTCGTCGTGTTCGTCGGCGGCGACGGGACGGCGGCGGACGTGGCGGCGACGCTGGAGTCGGTCGACTCCGCGGTGCCGATGCTCGGCGTCCCGGCCGGGGTGAAGGTGTACTCGTCCGTGTTCGCCGTCTCGCCCGAGGACGCCGCGACGGTCGCCGCCTCCTTCTCGCGCACCGAGCGACGCGAGGTGATGGACATCGACGAGGACGCCTACCGCGAGGGGTCGGTCCACCCGGAACTGCGAGCCATCGCTCACGTCCCGGTCGCGGACGACCTGCAGTCGTCGAAACAGACCGCGAGCGGGACGGTCGAGTCGCTCGCCGAGGGCGTCGCCGGCGACATCCGCGCCCGCGACGGCGAAGGCGTCACGTTCGTCCTGGGGCCGGGATCGACGGTCGGCGCGATCAAGGCCGCGCTCGGCTTCGAGCCGTCGCCGATCGGCGTCGACGTGTGGCGCGACGGCGAGGTGGTCGTCCGCGACGGCACCGAGTCGGCGATCCTCGACGCGCTCGGCACAGAGAACGTGATCGTCGTCTCGCCCATCGGCGGGCAGGGGTTCGTCTTCGGTCGCGGGAACCCCCAGTTGTCGCCCGCGGTGATCCGGCAATGTGACGTGCGGATCGTCGCCTCGCGGACGAAACTGGACGACGTGCGCGCGCTCCGCGTCGACACCGACGACCCGGAACTCGACGCCGAACTCGCCGGCTGGGTCCGCGTTCGGGTCGGGAAGTTCGAGACGCGGATGATGAAGATCGCTTAAAAATACCGGCGGGCGCGCCGTGTCTGGTACGTATGCGACCGCGCTGCGACGCCCGCGGGCCGACCGTGGCTCTGACGACCCGACCGTGGCTCTGACGACCCGACCGACCCGTGACACCGGCTAGTCGCCGCCGGCGGCGAGGAAGACGACTTCACCGATCACTATCGCGCCGACCGCCGCGAGCGGGACGGCGAGGGGGCCGCCTCCGAGCGCGTATATCGCGACCCCGACGAGCGCTCCAGCGACGAGCACGGCGAGCCGCGAGACGAGCATCCGCATCGGTTCGGAAAGCGAGTCGTACACGGCTGCCGGTCCCGCTGCACGGGTAAAAATCAGCGGGTAATCGGGGGAGGGCAGCGACACGGCGAAAACCCGCCCATGCGACGGCGTTTTAAATTCGGCCACCTAACCATGTTATATGATGACACAGACGGCCGCTCCGGCCGGGCCGCCCGCAGCGACCGCCGGCGTCGGCAGGGGCAACAGGCTTATTCCCGAACCGAGAGGAGTTACGGACAACCCCCGCGAGGAACCATGAACGAAGTCCAACTCGAAGTGGCGAAGGCGTACCCGAACGACTCGGGGCGCGGAATCGCCCGACTCGACCCCGATACGCTGTTGCATCTCAAGCTCTCGCCCGGCGACATCATCGAGATCGAGGGCGCCGAGACCACCGCCGCGAAGGTCTGGCGTGCGGATCGGCAAGACTGGAACACGGACACCGTCCGGATCGACGGGTTCACGCGACAGAACGCCGATGTCGGCATCGGCGAGCGCGTCACCATCCGGAAGGCGGAAGCCGAGAAGGCCGAGACGCTCGTGCTGGCCCCGCCCGAGGAGGCGTCGGTGCAGTTCGGCTCCGACGCGGCCGGCATGGTCAAACGCCAGATCCTGAAGCGTCCGGTCGTCGAACGCGACATCGTCCCGGTGATGTCCTCGACGAACCACCCGTTCATGCGGTCGCCCGGACAGGCGATCCCGCTGATCGCGGTCGAGACCGAGCCAGACGGCATCTGCATGATAACCGAAGACACCGAGGTCGAGCTCCGCGAGGAGCCGATCTCGGGCTTCGAGAAGACCGGCGGCGGCATCACCTACGAGGACATCGGCGGGCTCCAGTCGGAGATCCAGCGCGTCCGCGAGATGGTCGAGCTGCCGATGAAACACCCGCAGATCTTCTCGAAACTCGGCATCGAGCCGCCGCAGGGCGTCCTCTTACACGGTCCGCCGGGCACCGGGAAGACCCTGCTCGCGAAGGCGGTCGCCAACGAGACGTCGGCGTCGTTCTTCTCGATCGCCGGCCCGGAGATCATCTCGAAGTACTACGGCGAGTCCGAACAGCAGCTCCGAGAGATCTTCGAGGACGCCAAAGAGGAGAGCCCGAGCATCATCTTCATCGACGAACTCGACTCGATCGCCCCCAAACGTGAGGACGTGACCGGCGAGGTCGAGCGCCGCGTCGTCGCCCAGTTGCTGACGATGATGGACGGGCTCGAAACCCGCGGCCAGGTGGTCGTCATCGGCGCGACGAACCGGGTCGACAGCGTCGATCCCGCCCTTCGCCGCCCCGGTCGGTTCGACCGCGAGATCGAGATCGGCGTCCCAGACGAGGTGGGCCGCAAAGAGGTCCTCCAGATCCACACCCGCGGGATGCCGCTCTCGGACGACGTGAGCTTAGACCACCTCGCCGACGAGACGCACGGGTTCGTCGGCGCCGACATCGAGAGCCTGACCAAGGAGGCCGCCATGAAGGCGCTGCGGCGGTACCTCCCCGAGATCGACTTAGACGACGAGGAGGTGCCGCCGAGCCTGATCGACCGGATGATCGTCAAACGCGACGACTTCTCGGGCGCGCTCACGGAGGTCGAGCCCTCCGCGATGCGGGAGGTCCTCGTCGAACTCCCGAAGATATCCTGGGAGGACGTGGGCGGGCTCAGCGAGGCCCAACAGCAGGTACAGGAGTCGGTCGAGTGGCCGCTCACGACTCCCGAGAAGTTCGACCGGATGGGCGTCGACGCCCCGAAGGGCGTGCTGTTGTACGGCCCGCCGGGCACCGGCAAGACGCTGATGGCGAAGGCGGTCGCCAACGAGACGAACGCCAACTTCATCTCGGTCAGAGGGCCGCAGCTGCTCTCGAAGTGGGTCGGTGAGTCCGAGAAGGCGATCCGGCAGACCTTCCGGAAGGCCCGGCAGGTGAGCCCGACGATCATCTTCTTCGACGAACTCGACAGCCTCGCGCCGTCGCGCGGTCAGGAGATGGGGAACAACGTCTCCGAGCGCGTCGTCAACCAGCTGTTGACCGAGCTCGACGGGTTAGAGGAGATGGGCGACGTGATGGTCATCGGCGCCACCAACCGCCCCGACATGATCGACCCCGCGCTGCTCCGCTCGGGCCGGTTCGACCGCCTCGTGATGATCGGTCAGCCGGACCAGGGCGGTCGCGAGCAGATCCTCGACATCCACACGCAGGACACGCCGCTCGCGCCCGACGTGAGCCTGCGCGAGATCGCCGAGATCACCGACGGGTACGTCGGCTCGGACCTGGAGGGTATCGCCCGCGAGGCCGCCATCGAGGCGCTGCGCGACGACGACGACGCCGAGGACGTGGAGATGAAGCACTTCCGGCGCGCGCTGGAGTCGGTGCGCCCGACGATCACCGACGACATCCTCGCGTACTACGAGGAGGTCGAAGAGCAGTTCAAGGGCGGCAACGGCAACGCCTTACGCGACACCGGCGGCCGGATCGGGTTCCAGTAGAGCCGGCCTCGTCGCCCGGTCGTCGGGTCGGTCGCTCGGTCTGCGGTTGTCTTCCGCCCCGCCGCTTGTTGTCTCGTTCCGCTTCTTTTAACCCCGCAAGCGACCAACACGGACTATGTCCCAGCCGCGCGTTCCGGGCGGTGACGAGCACACGATCGAGCTGCCCTGCGGTCAGACGATAGCGGCCGGCACGCTGGATCTGGGAATGCGCGAGTACGAGTGTGACTGCGGCGAGACGCACGGAGTCGTGATGGACGTCCACCCGCCCGAGCGGTTCCTCCCCGAGTTCCTCGTCGAGGTCCTCCGTGAGGCCATCGAGACGACGAGCGAGGAGATGCCGGAGTTCGACACCCCTCACCTGCTCGGCGTCGTGTTAGAGGAGTTCCCCGAGGCGGTGACGGCCCACGACGCCAGCGAGAACGCTGACGTGGGGTACGCGATGGTGTGGGTCACCGAGTTCGACTCCCGTCGGCTCCACGAGGTCGTCGTCGAACTCGTCGTCGAACTGATGGAACACGCCGTCAGCCACGCCGACGACGACGAGGCGCTCTCGTCGTTCGAAGAGGAGATGGTCGAGTTCGACGTGGCGGCGTTCGTCGACCAGTACCGCGCGGAACGCGACCTCGAGGCCGAGGACCCGTACGCCTGATCGCAGACCGCGGTCCCGGCCGAGACGGCTCGTAGCGCCCGCTGTCTGACAGTTGTCCGACTCTTGTCTCACTGAACGCTATATGTTCGGGTCACCTACGTAAGACGTATGAAGGCCGGTGATTACGACCGGTACGACCGACTCTACGCCGTGCTCGCCGACGCCGACGAGCCGCTGACGGCGCGCGAGATACTCGCGCTCGCCGGCGAATGCGAGGAGATAGACAACCCGCACCGCGTCGCCACCGTGTTGGGTCGGTGGGCCGAACGCGGCGAGGTCGAGGTCATCGCCGACCACCCGTACCGGTACCGACTGGAGGCGTGACCGTCACGCCGCCGGCAGTGAGACGGGTAGTCAATCCCGTCCGAACCGAAGCGCCCCATCTGCCGGGTCGAGCGTCGCGACCGATCTGTAGCCTTGTCTCGTCGGTGGGCCGCGAGGGCGCGACAATCGCAATCACCTGCTCGTCTCCGAGCGGCGGTGGCGTCGTGCACGACGTATCGAGTGGGTGGAGCCCCTCGTCGGATAAATACCTCGAACGAATGGTAACTCACTCCATACGCCATGAGACGACATACCTTGCGAAAATCGCAAACTCGTTGCGAGATTCGTATTCTATCGCCGACCTTATTACGATGAGCGTATTCCGTCCGCGTAATGAGCGAGGACCGGACGATACTACTCATCGGCAGCGGACCGATTCAGATCGGACAGGCGGCCGAGTTCGACTACTCCGGCGCACAGGCGTGTCGCGCCCTCCAAGAGGAGGGCGCGCGCGTCGTCTTGGTGAACTCGAACCCCGCGACGATCATGACCGACCCCGAGACGGCGGACCGGGTGTACATCGAGCCGATCACGCCCGAGGCGATTTCGGAGGTCATCCGCATCGAAGAGCCGGACGGCGTCATCGCCGGCCTCGGCGGCCAGACCGGACTCAACGTCACCGCCGAACTCGCCGAGGAGGGCATCTTAGACGAGTACGACGTCGAGGTGATGGGAACGCCCCTCGACACCATCTACGCGACCGAGGACCGCGACCTGTTCCGCCAGCGGATGGAGGGGCTCGGCCAGCCGGTTCCCAAATCGACCACCATCTCGCTCGACGAGGGCGAGTCGGTCACCGACTTCGACGAGGAGGCCTTCCGCGGCCGCGTCCAGGAGGCGGTCGACGCCGTCGGCGGCCTGCCCGTCATCGCCCGGACGACGTACACCCTCGGCGGCTCCGGGTCCGGGGTCGTCGACGAGTTCGAGGAGCTGGTCGAGCGCGTCCGGAAGGGCCTCCGCCTCTCGCGGAACAGCGAGGTGCTCATCACCGAGTCCATCGCGGGCTGGGTCGAACTGGAGTACGAGGTGATGCGGGACGCGGACGACTCCTGTATCATCATCTGCAACATGGAGAACATCGACCCGATGGGGATCCACACCGGCGAGTCGACGGTCGTCACTCCCTCGCAGGTCATTCCCGACGACGGCCACCAGGAGATGCGCGACGCCGCGCTCGAAGTGATCCGCGACCTGGGCATCCAGGGCGGCTGTAACATCCAGTTCGCGTGGCACGACGACGGGACCCCCGGCGGCGAGTACCGCGTGGTGGAAGTGAACCCGCGCGTCTCGCGCTCCTCCGCGCTCGCCTCCAAGGCGACCGGCTACCCCATCGCCCGCGTCACCGCGAAGGTCGCGCTGGGCAAGCGGCTCCACGAGATCGACAACGAGATCACCGGCGAGACGACGGCCGCCTTCGAGCCGGCCATCGACTACGTGGTGACGAAGGTGCCGCGGTGGCCAATCGACAAGTTCGACGACGTGGACTTCGAACTCGGCACGGCGATGAAATCGACCGGCGAGGCGATGTCCATCGGGCGGAACTTCGAGGAGAGCCTCTTGAAGTCGCTGCGGTCGTCCGAGTACGATCCGGCGGTCGACTGGGAGACGCTCGACGACGACACGCTGGAGACCGAGTACGTCGAACGCCCCTCGCCCGACCGCCCGTACGCCATCTTCGAGGCGTTCGACCGGGGGTACTCCGTCGACGAAATCGAGGCGTTGACCGGGATCAAGCCCTGGTACCTCGAACGGTTCAAACGCGTCAGCGACACCGCACAGGCCGCCCAGAACGGCGAGTTCGCGAAGGCGGCGACCACGGGCCACACGAACGCCGAGATCGCCGCCCTCGCCGGCGGCGGCGTCGACGTCGGAGCCGTCGAGGAGGACGTCCCCGGCCGGACGTACAAACAGGTCGACACGTGCGCCGGCGAGTTCGCCGCCGAGACGCCGTACTACTACTCGGCCCGCCAGTCCGAGTTCAATCGCGGTCCGCTGAAAGGCGACGCCGCGGCCGGCGAGCTCGTCGTCGACAAGAGCGTCGACAGCGTGGTCGTCGTCGGCGGCGGGCCGATCCGCATCGGGCAGGGCGTCGAGTTCGACTACTGCTCGGTCCACGCGATTCAGGCGCTGCGCGAGCTCGGTATCGAGGCGCACGTCGTCAACAACAACCCCGAGACCGTCTCGACCGACTACGACACCTCGGACGGCCTCTTCTTCGACCCGATCACCGCCGAGGAGGTCGCCGACGTGGCCGAGGCGACGGGCGCGGACGGCGTGATGGTCCAGTTCGGCGGGCAGACCTCGGTGAACATCGGCGAACCGCTCGAAGCCGAACTCGACCGCCGCGGGCTCGACTGCTCGGTGCTGGGGACGAGCGTCGAGGCGATGGACTTAGCCGAGGACCGCGACCGGTTCAACGTCCTGATGGACGAGATGGGCATCGCCCAGCCGAAGGGCGGCACCGCGACGAGCGAGGCGGAAGCACTCGAACTCGCCCACGACATCGGCTACCCCGTCTTAGTGCGCCCCTCCTACGTCCTCGGCGGGCGCGCGATGCGGGTCGTCGAGAGCGACGCCGAGCTGGAGGAGTACATCGAGGAGGCGGTTCGGGTCTCCCCTGATAAACCGATCCTGGTCGACCAGTTCCTCGACGACGCGGTCGAACTGGACGTCGACGCCGTTGCCGACGGCGAGGACGTGCTGCTCGGCGGCGTGATGGAGCACGTCGAGAGCGCTGGCGTCCACTCCGGCGACTCCGCCTGCATGATCCCGCCGCGCTCGCTGGACGACGAGACCATGGCGCGGGTCCGCGAGGTCACCGAGGACATCGCCCGCGCGCTCGACACGGTCGGCCTGCTCAACGTCCAGTTGGCGGTGACCGGCGTCGGTGACGACGCCGACAGCGAGGTGTACGTGTTGGAGGCGAACCCGCGCTCCTCGCGGACGGTCCCGTTCGTCTCGAAGGCGACGGGCGTCCCCATCGCGAAACTGGCCGCGAAGGTGATGACCGACGACCTGTCGCTCGCCGACCTCGACGTCGACGAGCAGATCCCCGAACACCGCAGCGTGAAGGAGGTCGTCCTCCCGTTCGACCGGCTGCCGGGCTCGGACCCGCGGCTCGGCCCGGAGATGAAATCGACCGGCGAAGTGATGGGCACGGCGACCTCGTTCGGGAAGGCCTACGACAAGGCGCAAGACTCCACGGGCAAGCCGATCCCCGAGTCCGGCACCGCCGTCGTCGACCTCTCCGCGGAGGAGTTCCCCGACCCCGGCACCGACGCCGGCGAGGCGCTGGTCGAGGGGTACGCCGAACACTTCGACCTGAGCGAGGCGACGGACCTCATCGAGGCCGCGAAGCGCGGCGAGATCGACCTCATCGTCTCCCGGCAGCGCGAACTGCTCGAAGTCGCCGTCGAAGAGGAGATCACGTACTTCTCGACGGAGGCCTCCGCGACGGCGGCGCTTGAGGCGCTCGACCACGCCGGCGACGACCTCGACGTGATGGCGGTCTCCGACCGGCCGAAGCGCGTCGAGAACTGGGGCGCCGCGGAGTAGTCGCCGTCGCGACTCGGTCGAACGTTCGCTCTTTTTGACTCGTGAGGGCGCCACCCCTCGATTTATAGGGTGTATTTAAGCCGGATGCCGGCGAGTCGTTACAGTGTGACTACACAACTACTCCAGGGTGGCTTGCTCGCCGACCCGGTCGGTTCCGTGGTATCGGTTGTCGTGACCATCGTGACGTTCGTCGTCTCGTTTCTCGTGCTCTACCTCGTCGGGAAGTCGATCCTCGTCAGGACGACCAAAGAGGCGCTGAACCAACGCGACTACTCGCCGGCCATCGTCAGCCTCTCGTCCAGTATCTCGGGGGCGATCGCGCTGTTCGCGGCCGTCGCCATCGCGGCGACCGTGGCCGGGTTCCCGATGATCCTCGGGGCCTTCGCCACCATCTTCGGCGCGCTCGCGTTAGGGTTCGCGTTCGCGGCGAGCGACATCGTCCAGAACTTCGTCGCCGGCGTGTTCATCCTGAAGGACAAACCCTTCGAGATCGGCGATTACATCGAGTGGGACGGAAACGGGGGGATCGTCCGCGAGATCGACCTCCGCGTCTCGAAACTCGACACGTGGGACAACGAACAGCTCACCGTGCCGAACGGCGACCTCGCCAACGCGGTCGTCAAGAACGTTCAGGCCAACGACACCCGGCGGGTCACCGTCGACTTCGGGGTCGACTACGGCACCGACGTGGACCGCGCCCGCGACATTCTCCTCGACGAGGCGGCGAAGATCGACGGCGTCCTCGCCGACCCGGAGCCGACCGCGCCGCTGACCACGCTCGGCGACTCCGCCATCGTGTTCAACCTCCGAGTGTGGATCGACCCCGCGGAGACCGGCGCCGGCGGCGTCAAACACGCGCTCACGGAGAACGTCATGCACCGCTTCGACGAGGCCGACATCGGGTTCCCGTACCCCCACACCGAACTCGTCGGCTCGCTCGACGTCAACCAGGTCGGTCAGGGCGCGATGGCGGACGACTGACGATTTATAAGGCTTCGAGCGTCGAGCGCTCGACGTCGGTCGCCGGCATCGGCTCGCCGCCGTACTCGTCGGTGAACGCGGTCACGTCCCCCTCCTCGCTGAACGGGATCAACTCGGGACCCATCGCCCCGACGACCTCGCTGCGCGCGACGACGGTGAGGGCGGACATGCGCGCGAACGCCTCGCTTTCGACGTGCGAGGAGAACTGGGTGTCGCCGCCCTCGGTGAACACCTCGTACTCGACCGACGAGTAGTCGGTGAGAAACGCCGCCTCGACCGTCCGCCCCTCGGCTTCGGCGTCGAAGCGATACCGGTACGTACAGGTGCTGCTACAGAACTGCCCCGGTCGCCCGCCCTCCGGCTCGTCGTCCTCGAAGTGGATCTGCCCGACCGGACCGGGGTGGTCCTCGATTATCATCCCGCACTGGTCACAGGCCCGCTCCCCGTCGAGCGAGACCGGCGTGATCGACGCGTTCTCGCCGCCGGAACAGCCGGCGACGCCGACCGAGAGTCCCGCGGCGGCCCCGGCCAGCAGTCGTCGACGAGAGACGGATCGGTTCGGTAGTTCTGTCATACTTCTCCGTAGGAATTTGTCCGTCTTAGGCCCTCGGGACCGATTCAGCGGTCCGTTCGAGGAACGAACCAAACCGGCTAAAGCCCCCGCGACCCAAGCCCCACCGTGACGCGTTTCGACCCGTACGGCGAACTCCCGCGCGCGCTTCGGCTCGCGCTCGTCGCCGCCCTCCTCGTCGCGGTCGTCGCGACGGCGGGCGCGTTCGCCGCCGACCCCGAGTCGGCCGCGCCCTCGCCGGTGGCCTACGACGACGTGGTCGAACTCGGGCTCTCCTCGGAGACGGACGCGCTGATGGCCGGATCGGCGCGCGTTCCCCGGACGCAGGTCTTCTACTCACAGCTGCAGTACGTGGTCGGCTACAACGGCGTCGAGTCGTTCGCGGCCGCTCTCGAAGACGATCGGACCGACCGCCAGTTCGGCTACCCCGTCGCCGCCTACGTCGAGACGTTCGACGACGCCCGACCGGGGACGACCGACGCGGGGCTGTTCGCGGCCGAGCTCGCCGGCGAGTGGACGCCGGCCTCGGAGGCGGTCTACGTCGTCGGCAGCGACGCCCGAAGCCCGGCGGGCGAGACGGTCGTGCCCTTCCGCGAGCGCTCGGCGGCCGAGACGTTCGTCGCCGACCACGGCGGCCGCGTCGTCGACTGGGCGACGGTCCGGCGCGGGTCGTTCGGCACCGACTCCGCGGCGACGGTCCGGGCGATGGCGCCGGAACGCTGGGCCACGGCGGACGAGCGGATCGCGGCCGCCGACCGGCGCGCCGGCCGGCCGGTCTCGGTCGTCGTCGGCACCGACGCGCCGACGGTCGCGGCGGCGGTCGCGGCCGCGCCGCCGAACACGACCGTCGTCGTTCCGCCGGGCACCTACGACGAGACCCTGACCATCGCCAAGCCGATAACGCTCGCCGGCGAGGGCGCGCGGATCAGCGGGAACGGCACCGGGTCGGTGATCACGGTCCGGGCGCCCGACGTGGCGATCACGGGGGTGTCGGTCGACGGGAGCGGGGGGCAGACGCGCGACCCGGAGGCGGCCCGCGAGGAGCGCGACTCCGACGGCGAGGCGTGGGACACGAACATTCAGCTCGGCTACGGCCACGGCGACGCGGGGATTCGCGCGATCGGCGCGCCCGGACTCTTCGTCGACGACGTGCGGATCGACGCGAACGCGAGCGGGCTGCTCCTCCGGGAGGGCTCCGACGCCGTGGTCCGGAATCTCCGCGTCAACGGGACGGATGCGTGGCAGGACGGCTTCATGGGAATCGCGGGGATGCAGTCGCGGGTGACGGTGACCGACAGCGCCTTCGAAGGCGGCCGCGACGGTATCTACCTCCACCGCGCCGACGGCTCGGTCGTCAGGAACTCCACGTTCACCGACAACCGGTACGGGACGCACCTCATGTACACCGGCGACGCGCTGATCGCCGACAACACCTTCAGGAACGAGATTTTCGGCGGAGTCACCGTGATGACGCGTCCTTCCGGCAACGCCATCGTCGGCAACGACGTGCGGAACTCCAGTGCCGGCCTGCAGGTCTCCGGCACCCGGACGTACCTCGGGTACAACACCCTCGTCGGCAACGAACTCGGCTTCTCGACCAGCGCTCGCGGCTCGCTGTACGAGCGCAACGTGGCCGCGAACAACGAGCTCGGCGCGCGCGCCACCACGGTCGTCCCGTCCAGCCGGATCGTGGAAAACGACTTCGTCGACAACGAGCGACACGCCGCCGCCGGTGCGGGCGCCCTCCGCGTCTGGGCCGACGGCGACCGCGGGAACTACTGGACGGGCGCGAACGTCGGGACCCACGCGCCCGGCGAGCGGGCGTACCGGCCGACGGCCCCGGTCGACGCCGCGCTCCACCGCGAGGTCGCCGCGGTCGCGGTTCGGGAGTCCCCCGCCGTCGCGCTCCTCGACCGGCTCCGCGGCACCGTTCCGGGGGCGCGCTCGGGGAGCATCATCGACCCCTCGCCGGCGGTGAGTCCGTACTCCCCGGACCGGGTCGACGCCGCGCTCGCCCCCGACGCGGGGCCGGTTCACGGCGACTGGCGCGAGGCGCTCGACGAGGCCGACACGAGTGCGGACGGCGGCGACGAGACGGACGGCGACGAGACGGGCGACGGAGACACCGACACCGATGTCATGAACGCACGCGAGACCGACGCGACGGCGACCGGCAGCGACTCCCGACCACCGCGAGCGGACCCGGCGACCTCGCCGGCTCGGGGTGAGACGAGTGTCTGAACCCTCCCTCGCGACCCTCACAGAGGTCACTCGCACCTACGGCGGCGTGCCCGTCTTGTCCTCGGTGTCGCTCGCGGTCGCCCCCGGCCTCACCGCCGTCGTCGGCCCGAACGGCTCCGGGAAGTCGACCCTGCTTCGGGTGTTGGCCGGCGCGACGGAGCCGACCGCGGGGACGGTTCGCGTGCCCGAGGCGGCGGGCGCGAAGCCGGTCGGCTACCTCCCGCAGCGGGTCCCCTTCCGAGACGGGTTCACGGCCCGCGAGACGCTGGCGTTCTACGCGCGACTCGTCGGCGACGACCCCGACGCGGCGCTGGATCGCGTCGGCCTCGCCGACGCCGCAGAAAAGCCCGTCGAGGCGCTCTCGGGCGGGATGCGCCGGCTGCTCGGCATCGCGCAGGCCGTCCTCGGCGACCCCTCGCTCGTCGTCCTCGACGAGCCGGCGAGCGGCCTCGATCCGGGGATGCGAGAGCGCGCGTTCGGCGCGGCGGCGGACCGGGCCGACGGCGACACGGCGGTCGTCCTCTCCTCGCACGCGCTCGACCTCGTCGACGCTCACGCCGACCACGTCGTGGTGATGCACCGGGGGCGCGTCGCCGCCGCGGGGCCGCGCGATGCGGTGCTCGACGAGTACGGCGTCGCCGACGTGGGAGCGCTGTATCGGGTCGTCGCCGGCGACGCGAGACGGGGAGCCGGCGCCGACGACGGGGGTGACGGCGGCGACGGAACTGACCGAGACGGCGCCGACGACGAGGGCAGCGCCGGCGAGGAGTCGGACGCGGCGGTCCACGTCACGGGGGTGTCGGAGCGATGAGCGCTGCGACCGGCGTCGCGACCGTGTTCCGGCGCGAACTCGCCACGGTCGCCCGAACGCCGGGCTACGGCGTGTTGGCGGTCGGCCTGTTCGTCGCCGTCGGCGGTCTCGTCGCGGCGGGCGGCGGGGGCGCGACCGGGTTCGTACCGGCGGTCGTCGACCTGCTGCTCCCGACCGAGGCGCTCGTCCCGCTCGCCGCCGTCGTGTTGGGGTATCGTGCGCTGCTCACCGACGGCGCGAGCGGCGAACTCGCGGTGATCCGGACGTACCCGGTCCGGGTCGGCGAGTACGTCGCCGGCGTGCTGCTGGCGCGGGTCGTCGCGCTCGTGGGGGTCGTGGGCGTCCCGTACGCGGTCGTCGGCGTCGTGGTCTGGCTGACCGCCGCGCCGGACACGGGCATCTTCGCGACGCACACCGGCATCGACTCGCCGGTCCTCTACCTGCGATTCCTCGCGTTCGTCCTCCTCTTCGGGGCGGCGTACGTCTCGCTCGCGGCGGCCGTCTCGGCGCTCGCGGCGAGTCGGCGCAGCGCCATCGCGCTGGGCGTCCTCGCGCTCCTCGCCGGGGTCCTCGGCGGCGACCTCCTGTTGCTCCGGGCGCTCGGTGCCGGCGCGCCGGCGTCGACGATACCGGGGTCGCTCGCGGTGACGCCGAACGGGGCGTTCCGCGGGCTCGTCTTCGAACACGTGGTCGGCGTCGCCTTCGCGCCGGCCGGGGGGTTCGTCTCGACGACCCGCGCGGTCGGCGCGCTGGTCGGGTGGACGCTCGTCGGCGCCGTCGCCTCCGGGGTCACGCTGGCGTACGGCCGGCGCGTCGACGCGGCCGTCGAGCGGGTCCGGCGCGGGGTCCGGGACTGACCGCGCGTCACTCAGGAGGCGCGTCGCCGCCGACGGAACCCGGCGCGTACGCGTACACCGCGTAGAGGACGACCGCGGCGATGAGGAAGTCGAGGCTGTGTTCGACGTAGTGGTGGACCGGCATCGGCACGACGCCGAGGACGGTGCCCGCGCCCACGACCGAGCGCGCGAGGAGCGCGCCGACGGCGACGCTTATCAGGGCGTACTGCGCGCTTCGCCGGCGACGGTACGCGACGAGGCTCACGAGAAAGAGGAGTCCCGTCCCGAGACCGGCGACGAACACGACGGCGAGCAGCGGCAGCGATCCCTCTACGCCCCACGCGCCGGCGGCCGCGGTGACGGGAATCGGGTTCACGCTTCTGAACTGTACGAGCGCACGCGTCAAGAATACACCCCTCGGCCGTTCTCGCCCGAGGGGAACGCCCGCGACCGCTTTATATGCCGATCCGGTAGGGTGTAGCGACCAGCCATGCCGGACACCAGAGCCCGAGTCCGCCGTCACGTCCGCGACACGCCGGGTGTCCACTTCAACCGGGTGAGCCGCGACCTCGACATCGCCACCGGACAGGCGCAGTACCACCTCCGCCGGCTCGTCCGCGCCGACGAGGTCGCGGTCGAGCGTATCGCCGGCCGGGCTCACTACTTCGACCCCGACTTCGACCCGTGGGAGCGGCGCGCGCTCGCCTTCCTGCGTCGGGAGACGGCGCGTGCGATACTCGTCAGGCTCCACGCCGACGGCCCGACGCGGACGACGACGCTCGTCGAGGAACTCGACTTAGCGCGCAGCACGGTCTCGTGGCACGTCTCGAACCTCGCAGAGAGCGGCATCGTCGAGAAGTCCGACGACCGTCCCATGCGCCTCTCGCTCGCGCGCCCCGAACAGACCGCGGCGCTGCTCGACGAGGTGTCGGCGTCGCTGCCGGACCGGATCGTCGACCGGTTCGTCCGGACCGTCGACAGCCTCTTCGAGTGAGCGGCGCGCCTTTTATACACCCCCGGCAGCGCGCCCCCGTCGTTCGTCGTTCACACCAGATCCGTTAGGGTCGCCCCGCGCGTTCGATCGGCCATGGAGAATCTCGGGGTCGTCGAGTCGCTGGGGAGCCGTCTCGTCCTCGCGACGACGACCTGTGAGCCGAGCGGGAGCATCTACGCCGCCGAGCCGCTGAGCCTCGGCGTCTTCCTGCTCGTCGGCCTCCTCGGGGGCGCCCACTGCCTCGGCATGTGCGGCCCGCTGGTCTCGACGTACGCGGACCGGATGCGCGCAGACGGCGCGGACGGGACGGGCGGCGGGGGCGGCCCATCGCGGGCCGGCGGCGGCGACGACCTCACCGTGCGGCAGGTGCGACAGCACGCGCTGTTCAACCTCGGCCGGACCGCGAGCTACGCCACCATCGGCGGCCTCTTCGGGCTCGCGGGGAGCCTCGCGTTCGTCACCGGGCGAACGGTGACGACGGTCGCCGACGACGTACACGCGCTCACGGGGCTGGTCGTCGGCGCGGCCGTGATGGCCATCGGCGTCCGGTACGCGCTCAAACTGGAGATCCAGCGGATTCCGGTGCCGGGGATCGAGGCGGCGTCCGCCGCCGTCACGCACCGGATCGTTCCCCGCGTCGACGCGTGGGTCGGCGACTGGCGGATCGTCGGCCTCGGGGCTGCACACGGGCTCTTGCCGTGTCCGCTCCTGTACCCGGCGTTTCTGTACGCGTTCGTCCAGGGGAGCGCGCTCGGCGGCGCGGTCGCGCTCGCCGCGCTCGGACTCGGGACCGTCCCGGCGATGTTCCTCTTCGGGACCGTGTTCGGCGCCGTGAGCGTCGAGACGCGGATGCGACTCCATCGGGTCCTCGGCGTCGCCTTCGTCGCGCTCGGGTACATCCCGCTCCAACACGGGCTCGCGACCCTCGGCGTCTCGCTGCCGCACCCGCCGATCCCGTACTACGCTCCTTTATAAACGTCGGCGCTCGAACGCCTCGTTCGACGCCCGCACCAGATTGGTTATGGGCGCGCAGGCCGTCGATTTTCGTATGCGACGACGCGCGCTGCTCGGCGGGATCGCCGCGGCGACGACCGGCGCGACCGCCGGGTGTAGCTCCGTCCTCGGCGACCGGCCGGACGGCGTCGTCCTCGATCCGCAGGAAGACCAGATCGCGGACAGCGAGGACCTCGCGTACCCCGCCTACGGCCAGCGGCTCCCGCCCTTCGAACTGCGAGACCCGATCGCCGGGGTCACCATCGACAGCGAGGCGATAGACCGGACTGCGGTCGTGACCGGCATCTTCACCTACTGTCCCGCGGAGTGCGGCATCCTCCTCCGACAGCTCGTCGGGGTCCAGCGCCGCGTCGCCGAGGCGGGAATCACCGACGAGACGCTGTTTCTCCCGATCACGTTCGACCCCGAACGCGACGACGAGGCGGCGCTTCGCGACAACGCCGCGTCGCTCGGCGTGAACCTCGAGTCGGGAAACTGGCACTACCTCCGCCCCGAGACGCCGGAGCGGGCGAAGACGGTGGTACAGGAGCGACTCGGGATCGGCTTCGAGCGCACGACCGAAAGCGCTCGGCTGCAGGGGTACGACTTCACCCACATCGTCGTCACGCTGCTCGTCAACCCGGACGGGGTCGTCGAGCGCGCGTACCGGGGCGAACGGGTCGACCGCGACCGCGTCGCCGGCGACATCGAGGCGGTCGTCGAAGCGTTCGCCGACGAGTGAGCAGGTACGCCTTTCGGGGGAACAGCCATGACGCCGGACCGCGTACGGCTCCGGTAGTGAACGTCGATATTCTGCTGTACGACGGCTTCGACGAACTGGACGCGATCGGTCCGTACGAGGTGTTCGACTACGCGCTCGGCTACGCCGGCGACCGGCCGGGCCGCGTCCGGTACGTCACCCTCGACGAGCGCGACTCGGTGACCGCGAGCCACGGGACGCGCGTCGGCGTCGACGGGACGCTCCCGGACCCCGAGGACGCGCCGGACCTGCTCGTCGTCCCCGGCGGCGGGTGGACCGACCGCGACGAAGCCGCCAGCGCGTGGGCGGAGGCACAGCGGGGCGAGGTCCCGCGCGCGCTCAGCGCCCACCACGCTGCGGGCACTCGAATCGCGGCGGTCTGTACCGGGGCGATGCTGCTCGCGGCGGGCGGCGTCACCGACGGTCGGCGCGCGATCACGCACGCCTCGGCGGTCGAGGAACTCCGCGAGTCGGGCGCGAACGTGGTCGACGCGCGCGTCGTCGACGACGGCGACCTCCTCACCGCCGGCGGGGTGACGTCGGGGATCGATCTGGCGCTTCACCTCGTCGAAGACGCGTTCGGCGCGGCGGTCGCAGACCGCGTCGCGACCGTCATCGAGTACGAGCGACGCGCTTCGGTCGCGGACGAGAGGTAAAAGGGGCGCTCGCGCCGAAACCGACTCCCCGACTCAGTCGTCCGTGCCGTCGTCCGGCAGGGGCGGCGCGTCGTCGACGCTCTCGCCCGCCTCGTTCGTCGTCGTGTCTCCGCTGCCGCTGACCGTGATCACGGTGCAGTCGAGCTCGCCGCGGAGGTACGCGTCGATGTCGGGGTCGGAGAGGAGCTTCTGAACCATGCGCCGCCAGCGCCCGGCCTGTTTCGAGCCGATGACCACCACGTCGGCGCCCTCGGCGATGATCTCTTCGAGGATGGTCTCCTCGACCAAGAACCCGCGCCGGATGACGTATCGAGCCCGGTCCAACCGACCGAGCCGTTTCTCGACGGCGCGTTTGAGGTCTCTCCGGGAGACTCCGCCGGAGTTCTGGTACAGGTCTACGTGGAGGATAGTCAGGTCGGCGTCGCGCGCCTCGGCGACGCTGACTGCCTCTCTGAGCGTCGCCTCGGAGTGTGACGACGGGGGAAACCGGACCGGAACCACGACGAGACTCATGTCTACACGGTTGCATGCGGGGGATAAATACGCTGTCGGTGCGCCCGCTTTTGCCCCGGTTTCGGGCGTTACTCGACCGGAGCGCCGGTCACGGCCGCGAACTGCGTCGGATCGAACTGCACGGCGCCGACGGCGTCGATCCACGAGAACGTCCGGAGCCGCCCCGCGAGCCCGTGTGAGATCCGGACGATGGCGAACCCGGACCGGTGGTGAACGACGAGTCGGTCGGTGGCGCCGATCACCCCCAGAAGGCCGGTGACGAACGCGTCGTGGTCGACGGTCGCCGGGCGCTTCACGAAGAAGAACCCGTCTGCGTCGGGGTCCGGTCCGGTGATGTCGACCGACGCGCCGAACCGCTCCACGATGCTCTTCGGGTCCGCGTTGGCCCCCCTCCTCCCGTCGCCGCTCATCGCTCCGCCGTCACCTGCCGCGCCTGCTTGATCCAGCCTTCGGTCCGGCTCGTCGAGGCCCGCGTGATCGCCGAGACGGTCTCCGGGTCGAGCGTCGCGAGGTCGGCGACGGTCTCGACCCCCTCGTCTCGGAGCCGCTCCGCGTACGTCGGGCCGATTCCGGAGATCGATTCGAGCGATCGCTGCTCGGCGACCGATTCGAGCCGCCGCTGTAACGCGACGATCTGTTCGGCCGGGATCGACAGCCGCTCGGCGAGTTCGTCGGCGTCGAACCGCAACAGCGATTCGAGGTCCGTGACGCCGGCCCGCTGGAGTCTGTCCGCGACGGCGGGCCCGACCTCCGGGGCGACGGCGACGATCGCCCGGCGGAACGCCTCCATGCGAGCCGTCTCGTCTTCGCCGCGATCGGTCCGGGTCTCAGCTTCGGCGGCGGCAGGCGGGGCGTCGGTCGACTCGGCCGGCGTCTCGTCGTCTGCCGGCGCGTCGGTCGTCTCCTCGCCTGCCGGCGCGTCGGTCGTCTCTTCGTCAGCCGGCGCCTCACCCGCCTCGGCGACGAGGAGGTCGACCGGCGCGTCCGGCTCGGCGACCGCGTACGCGTCCGGGAACTGCTCCACGACGGAACCGGGCGCGGCCGTCGGGTCGGGCACCTGCTCGACCGTCCCGACGCTGAGGCCGGCACCGGCGAGCCGGCGCGCCGCGACCTCGCGGGACTGCCCGCGCACGTCCGGCACGTCCACGTACTCCGCCTCGGGACGCTCCTCGCGCTCGCGCGGCGCGCGCATCCGGAAGGAGACCTCGCTGAGGTTCGCGGCGACCGACGACTCGTCCAACGAGGGGAGGTGCATCCGAACCCCGTCCTCGGTCTGGGTCAGGTTCGCCTTCAGCGTGAAGTCGACGTCGTCGACGCGGTAGCGCTCGGTCGAGAGGTCGTCGTCGGCCGCCTCCAGCGCCGCACCGAGGTTCGCGAAGACCGCCTTCGGTTCCAGCGCGGGCCGTTCGGCCTCCAGCTCTCGCACGCGGTCCTGCAGTCGGTCGCGGTCGTCGATCAGCGTCGAGAGGCGGTGATCGAGCGCGTCGCGCTCGGCGCGAACGTCGAGCACGTTGCTCTGGAGCCGGGCGAGCGACTCCTGCTGTTCGGTGATCACGCGCTCGACCGCGGCGCGCTCTACCGTGTCGAACTTCTCGACGTCGACCTGAGGCAGTTCCGTCAGTTGGAACGTCTCCGCGATCCGAGAGAAGTCGCCCCCGGCGACGAATCGGTCGCTCATGGGCGACGGGTCGCCGGCGGTACGGGTGCGATCTTGAGCCGCACCTCGCTCGCGATTTCGGCGTCGATGTCGTACTCGTCGACGGCCCGGCGACTGAGCGGGAGCGCGCTCACGACGGGTTTGTACCCCCGTACCGCGTTCGTCTCCGGATCCCGGATCTCCTCGCCCTCGATGGACAGCGTCAGCTCCAAGTCGGCCTCGACGTCGGCGAAACGGAGCCAGGACGCGTCGAGGTCGTACGCGAGGTCGCCGTTCTCGGCGTCGCGTTCGAGCGCTCGCTGTGTGGCCATCGAGCGACGGTCCAGCTCCTCTTGTCCCTCGGCGACCGCGAACGCGACCGAGCGGACGAACTCCGACAGCGGCCGCGCGAGCCACTCGTCAGTCGGCACGGTCGCCTCCGCTGGCGTCGCCCGCCGCCTGCGACGCGTCCGCCCGAACGGGGAGCGGCGTGGGTTCGAGCCGCGCGACCACTCGCGCGTTCGCGTCGGCGCGCCGGTCGAACCGACGGCGGTCGATCACCGACTGCGTGTCCGCTCTGAACTCCGCGGTCTCGTCGCCCGGCCCCTCGGTCACGCTCACGTCGACCTCGACGTCGACCGTCGCGTCGCTGAACCGATAGTGAGCCGGTGAGAAGCCGAGTTCGAGCAGCGAACGGCGCTCTGCGGGCGCGGCGTCCGTACTGACGGTGCCGTCGGCGTCTATCGTCTTCGTCACGGACGGGACGACTTCGACCTCGGTCGCTGCGAGAGACCGGACCGTCTCCGCGGTGTGTGCGTCGAGTGCGGTCTGCGCGTCGGCGACGCCCGCCGCCAACAGAAACACGAGGTCGTCGAAGGGAACGTCCGCGACCGTCTGCGTCGGTCGTCGGAGGGCGGTACTTGGCGGCGTGCGGTGGTGTGCTCGTAGTGGCATTGGCTGTGTCGGTGGGGTGGTACGGGCGTCGAGAGCGCGGTCGCGGCCCTCGCCGCCGGTCGGTGCGGCCGGATCGCTCACTCTTCGGTCGCAGTGGTGCGGTTGTCGACGGTTTCGACTTCAGGGAAGAGGTACGGCGGGGCCGGAACCGGAACCATCGTCGTCTTCAACTTGCTCGTCCCGTGGACCTCCTTCCCGAACTTGCGGTTGTGGCTCACGTCGGTCTGGATGCTGCCGCCCCACAGGCCGAACCCGGCGTGCGCCTTGGCGCTGACGTCGATGTTCGTCTCTCGCTCGGTGGTCGTTTTGATGTCCATCTCAACCTCGATGGTGGCTTCCGAGAACTGATAGAACGTCGGGAACAGACCCGCTTGCAGCAACGAGACGTCGATCGCGTCCGCCGAGGAGTACGTAACCTCGCCGCTCGCGTCGATCGTTCGTGTGATCGCGGGAACGACCTCAATCTCTGTCTCCGCGAGCGTCTTCGCCACTTCGACCGAGTTCATGTCTAACTGGTTCTGCGCGTCCGCGATCCCCTGACCCATGCTGGCCACCATCTCGGGGAACGGTACGTCAAGTAGTTCTTGTCCTACGGACATTCTTAATCATTCATCATAGTAGATATTAAACACGTATGTAATAAATTGGAGACGTTCTTGCCGGTTTTTAGTCGACCTCGCGGCCGCTAATCGACTGGCGCAAGCCAGATGCCCGGTTTCGAGGCCGCCGTTTCGGGGTCGTCTCGCCGATAGCCCTCGGATCGCGGCGGACGGCGGGTCGTGTCGGGCGGCCGCGAGAACGCTTATGTAGCCCATTTGTGGATACGTACCAATGGACATCGACCCGGACGAGGCCGTCGACGACATGTACCGGCTGTTGACGAGCATCATCGTTCCCCGACCTATCGGGTGGGTCTCGACGCGGAGCGCCGCCGGCGTCGACAACCTCGCGCCGTACAGTTTCTACATGGGTATCATCGAAGCGGAGCCGCCGGTCCTGATGTTCTCGGCCGAGGACCGAGCCGAAGGGATTCAGAAGGACTCGACGCAGAACGTCCTCGAAACGGAGGCGTTCGGCCTCAACTTGGTCACCACGGATTTGGTCGAACAGATGGACCGGACCAGCCAAGGCGTCGACGGCGACACCGACGAGTTCGACCTCGTCGGGTTGGAGCGACGCGAAGCCGACACCGTCGACGTGCCGCTCGTCGCCGCCGCCAAGGCGACCATGGAGTGTACGCTTCACGACACCATCTCCATCGGCGATCACACCGTCGTCTTCGGACGGATCGAACGGATCCACGTCGACGACGCGCTCCTGACCGACGGGAAGATAGACATCCGAAAGGTCGACGCGGTCGGCCGGCTGACCGGGTCGTACTACGCCGAACTGGAGCCGTTCCAGGTCGAGCGCGACTGGCAGTAGTCGGCGATCCGCGGCGCTCCGGGTTCAGCTGTTTGGCCCTGTTGAAATCCTCATCCAGTGATATGTTCTTGGGGCCGTGCTGCATACAGAGGATGAATTAAGCATTTGACGAACACAGTGAGATATTCGCTAAATACTGTCTGCCCATCACTTGACATCTTTTATTAACTGCGCCCTGAAACAAAACACCATGACAAATTATATACGAGTCGAATACTCAGACGGTCTGTCTATTCTGAAGGAATCGTATTTGTTCTTCTTACCATGGTTGATATATATTTTAGTTGGGCTCGTTTTGGAATTGCTTGGTCTGCTCTTTTTCCCAAGGAGCCCTACAAACCTATGGACAATTCTATATTACAGTCTTGCCGTACCGCATGGACTTCTGCTCATATCATTAGTTTCTGTAGCGTTAATCAAATTCGGCTCTGTTGAAATCCTCAGAGAATTACATGTTCATCGTATAATTCGACGAGATGAAGCCCCTCCCGAAGTCACAGATTCTCCGGTTTACTGAGAAGGCGATCCATCTGGCCCGCCGAGCCGTTTCTCGATACTCCTCGAAATTCTCCAAACACCGCTATACACTCCCGCAGCACGTTGTTCTACTGTGTCTCAAAGTGCGGAAGAACACGACCTACCGTGGCCTACTTGACGAACTGATCGAGATGCCACGCATCCGTCGTGTTCTTGGGCTAGCCGAGCTTCCTACTGCTTCAACGCTGTGTAAGGCGTTCAATCGGCTTGATATGGCTGTGTGGCGTATCATTTTGACTCTCTCAGCGACGTTACTTCCGACAAACGGAGTTGTTGGTGTTGATGCGTCGGGGTTCGACCGTAGTCACGCTTCGAAACACTACACGAAACGTGCCGAACTCACGATTCAGCAGCTCAAGGTGACGTTGCTGGTCGATGCGAAGATGAACGCAATTCTTGATCTACATGTGACGACGACTCGAAAACACGATAGCCAGATCGCTCCGTCGTTGATCAAGCGCAACCCCGAGTGTATCGATATTCTCCTCGGAGACAAAGGCTACGACGATCAGAAAATTAGGCGGCTCGCCCGGCAACATGAGGTTCGGCCACTGATTAAGCATCGTGAGTTCACATCACTCCACAAGGCATGGAACGCTCGCTTAGACGCTGATCTCTACGGCCAGCGGAGTCAATCCGAGACTGTGAACTCAACACTCAAGCGAAAGTATGGTGCGTTTGTCCGGTCACGGAGGTGGTGGAAGCAGTTCCGTGAACTCACTATCGCCTGTCTCGTTCATAACGTAGATCGATCACTCTGAGCGGTCAATCTGCGTACTTTAGATGAAAATCCGCGTGAGTATTAGTGAAATATATTGGTGTTTCCAGGTTAAGCAAGAGCGCCATAGATCCAAACCATTTTGATTGGGTAATTCATTCCCTTATTTAACCGGCTGTTATAATCTCGCTCATGGATCAATTCCAAATTCTTCCGGGACATTGTGTGGTCCATGATGACTATATCGAGATCGAAAGTAACAAAATCACTAGAGCCAAGCGTCTCCTGAGAAATAGCCATACATTACAAATAATTCTGTCAACAACAGCTCTCTATCTGATGTTGTCTATTGTTTTTAACACTAGCATATTTATCAGAGAAGTCGCGGTAAATGGATTAGTTAGCGGTGTACTTTTGGGGTTTTTATTATTATCTGGGAAATATATCTACAATAGGTATTTTGGAGTCTCTGACGAAACTAAAATTGAGTTTGGAACAATCCAACAGATCATCTTGTCCAAACCAAATAAGATCGGTCATCCACACATGATCATACAGTATCAGGAGAATGACTCTGAAAAACTCCGAGTAGTTCAATTGATGCCGACGTGGTCTAAGAGTGAAACAGATACTCTATCAGATGTTGAGAATATATTAATCCAAAATGGTATTGAATATAAACGCCGTGAAGATCCTAAGTAACTTCCCGGCCTATCTTTCACATTCACTCTCTGAAAATAATATGCGGCTTTATTGGGTTCTATTGAAACACCCCTCAACTAATCGACACCGACCCAATTGAAGCCAGCATACAATCCTCATTTACAGCCGTTTCACACGATTTTATGTCTGAATAATAGGATTTCAACAGAGCCTCAAATTCATATCTCTATCTAAGAGTACTTTGCTGTACTTCTGGAGAAGCTATACACCTCCATTTACCTCTGAAGTAAATATTTTCACCGAGCCAGAGCCAACAAGCGAACTCATTCAGCGCGCTCAAAAGTATGGTATTTGGTTTTTACTGTCTGGTTATTTCGTGGGAGCTTTCATTCCGTTTTTTGGCGAAGTTCCGTTGAGATACGGGACTATTTCATATACAGAACTCCCAGATATTCCATATACTGAAACAATCTCAGAGATTGTATCCGGATTCCCAATTGTTGGAGATCTATTCATTCTAAACTTCATCACTGTACAGTCTACTATCTTGTATGTTCCTATCTCGGTCTCCATTTTTGCCATGCTTGTTGGGTGCTGGAACCTCTCGTACGCTTCAAAACACTTCTTGAAGGAGAACGTCGGAGAAGATGGGATAAAACAAAAGATAATATTCAAAATAGTAGCGACTCTTAACGCACCACTCATTATGGTATACGTACACATCGTCCTCTGACTAATTTAACAGGCTCCTATCAAAAATAGCGAAATGATTCTTACTGAATTCTGTCAGGACTTGCCGTACAAGGTATGCGTCCTCTATTCAGCAGGCTGTTTGTACCAGCCGCCGAGGATTTCAACAGAGGCAGTTGATTATAAAGCGTGCGTCGTGGGGACCAAGCAGAGTTGACGGTGAGTTCCGTGCGCAGTGGGCTCGTTGTCTCCCATCTACTCCAGTCA
>Ga0209946_1000214_pt1 | contig 24413 bp, 21 predicted proteins | sample SalPon2_A_H2O_MG_FD_185704 | JGI IMG/M metagenome (GOLD analysis project Ga0209946, IMG submission 185704) | Salt pond water microbial communities from South San Francisco under conditions of wetland restoration - Salt Pond MetaG R2_A_H2O_MG... | ecosystem: Environmental > Aquatic > Non-marine... | reverse complement strand
CAACCGTTCTCATTGCGTTCTCTGTTCAGTTCAGACCGATGCTTCGATTCACGGAGCTACCGCTCCAAAATTGAACGGCTCACACCAACTCAACTCGGCTTCCGAATTCTCGATTGGGAAGTACCGGATTTGAACTTCTCTTTTCTGAGCCCGCTGACCTCAACACCGTACAGCTTTCACAGGTCGATTTTCACGCCGTAACTGAACGACTGCTTGCGAACGTCTTGGATGTCGTATCGAATCTTCTCGGCGTATTAGCTACGGTCATGATCTTACCGCGGAAATTCTACGTCGGCCTTGTGCCTCAATGGAACGAAATATGGGATATTCCGCTTAGCAGATATGCCGTAACGATTTTACAAAAATACATAACGATATGAATCGAACTCTCAGCCAATGTCTGACTCTGGAGTGATACAAACTGATGACTAAAGTATTGCATCTTATCACGAGGTATCTCGACGGTGGGGCAGAGGTGACTACTCGAAATACTCTACATGCACTCAAGAACGCGGATGAGGATTATGATTTATACCTCGGTACTGGATCTGAGTATGATGAAGAAGCATTGTCGGAATTGGAGTGCGAGGGCGTCACGACTACGGTCTTTCCGCTAATCCGGCACTATAATCCGTTTACTGCTATTTTAGCCGTGTTTACGGTATCCTCGTATTTGCGACGAAAGGAGATAGATATCCTTCACACGCACAGCACTGAAGCGGGAATCATTGGACGAATTGCAGCGTTTCTGGCACGGACACCAATCGTCGTTCACGAGGTTCACGGGGATCCTATCGCGGCGGACCGCAACTCAGTCCTCAATTGGTTCATAAAAAAAATGGAGCAACTGTCCGCGAAATTCTCAGACCGAATAGTGGTCAAGGCAGATAGAATAAGAGAAATATATCTAACACGACAGATTGGCCGCTCGGACCAGTACGTGCGTATTTATCACGGTGTAGACCTTTCCTGCTTTTCGAAGCAGGCAAGCCATGGCGATACGAGGAGAGTTCTTTATGTAGGCCGACTCGAAAGGGGCAAAGGATTATTTGACTTGATAGAAGCGTGTAAGCGGGTAGACGATGCCGAACTAATTATCGCAGGAACTGGCACACTCTACGACTCTCTGGCAGAAACGATCGAAGAGACGAGAGTAGAGGCTGAGATTCTGGGTTATCATGATGATATCCCCTCACTGGTGGCAACGGCAGATGTTTTTGTCCTTCCGTCATACCGGGAGGGAACCCCTCGAGTCATCACCGAAGCAATGGCTGCTGGGCTTCCAGTTGTGGCAACCAATATAGCTGGGATCCCGGAGCAGGTAAGAGACGGCGCAACTGGATATCTGATTGAACCAGGTGACGTCAATACACTGGCTGACCGCGTCAATGAACTGTTAGAGGACCCAGAGAAGCGGGCAGCATTCGGGTGCGCTGGAATGGAACGAGCTAACCGATTTTCCATTGACACAGCACAGGCCCGGTACATAGAGCTATACCGGAAGCTTGGTCAGACCAATTCCTCAGGAAAGATGTCTACTAATAACAACTGAGAGCTATTTCAAATATAACCTAGATCTTCCAAGCGGTCTCGGACCTCGTTACTATTTTGACGGTCTCCATCATGACTCCGATCAGTAACGAGTGAGCTCAATGGGGCCCGGTCCACGTCGAACTCGTCTGCGAACGGTTCTTCTATGGGTATGCCGTCCATCTCTTTGGGGACCGGGAGGGATTGCCGAGCTAAAATCGTGGGAGCGATGTCGAGCAGGGATTTCCTCCCCCCCTCTCCAGGTTCAACATCGGGACCACTCACAAGATAGATGCCGTCACGTCTATGCCCGCCGCTTCGTGATGGAGACGGTGGCTCAGACGCGAAGATGTCGTCTCGCGTTGACGCGCGGGGGTCGACAGCGTACTCGAGGTCCTCAATTTCAAATAGTATGTCGGGGGCAAGGTCAATGTTCGAACCGCTGTAGAGGTCCTCTGGAGCGTATATGTCGACATCTAAACCGCGGACCTCACAGAGATCCCGGAGTTCATCGACCACGGCAGATCTATCAGCAGGGTCTTCAGAGAGAGTATAGATGAGGCCGGTCGTAAACCCCTGTTCGGACGCGAAAGCGATGCTTCGTTCCTGGTCGATCCCATCTAAAGGTGATCCCCGTACCGAACGACCTACTGTTGCCGCAAGGTCGCTCAATAACGGAACCGCAGCCACAACCGGCTCCAGTGCCCTGCGGAGATACGGAAAGTACTCTGTTCTTAAACGGCTAACCAACGAGGTACCAACTGAAGTCTGAAACCCTGCTCGCTCTAGCCACTCATTTGAATAGAATGTTCCATTGGCGGGTCCGAACCCATGGTCGGAGACGAGGAGCAGTGTTGCTTCCTCCTCCCTCGCGAAGTCCGCTACTTTGCCGACTGTCTCATCGACCCGTGAAAATATCTCAGCGAGAGAACCACTGTATTCAGAAGGTTCATGCAATACATGATCGGTGTCGTGGTACCGCCAGAAGTAGTGTTGTGCCCAATCAGTCGCACTGATAACACCGAAAAAGACATCTGGTCCCTTCTCTCGTAGTAAATATTCAATCGCCGCTTCCCGCTTTTGGACGACTTCTAACAGATCACTCTGTAGTGACGCTGGTCTTTCAACGTACTTTGGATCAGCGTAAGGCACCTTTATTTCGTATCCGTTCGTAACGTTATCCAATTCGCTTTGGAGAGACGGGGGTGATGTGAAATTTCCGTCTTCAGGAGCCCCGAACCCGCTTATCATAAAGCCTTCTACATCGTACGTCGGGTAGAGCATCGGGAAATTGAAAATGCCAGTAGAAACACCAGCCGCATTGAGAATGTCCCAGAAACTTCTGCCATTAAAATCCTCTCCCCCCATAGACTCAAACTCAAAGGAGTCTGGGCTGGTGCGATTCAAAAAATAGAAGACCCCAGTCTTTCCTGGATTCTGTCCGGTCGCCATTGAGAGCCATGCCGGAGCCGTGATTGGCGGGAACGTACTCTCCAATGTCCCACTGTATCCCTCCGCGAGGAGCGATTCGATATTCGGCATCTTCCCACTTTCAATGAGAGGGTCCAGTAAATCCCATGTTGCCCCGTCAAGGCCCAAAATAATAGTCTCGGTCATTGTATCACTTCACGTGTGCTAAGGTGTATACTTTTACTGCTTCGTCATCGGGACGACAACTTAATGTAGTTAGTCGATAGAACTGAATCACAATTGAATATAAATGGCAGATAGACAAATTACGGTTCTATTTCTGCTAAACGAAGCCAGTGAATCGTCTATTCCATTAGAGGTCGCTGCAAAGTTAGACGAAACGGAGATTAACGTCGAAGTTTGTGCGTTCTTTGATCCCGATGAAGATACTTTTGGGGTCAACGTACGTTCACTTGGCGCCTCCTCGCAATTGGACCCACGTCCTTACCTGAGATTGTTACGAGTTATCAGTGAAACAGACCCAGATATCGTACATATACACTCAAATGCAACTGGGTCGGTTATCAGAGTTCTGTTAGCGATGGATAATGTAAAACTCGTTTCTACGGAACATAACTCGCATATGCATTTTAGCAGACTCAAGCGTATTATTAATGGAGTAACCAACCCACTGAACGATGTGGTGGTAGCAAATTCTGAGATGACGAAGTTGAGTTTCAGCTCCTGGGAGCAATCGCTTTTGTCAATTAGTGATACAACTGTCAGAAAAATCCATAATGGTGTTAATACAGAAGCTGTCTCAGAAGGGCGGAAGTCAGGTCACGCACCGTCCCTCCCGGATGGATTTATTATCGGGACTGCAGGTCGGATGGTCACACAAAAAAACCACGCTGCCATTGTCCGTGGTGCAGCGCCGATAATACGCGAACAAAATGACGCTCATCTTGTCTTCGTCGGGAAAGGTGAACTAGAGACTAATCTCCAAAACCTGGTCGAGGAGTACGGCATACGAGATAATACGCATTTTCTTGGATACCTCCCAAAACGTGCGGATGTCTATGCAGTTATGGACAATATGGATATATTTGCTTTCCCTTCAAAATACGAAGGGTTCGGTGTTGCTGTCGCAGAGGCGATGGCTGTAGGAACACCAGTCGTGGCGAACAAAATTCCGGTCCTTGAGGAGGTAATAGGTGACGCGGGGATTCTCGTAGATATAGATACCGGTGAGTCGCTAACAGCGCCACTCAAGTCACTTTACGAGGATGAGGGTCGAAGAAGACACCTGGGAAATGCAGGCGCTCAACGGATCGAAGACTATTTTCATCTTGGAAAGACGGTCCATGATCATGTAGCGTTGTACCGTATGCTGGTTGGTTACGTGCCCAACTGAAAACCACTCGGATGTATACTAGAAAAATAATAGATACTGGTCCGTCAACCAACAACCGAAAGATCGATGCTCGAATACAATATTGCGACTTGGTCTATGAAATTGGCTGTCGTTACGTCGTTTCAGATCACCGGCTAGGTACGACCCCGCTTACCAACTGGATAGCGTCGCCGTGATCCAACTTTCGAATAAAATGAACAAGCAGGAGAACACAGCTTGCCAAAACTATACGTGATCTGGTAGTGATCCTAGCGCTCAAGTGGAAGTAACTAAATCCTGCTTCTAAAAAATAGTCACTCACTGGATGTGGATTCGTATATTATGTGTCCTAAGACTATCGATATTACAACCGCACTTTGATTAATCCCAAATATTGGCGCGTTGTCGAATAGCTGAATGACGAATATTACTGTGCCGAATGCAATCAGTGCAGGGTTTATTTTCGAGAGAGGGAGTGTATAATTCTCCCGCACAGAATTACAAATGAGAAGTAGATATGCACTACCGCCAAAAATACCAGTAGTAAGGAACATTCGCAGGTAGGAATTTTGTGGAGGCAATCCGACCCATCGGCTATCGCTTACAAAAGGCTGTATCTTGAGCCCCAACTGTTCACTTCCGATGCCAAACCAAGGATTAAGTTGGATCGTCTTTATCGTGGCTTTCCACAGATTCCCTCGACCAGACAAATTAATATTGCTACCCGGGACTCCGGTAATGATGCCTGCGAAGACCATTATAATATAGGCGGATCCGGCCACCCCCGTGATAAAAAGGAGCTGGCCAAGATTCCGATATTCTTTCTTTATTAATATATACATTACCAATCCAGAGGCCCCAGCCAATAATGCTCCCCTGCTGTTGCCTAAATACAACCCTGCACCATTGATTGAGGTGAGAGCCAGTGCCAACTTAGTCTTTCTTTCATTGTACTCCCAGAGGCCTGCGAAAGTTCCAAAAAGGGCAACTTTGCTGAGTGAATTTGAGTCGGCGTAGAAAGAGGTCATAGCTGGTATATCTATCCCAAATCGTCGAAACGGCAACAAATTAGTATACGGGTTAAACTCAACACCAAAGATAGTGTAGCCCCCAATAATCATAGAAGGAATACCAAGTATGACTATCCCACAACAGACACGTGAACACACATGAAAAAATACGCCTCTATCGAAGAAATTTGGCAGCATAAAGATATTGATGAAAGAAACAAAAACGAATATCGTGATTGCCGTACTTGTCAATATCAGCGAATAGTGTTCCACACCAACCGAGGCATATGAAATGAGGTCAAACGCTTGTCGAAAAAGGTTAATCACAAAAATAGAATAAATAATAAAAACGATATATATAGCCCAAGTGGGAGCCTTGAAACTATCCTCTTGTGCGTAAATATAGAAACAAATAGCTGCGTATACGGCCATCACGGATAAATTCCCGTACCTCCCTGGAGCAATATTTGATGATGAAGCTATCGAAGTAGCTAAAAGAGCAAATATTATTACATATTCTTTCGCTTTGTCAGGCAACATTATAGGGTGAATAGGTTTATCACTGGCCGGGATAAAAAGCGAACGCTATGTCCGTGAGCGAGTCTGAGCCATTGGTTTCTATACTAACTCCCTCTTATAATCAAGGAAAATATATCGAAGAAAATATAAAATCAGTTAGGAACCAGACGACCTGTTCTTTTGAACACATTGTTGTCGACGCAAATTCATCCGACTCTACCGTCGACATATTAAAGAATTATGAGGACCAGTATAATTTAAAATGGATATCGGAGGAGGATAGAGGGCAGTCACATGCTTTGAATAAAGCGCTGGATATTGCCAGTGGCGATTGGGTTGGATGGCAAAATGCAGATGATTATTACGTTGAAAATGCCTTTGGTTACTTAGCAAACACAATCCGCGAACAGAACCCTGATGTCGTTTATGGAGACGTAAAATTGGTTGATTCTAACAGCAACGAAATCAGCAGACTCTACAAAACAACCCCTTCAAACTTCGTGCAAAGATACCGCTCTCTCTTTGCGAGTAATCAATCAGCGTTCGTTCGTAGAGAAGTGTTGATAGAAGTTGGGGGTTTTAACGAGGATTACGAATATTGTATGGATGTGGATCTATTTACAAGGCTATTAAAGGGGAATTATACATGTGCCCAAGTCCCTGAGGTGATTGGTTGCTTCAGGCGGCACAGTGAAGCGAAAACTCATGATAACCATGAGAAACAGATAGAGGAGCTATCCTGCATATATAATTATAGCAATTTTGAACAGAAAGGCATAGTCCAAAGTCTTGCCGCTTCTACAGCCAAGGCTTACAAAGCCCTGTTACTTCTCCGACAGGGGCGTCTAAACGCAATCAAGTATAAATTCAGTGAGCTAGTGTGAACCTATCTCGTAAAACCGGCTCCGACTATAGATTGGTACACGACTATTGTCAAACGTGTAGAGAACTCTCTAAGTGTTATCTCTGGGGCTATGAAGAACGAAGAGTACAAATCTGGTGAAATTGAAAGCCTCTCACATGGACGTTGTTTGGCTTGTATTGGACTCGCTCTCTTTCGATGCAACCCCATTCGCCGACGACGGGTTAGAAACAATGCCCGAGCTTGCTTCGCTTGCAGAAGCTCATGGGATTATATTTCAACAGGCCTATGCGCCGGGGCCCCTCAGCCCGTCCTCTCACGCTTCTTTCTTTACCGGCAAACTACCGTCCAAAACCGGGATGCACGAGGCTAATCCCTTTTTTGATGGAACCACCGAAACTATTGCAGGTATGCTCTCTGACACTCATCATTCTTCATTGATCAGCGTCAACAACTTTCTGTTTACGGGGCTTGAACAGGACTTTGATGCCCACGATGACTTGACTACGAGTTATATGTTATTTGAAGACGGCGACGACCCTCGTCAGTTCGCGAAGCAATGGTCGGGGAACTCTCGACTTCGCCGCTACATTTCTTTTGTTCTGGACAGTGATACCCCCCTCAAGTCCTGTGCCAACGGACTGAACTATATGCTGCGTACAAAATTGGGCGGCCAACAGTACCTCGAAGATATTCCGAAGAAACTCGGTGACGATACTGAGAATTACCAGTACGCACTCACTATAAATCAACGGATACGGGACTCGCTCACCAATCAGCGTGACCAGTTCGTCGTGGCAAACTATATGGATGTCCACCCACCTCTTGCTCCAAGTCAGGACGCAATTGACGCCGTCGTCACCAACCACAGAGATCAGTTACCGATTGGCGCTGCAACGGAACGAGTTACCGACGATAGCGAGAAGTCGTTCTCGGTAGAGGCCATGGATCAATTATATCGGGCAGCAGTATGGGATCTGGACAGGAAAGTGGCTCCGTTAATTGCGGATTTAATTGCTGATGACATCTTCGTAGCCGTCACTGCTGACCATGGCCGCACTTACTCAAGCACCCCGTATAGTGAGAAGCGCCGCCACGTCCCACTCATACTTTTCCATCCAGATGAGGACTCTCGCGTTATTACCAAAACAGTTGATCTCAGAGCTCTTCCAGCGACCACGCTTGATGCCATTGATTTACCCCACGAAGACGCCGGTAAGTCACTATTCCAAGCCTCCGATGACAGAGTCGCAGTCACAGAGATTATCTACAATACGATGATGCTGGAAGACGGAGGGATCATGGTTGATCACGAAGGCAAAGTGGATCCGGAGACACACCACGATATCGTTCTGAAGCAGGGCGAAGGTGCCATTGAGTTGCGGGACGGGGTACGAACCAGTACCTGGGGCCCCGATGATATAATTCAACAACTTACGGAGGTGGGGAGCGATATTCACGACGAGGGACTATACGTCCCAGGGGCTGATCAGTCTGGATACGATGATGTAATGCAGCAACGACTCGAAGATCTCGGGTATATGTGAACGCGGTTTCAGGGAAGGAGCGTCCCAGCCAGTTCACGGCCAGTGCTTAGAAGCTGGCGCGTAAGTTGTTTTGCTGTTCGGTCCCTTCCTACCGGCGAGCTGTCCGACTCCACCACTATCAGGTCTTTGGGGCTTCCAGGTGACCAGTGGGTCGCTCTCGGTGTCGTAGAACGGTTTAATTCGGTTGAAATTTGGTCAAGATTTGGATGACGGCCGTGGAGGATTTTGACCCGCTGTTGGGCGTAGCCTGGCCCCGTCAACCGGTAGTTGTATTCGGGCGGTAACGTCGCAATCCGGACGTTTGATTGGTACAGTGCTTGCCGGAGAGCAACCTGGTCGTGGCTGATATCATACTCCTCAAAGTGATGGCGAAAAATACGGCGATAGGAGTCAAGAAAAGCGTTTGTTTCTTCAGAGTCGTCGAATGCAATGACACCCCTGTTATATTCCGGAAATGCCGTGGGAATGTCAGGGAGTGCTTCGTTCACGTTTTTGCTGAAGGCCTCTGGAGCAACGTTCCGATAAGGGGCGTGTGCAGCGGCGACACCGAACCGGTCGAGAAGAGTGAATAATTCAGAGATGTCAGCAGTAACATAGGTGTCGGTGTCCAAATATAGGGTGCGATCGAAGGGGGATTTACTGAGGTGTTGTCCTGCGTCTCCGTGGTGGGCTGCTACGTTCTCGTCACGGATTATATGATCGAAAACGGACTCGTCAACTGGTGTGTCAGTAAGTAGCGCAACGGGAACGTCCGTGTAGTCCAAGACAGACTTGGCCGAGTGGCGTGCTTCAGTGATATACTCCTCCCCAGAGGCGATATATAGAACTCCAGTATTCATTTTCGATTCTAATTCCTGGCACCACTTCTTATCAGTTCCGGCATACCAGTCCAATAAGGTGATGTCCGCTTCTGCCTTCCGCAAATTTATAACTACTACTGAGTACGTCTTTCGTATGGGAAAAAAAGTTGCTGTTATCGGGGGCGGAATGTTCGGAGTTTGCTCCGCCCTGGAACTCGCCAGAGGCGGTGCAGATGTTACATTGTTTGAAGCCGAACATAACATTTTGCTGAGGGCCTCTGGGTCGAATCAATGGCGTCTCCACAGCGGGTACCATTATCCATTGAGCGATGAAACCGCCGAGGCATGCCGACGGTCGCTACCCTTGTTCCGTAATCGCTATTCAGAAGCCATCGTTACAAATCAGGACCACTACTACGCGATTGCGTCAGAGAGTCGCGTCCCAACTAACGAGTACAAGGAGTTTTGTGACCGCCATGACTTGTGGTACGACGAAATCGAAACTGATCTCATCAGTACCGAAACCGTCGACACCGTCCTCGAAGTTGACGAGGACCATGTCGATGTGGACATCCTCCGGGAACAAATGTGGGACGAACTGCAGGCGTTCGGTGTGAACGTAGTACTTGGTCGTAGCATCGACTCCATCGAGTCACTCTCCGGATTTGATTCAGTTGTTGAGGCGACCTACGGCAAAAATAAGCAACTATTAGAGAATTATCCGTCACTCCAGCGTGAATACCAGTTTGAGATCTGTGAAGTGCCCGTTATCCGCCTGCCAGATAGATATAAGCGGAAAAACATTATCGTCGTATACGGGCCTTTTATGTCCACTGACCATCTCGGGCGGAAGGGGTTGTTCGCGATGGGAGATTACGAGATCATGGTGCATGCAGAGAACATAGGGGAACGACCGAAGATACCTACTGAATATGAAGATCTTCTGGGTGCGGGCATTGTCAATGCTCCAGATCAATCCAACTTCGACCAATTCAAAAAGCACGGGAAAAAGTATATTCCAGGCGTCGCAGACTGCGAATATGTGGGTTCGCTATTTTCAGTTCGTTCGAAGCTGCCTGGCGTTGAGGAAACCGCTAAGCGGCCGACACTCGTCCAGCGTGAAGGCGACGTAGTCTCAGTGTTCGGCGGAAAGCTAGTCACTGCGCTGGGAGCCGCCGAGGAAGTGCGGGCAGAGATCCTTTAGAAACCGTCTCGGAGTTGTTCGACGACCCGATTTATTTCCACCCCGAACTCCGCGTTGGTCGGTACTGGTTCATTTCGAACGACGGCGTCGAGAAACTGCGTACATTCGACGGCAAGTGGTTCCTGGCAGTCTTGGGACAGAACCTCAAGAGAATGGTCCTCCGCTCCAGCGCGCGAAAGCTTGTCTCCTGTCCAAACGTAGGTTTGACCTAGGGATGTTTGTGCGACGATTGTGGCATGTTTCTGCGGATTGAATCTGTCAAGCTCGAGTTCAACCTGCGCATCTCCGAAGGAAAGACGTGCTGAAAAAGCATCACGATCCCCAGTGAACGAAACCCGAGACCGACCCTCTATGGCTGTTGGCTCTTTTCCAAAGTGGTGGTAGAGGATTGAAATCGGATGACAAACCACATCCAGCAAAAAGTCCTCTTGGTAGGTACCTAACTTCGACCACGTGAATTTTATCTTAGTTAATCCATCCGTCTTACCCGCCTCGTAGATTGGTTGGATGAGGGGATGATAGACGTAAATGTAGCCGACGAACAAGTCTACCCCCGCCGCTGCGGCAGCATCCCTGAGCTCCTCGGCCCTCGTCACAGATTCCGCGAGTGGTTTCTCCACAAAGACATCAAGGTCCGCCTCGATCGCTTGCGAGACCAGATCGTAATGGGTACCGATTGGTGTCGCAATCGCTACCGCATCAATACCATCACGGGCAAATAGAGCACCTGGCTTAGTCGTAACCGAAGTCTCAGGATAATTTTCGGCCAACCATTCTTTGTTCTCGGGCGAACCAGTGTGACAGACAATAGGGACATCAACAAGGTCGGCAAAGTTTCGAAGAAGTTCCTTCCCCCAGCGACCGATTCCAATCAGACCGATCTTGAAATCTTCGTAGCCAGACTTGCCTAGCTTCGCCATTTACTACTCCTCGTTCCGTACGTACTGACTGGCCTTGAAAATCCCTTCGGGCGTCCCGACGTCGAACCAGTTCCCGTCAACAGTAGCGTGGTCCAGGACACCCTCGCCTAGATAGTGTGTGTTGACATCGGTTATCTCGTACTCCCCTCTGTCACTCTTTTGCAAGTTCGGAATGACTTCGAATACGTCCGCCGTGTATAGATAGAGACCTATTATCGCATAGTTCGAGGATGGGTCTTCTGGTTTTTCTTTTAGTTGGACTAACTCCCCGTCAGTGACTTCTGCTATCCCGTACCGTGAAGGCTCTGAGACCTCTTTCAAGAATATTTTTCCGTCATCATTGGAATCCTCAAAGGCTGCGAACTCCGAACTGACATCATCGAGTAGGATATTGTCACCCAGCATTACGGCGACTGTATCTTCCACGAAATCCTCTGCAAGAGATAGTGCGTGAGCGATTCCCTCCGGCTCTTTTTGTACGCGGTAAAAGAAATCAGCATCGAACTCCTTCTCGAGAAGCTGAATGTAGCGGCCAATATCCACTGGAGTACTAATAATCATTATCTCATCAATGCCGTTCTGGAGGAGCGTACGAACCGGGTAGAATATCATCGGCTCGTCATACACCGGAAGAACGTGCTTGTTGACAACTCCCGTCATCGGCCGGAGCCTAGTTCCTTTTCCACCCGCTAAAATAACGCCTTTCATGTACCTCTCTTCTCTAGTTCATGATTTAGGGTTTACGATGGTTAGGCCGCAGACTAATATACAACTTCTAATCGATAAAAAACCTTCAAGAACGATGAATGGAATGGAAATGAAAATCGGCACATCGAACGCTCTTTCCGAAGTGACGAGCAAAAACACAGCCTCCTGGTGACACTTGAATGGGTTATTAGAGTATGTTCTCTGTGGGTTCTAATTCATAATCGAGCGGTATGTGCCAATCTCTCGAGTTCCGAAACGACCGATTCGGTCGTATAAAAATTTGTCATGATTCATTCGGTGATTCCATCGTATGCAACATCTGCTCAATAATGGTGAAGACATTGTAGTTTGTTAATCGTGCAAGGAGGACAGTAAAGCCAACATAGACGATGATACCGGTGATGACTTGGAATAGGAGAGTTACCAGTGCAGTGGTTTCTACAAATATTGAGATGGTGAGAACTGCGATGGCCATGCCCCCACTCGCAACTAACGGGTGAATAACGGCGATAAGCCAGTTTCGTTTAGGGAGGCCGACAAGTTGTGTCGCTGCGTAGGTTCTCGGAACGGATGCGATCAAAAGTGAGGCGCTAACCGCGATAGAGGTTCCGATCAACCCGAGATGACTGCTCAGAGGGAACAGCGTAAGTATCATTAAGAAAAGCGTTAAGACGTGTGTCTTTGTAGAGATGTCGGGCCTCCCAAGTGCTCTAACTACAGACCCATCCACTGCGGTAATTGACCGAACGGCCCCGAAGAACGCCAATACTTGAATTACAGGTATTGCGTTTTCCCATTCCATCCCGAGAAGCGAATACACGAATGCTGGTGCGACCAACGCGATTCCGGTCGCCATCGGGATCGTCACAACAGCGGTGAGGGTGAGCATATGGCGGTACCACTTAACAGCTCGCTCGCGCTCATTTCGAGTTCTCGCGATTGCTGGAAACATTACCTTGTCCAACACACTGGTGATCTCTGTAGCTGGACTATTTGAGAACCGATATGAAATCTGGTAGAGACCAAGTGACGAAGCCCCCAAGAACCAGGCAACGAACGCATCATCGCCCTCGCCAATTATAAACGTGAGAGGATTTGACACTGTCACCCATTTACTATACCCTATCAAGTCGGACAGTAAATCTAGACGAATTTCAAACGAAGGTCGATAATCACGGATAAGATACGATACAATTAATTGGACCACTTTTCCAGTGATATTACCAATTACCAGCGCCCAGACGGTTCCTAACAGATACGCTGCGGCAATAGCAGATGCTACGTTCAGTAGTGCTCCACTGAACCGATAGATGAATTCGAGATGGAACGCGAGGTCCTTTTGGAAATAAACGATAGCCGGGTTCGCGAACGAAACGAGCAGTGGCGACACGGCAAGAGCCCGAATGAGAGGTACTGCCCTCTCTGCTCTAAAGAAATCTCCGAGTATGGGGGCAGCAAACCAACCAACTAATAAAATCAATAGCCCACGAATGATTTTCACCGACCAGACGGAATCAAGGTACGTATCAACGTCTACCGCATCGTGATGTATGAGCGCTTGATCAAGTCCGAGCGTCAGAAATCGTTGAAACGCTGATGTCGCTAAAAGGGCGATTCCCATGAGTCCGAACTCACTAGGCGGCAGAAAGTTCGCGATAATAACGAGCTTGATGAGTTGTAGTCCTCTAGTGGAAACATTCCCAAAGCCCGCCCAAATCCCGCTCGCAACGGATCGTTGCGAGATATCCCCGCTGGGGACGACCCGCGCGATCAAATCGCGCATTATGGGTACATCCTGAAGACGAGCGTTTATGTGTATCGGTCCTCCCCAACTCGGGGACTGAGAACGATTAAAGGGAAACGCATTTATTCAGTGTAACCTACAAAAATGCAAGAACGTCCATGTCCACTATCCGAGTTGGAATCGATGCCAATATCAATCCGGACGGGAGTCCAGGTGGAGTCCAGCAATTTATTATCGGACTCGTCAGTGGCTTGAGTAAGCGACAGCCTGAGGACGTTGAAATCGTTCTAATCACCCACCCCGCGGCATCCGATTGGCTGTCACCGTACGCGAATGACCGCATGGAACTTGTGACTCGGTCACCTAGCTTTCTGGCGAGCGCCAGTGCGGCCCTCGGGCTGCTCCGAAAATATGTGAAGCCACTCGCTCGTCCGATATTGCAGTGGCTCCGTTCCACTGGTGAGGTGGCTGTGGCGGACGATGCCGGTTATTTTTCAAGCCTAAACCTGGACGTCGTGCACTTCCCCTCTCAGAATTACATTGAGAGCGACGTACCATCGGTGTATAATCCCCATGACCTTCAACATCTACATTACCCAGAGTTCTTCACGGACAAGAAGATTGAACGACGCGAAACGATTTATCGCGCAGGATGTGACGGTGCCGGCCAGATTGGTGTCGCATCCAAGTGGATCAAGGACGACATCGTAAAGCACTACGGGACTGACCCGGAGAAAGTGACGGTCATTCCGACTGCTCCCCCAAGTGAAGCGTACGAGGCTGTGTCCGACGCGGATCTTGAAGATGTAGATCATTCATTGGGCCTGCCGGAGAGCTTCGCGTTCTATCCAGCCAAGTCGTGGCCGCACAAGAACCATCAAAATCTCGTCGAGGCAGTCAATCGACTCCGTGTTACGGAGGGCATAGACGTACCAATCGTCTTGACGGGGAAACGGACGGATCACTGGAAATCAGTCCAGAGTCTCATTGATGAGAAAGGAGTTTCTGACTTGGTGCACCATTACGGGTTCGTCTCAGAGCGAGAGATGCGGTGTCTCTATAAACTCTCCACATTCACCGTGATTCCGACCCTCTTTGAGGCAGCGAGCCTTCCAATGTTCGAAGCGTGGCGGGAAGGAAGTCCGGTCGCAGCTGCAAATGTCACGTCATTGCCCGCAATTGCTGGAGATGCCGCCTTGCTGTTCAACCCAAGATCTGTTGAAGAGATCGCCGATACGATTCAAACATTAATGACGGATGAGGCGACCCGTGAATCCCTTGCTAAGGCCGGGCAAGAACGGGTTTCACGCTTCACGTGGGAGCGGACAGCACAACGCTATCTGGATGTGTATCGGGCAATCGCGGAGGACAGAGTTGATGAAATATCGGATAGCGAAGTACCAATACGTATGCAGGGGGAGTCGTTAGTATGAGTGAGCAAATCCCCGTATCTGCCCCAGCACTCGTAGGCAACGAGAAGGAATACGTAATAGACTGTATCGAGTCAACATGGATATCTTCAAAGGGTAAGTACGTCGATGAGTTTGAACGAGGGTTTGCGGAGTTCTGCGGGACATCGCACGCGGTCACCTGTGCGAACGGAACAACAGCTCTTCACCTTGTGTTGGAGGCATTTGGCATAGGATCGGGCGACAGTGTGATAGTTCCTGACCTCACGTTCGTTTCGACAGCAAACGCAGTTCGATACTGTGATGCGGAACCTGTGTTTGCGGACGTCGACCCCGAGACTTGGAATATTGACCCCGAACACGTCGCTGAACTCGCGGATCAAGATACAGCAGCAATCCTCCCGGTCCATTTATATGGCCATCCAGCACCCATGGACGAAATCACTGCCATCGCAAACGAGCACGACGCAGTCGTCATCGAAGATGCGGCCGAGGCGCATGGCGCCCAATACAAGGGCGAGACTGTGGGGTCTCTAGGGGATGCCGCTATATTCAGCTTCTACGGTAATAAAATCATCACCACGGGGGAAGGTGGGATGGTCGTCACAGACGACCCCGATGTGTCAGCGCGAGTGCGACATCTGAAGGATCTGGCGATGGATCAGTCACAGCGGTACTACTTCGAAGAAATTGGCTACAACTATCGGATGACCAATATGCAGGCTGCGATCGGGTGTGCCCAGCTCGAAGATATCGACTGGCACTGTGAGCGACGGCGAAATATTGCATCTCTCTATAACAAACATCTTCCTGACCTCCCGGAAATCACTGCGCCTGTGGAGAGGTCATGGGCCGATCATGCCTACTGGATTTACAGTATCATCCTTGATGACTCGGTTGACCGTCGCAGGATACGTGACGCTCTTGACGAAGCTGGAATTGAGACGCGTCCGTTCTTCCCGCCGATGACATCACTCCCGCCGTATGAAGCCTACCAACCGGAGACACCGAACGAGATAGCTGATTCGCTCTCAAAAGGCGGTATCAACCTGCCAACGTGGGCCAAACTTGATGAGGGTGACGTCAAGCGTGTGTGCGAGGAACTCGAGACGGCTATCCGACAGGGTAGATAAGTCGGGTCAGGCTCCCTGCTACGGAACTTTCGTCCGTCCTTGAGCCTAACTTAGAACAGTACGTTCGGTTTACATTTTCTGCTGTTGGTAAACAGAAAGAAAAATATCGGGGGCGGATAGATTTTCGACTACCGAAATGGATTTCGACTCACAACTCAGTGGCCGCCCAGTCTTTGTCACCGGAGCCGACGGTTTCGTCGGCTCACATCTCGTTGATACCCTCGTCGAAAACGATGCAGATGTCCACATATTTGTCCGAGCTACCTCCAGTGGCGAACTGAACAACATCCGGCATCGGCGTGACGACATCACCGTCCACCGCGGCGACCTCAGAGACAAACATTCCGTCGAACGCGCCCTGCAGACGTTTACCGACCGCAGCGAAACCCTCATTTTTCATTTAGCAGCACAGGCCCACGTCGGCGAGTCCTGGGACCGGCCCTACGAGACCGTCGACACTAACGTCACTGGGACGCTCAATCTCCTGCAGTCGGTCGTCGACCTTGACCTCGACATCGCGAAGTTCGACACCGCCGGGACGAGCGAGGAGTACGGGAACGTCAAAGAGGAGATGGCAGATAACCACGAGTACGAGGACGACGGCCGTGTCCTCCTCTCAGAGCGCTCGCCGGTCAATCCGACGAGCATCTACGCGACCTCGAAGCTCGCCGCCGACTTCCTCACCATGAATTATAACGACGCGTACGGTCTACCGACAGTCACGACGCGGATGTTCAACAATTACGGACCTCGACAGAACCCACGGTACATTACTGGGACAATCATTACGCAAGCACTCGAACGAGATATCGTCGAACTCGGCAATCTCCAGCCCAAGCGAGATATGTGCTACGTAAGCGATGGGGTTCGCGGTCATCTCCATGTCGCTCTGGGCGGTAACCCCGGTGAACAGTACGTGTATGGCTACGGTGAGAACATCTCGATGCGTGAGTGGACCAAGACTATTCTAGACGTGGGCGACCAACACGGCTACTGGGACCGTCCGGAAATCGTCCAGGCCGACGACCGGTACCGACCTGGGGACAGCGACGTCGAGGAGCTTCTCGTTGGCTTCGAGAAACTAAACGAAGAGACCGGCTGGGAACCGCAAGTTTCCTGGCGCGAGGGAATTCTGGAGACCATCGACTGGTACGCGAACAACAAACAGGCGTGGTACGGACGGGTGGACTGGCGATGAGCCACGACTTCTGGGACGGGCGGATAGTGATGGTAACAGGGGGAAGCGGCTTCCTTGGCAGTCACCTCGTCGAGGAGCTGCGTGAGCGTTCGGACGACGTCGAGGTGTTCGTCCCACGGAGCGACGAGTACGACCTTCGCGAACGCGCGGCCATCCGGCAGGCGTTCGTCGAATCTGGCGCCGATACGGTCATCCATCTGGCAGCGACTGTCGGCGGCATCGGTGCGAACCGAAAGAACCCCGGCCGGTACTTCTACGACAACGCTGTCATGGGCATCGAGCTCATGGAGATGGCTCGACAGTTCGAGGTAGAGGAGTTCACCATCCTCGGGACGATTTGCTCGTATCCAAACCACACGGAGGTCCCGTTCAGCGAGGAGGACCTCTTCGACGGGTACCCAGAAGAGACGAACGCTCCGTACGGTATCGCGAAGAAGGCGCTCCTCACCCAGTCGAAGGCATACCGGAAGCAGTACGATTTCAACAGCATCTATCTGATGCCGGTGAACCTCTACGGCCCGCGGGACGATTTCGACCTCGAATCCGCCCACGTCATCCCTGCTATCATCCGCAAGTGTCTGGAGGCCCGCGACCGCGGCGACGACGTGATTACCGCCTGGGGAACCGGCGAGCCGACTCGGGAGTTCCTATACGTGAAAGACGCCGCCCGCGGCATCCTCGACGCCACGGAGGAACTGAATCGTAGCGAACCGGTCAATCTCGGCAGTGGCGCGGAGATCAGCATCCGTGACCTCGTTGAGAAGATAGCGCAGTTGACTGGTTTCGACGGGGTAATCCAGTGGGACACCTCCAAGCCAGATGGCCAGCCGCGGCGGAAACTCGATATCAGTCGCGCCGAGGAGTACTTCGGCTGGGACGCCCGTACCGACTTCGAGGCGGGCCTCAGACGGACGTTAGAGTGGTACGACTCTGTCCGGGACGAGTATCCAGCGGGAGGCGTGCACCGCGATGGATGGCTCCAGCGACCGTACCGAGCTGACAGGCCCGGTTGATCCAGGCCACATCCCGGCAGCGGACTGGGAGACGGTCGTTCGGTCTGTCCCCATCGTCTCGGTAGACCTGGTCGTCCTGACCGACGACGGCGTCGTGCCGACGAAACGAACCAATGAACCGGCCAAGGGCGAGTGGTTCGTTCCGGGCGGCCGCGTAAAGAAAGGCGAGCGGCTCCGAGAGGGCGTCCATAGGGTTGCCGACACCGAACTCGGTGTCCAAGTCACCATCGAGCGGTGCCTGGGTGTCTACGAACACCTCTACGAAATGTCCGAGACCGGTGATGTTGGCGGGAAACACTACGTTCCACATGGGTTCGCCGTCAGAGCAGAAGGAGGGCCATTCACACTCGATTCGCAACACGAAGCGGTAGAGGTGTTCGCCGATCCCCCGAAGGACCTCCACGAGTATGTGGCAGCCTATCTACGGGACGCTGGTGTCTACTGAACTTATTGCCTGACTCTTTTCCAAACTAGTCGTCCGATATCTGTACCGACGCTGTACAGTTGCCGGACGACGATTTTCAGGTCGAACCAAAACGACTGTTCTCGGATGTATTTAACGTCAAAACGAAGTTTCTCACTTGGCTCGTGTCCCGTCACATCGTTTATCTGAGCCATGCCTGTCAAACCAGGTTTCACGAACCAGCGACTTTGCCATTTATTGACATCCGTCTGGATATCGGCATCCAACTCCGGACGTTCCGGTCGCGGCCCGACCACGCTCATGTCGCCGGCGAGAATAGACCATAGTTGTGGAATCTCGTCGAGATGTGTCCGGCGCAGGATGGAACCGACTCGTGTTACTCTCGGATCGATTTCGCCGACGTCCTCTGCGCTAAGTTTTGGTCCCGTGCTCGATTCAGCATCCCTCACCATACTTCGGAATTTGTAAATCTGGAACCGCTCCCCGAACGCAGCGGTCCGGGTTTGACTGTATAGCACCGGTCCAGGGGAGTCCAGTTTCACGGCGGCTGCGATGACGAGAATAACCGGTAACAGACAGAGCAGTGCAACCCCGGAGAAGGCGATGTCGAAAGCGCGTTTGACGACGTAGTCCTGCCAGTCCCACGGCTCCAGATGCGTATCGACGAGGTCCGACCCCGCGGAGTCCGCGACAAGGACGGCGTCGGCGTGCTCGCGGTGGACCTTCGCCTGCACGCCGTGTTCGAAACACGCCGAGAGTGCGCCGAAGAACTCCTCGCGGTCCGGGTGTTCGAACGCCAGCAGGACGGTGTCGATATCATGTTCCACGAGCACTTCGTCCAGTCGGGACAGGCCGCCCAGGCGTGGGAGCTGGTCGGGGCTCTCGATGGTGACGCCGCCGTCGGCGATGCGGTAGTCCGACGTACCGCTCTGGACGCTGGCCGAGGCGACGAGTCCCAGAATCGGCACCTCTGCGCTCTCGTGGAGGGTCCGCATGATGTCGATATCGTCACCGACGATAATCGCTCTTGAAGAGACACGCGGGCGCTGGCGAATCGTCACGAACCACAGCGGGAGGGCGACGGCGAGGAGCGCGATCGTCGCGATGAGCGTCGTCCGTGGCAGGCGCGAGGACCAGTCGAAATACCCCAGCGTCGCCAGCACGGCCGCGGTGAGAAACACCCGTTTGTGGGTCAGCGAAATCGTATCGAGAATCCGTCGCGGCCGGGGTTTGAATAGTGGCCACAGCACGACGAGCGTCATGACAACTGTCGTCCCCACTTGGTCTATCAGCGCGCCGTTGGAGAACGTAGTCGGCTCTAAGTTGTCGAGCGGTGGGACTGTCGTGACGATCATCTGGGCGAGTGGCGTGTTGGCGACCATGACTGCGGCAGCGGCGAACATCATCGCCCCGCAGATCGCTGCCAGTCGGTACCGCCACCCTGACTGCATCGTTTGGTAGGTTGTGACTACAGTATAAAAATACTACGAGGATTAATATCTCATACTGCGTGACTGACATAATGTTGTGGTGAGAGAATCGGTTCTCGTTACATCAGTGTGTCCATCGTGGCCACCGCCGAGCCAACGAGGCGGGTGGGCTGGCACGGCGGTGTTGCGTGCCGCTGTAACCACATTCACGACCGCCGCACGAGCGGTTCGTACCACTCCTGATTCTCTCGGTACCAGTCGACAAACTCCGACACGCCTTCTCGAATCGTATGCGTCGCTTCGTAGTCCAGTAACTCCCCGGCAAGCTCCGTATCGGCGTGGGTGTGCTCCGAGTCGGCGTCGTGACGTTCGGCGTACTCCAGTTCCAGCTGGGGTGCCAGCTGGTCGCGAATCTCCTCGGCCAGCGTCTTGATCTCGATGTTGTCGGTCGAGCCGATGTTCACTGCCTGCCCATCAGCAGCGTCCTCCTCCAGCAACGTAACGTTCGCCTCCACGATATCCTCGATGAACGTGAAGTCACGCGTCTGTGTGCCGTCCCCGTAAATCACGGGCGGTTCGTCGTTCATACACCGGGAGACGAAGTTCGAGATGGCCATGTTCGGGCGCATCCGCGGTCCGTACACCGTAAAGTACCGCAGCGCGACGACGGGGAAGTCGTACACCTCGCCGTACGAACAGGCGTACCGCTCAGCAGACAATTTCGACGCGCCGTACGGACTCACGGGCGTCGTCGGATGCTCCTCGTCGTAGGGGAGATACTGCGGTTTCCCGTACACAGAAGACGACGACGCCATCACGAAGCGCTCGATACCCGTATCGCGACAGGCGTCAAGCAAGTTCAGCGTCCCGTCGACGTTGACTGCGTCGTACTTCCGGGGGTTCTCGACGCTCGGGCGCACGCCGGCCTGGGCCGCTTGGTGGTAGACGTAGTCGGCGTCGCCCACGAGATTGGCGACGAGATCGGCGTCCCGGACGTCGCCCTCAACGAGTTCGTAGCTGCCGCCGCCCTCGGTGGCGGCCTCGCGCCCGGTCTCGACGTTGTGTTCTTTGATGTCGAGGTCGTAGAACGGGTCGAAGTTATCTAGGACGACGACGCTGTGTCCGTCGCGGGCGAACCGCTCGGCGAGGTGGCCGCCGATGAAGCCCGCGCCGCCGGTGACGAGAATGTCCATTATCGAAATGGGGACGGCCAGCGCACAAAAAACGTCGGGTATGCTATAATTTCACAATGTGGGTTGGCACAATGGGCAACTCGCTGTTCGGTTGCACCAATTCAGGTAACCGAGCAGTTCAGTACGGACTGACGCGGACGGGTGTACGAGCGAACTCGTTGGCGTTCCGCGTCACGATCGGTTCGTCTCGGGCCACAGCGATCCCCGAGATCATCGCATCGACGGCACCGATCCGTTCGCCGCGCCCAGCGAGATCGCGCTGGATATCCACGGCACGACGTGCTGCCTCCTCGCCGTAGGGTACCAACGGGATATCATCGAGAATATCGTCGAACTCTTGGCCAGTCGCCGTCGACGGGTCGATACCGATTCCGACTTCGGTGTAGACCAGCGTCGGGACGACGAGCAGTTTGCCGTCGACCTCGTCGAGCTTCGCAACCGCGCCTGCGTCGTCCGCGAGTAAGTCGATCAGAAAACAGGCATCGAGGATCACTGTTCGACGTGGCTTTCGGCATCTGTGCGCTCATCCACGTCGTCTCGGAAAGACCGGGACGCCGCTCGAATCCGCGCTACCTCGTCGTCGTCTGCTAGCCCGACCAGCCCGTGCAGTGGATGCTCTTCGTCATCGAGAAATCTATCGATGACGTCGCTAAAAGACTCGTCTTCGCCCTTTTCACGGCGCAGTCGCTCGTAGGTCTCTTCCTTGAGGCTGATCGTTTTGCTCGACATCTGTGTGTCTGTGTATCTGTTTTCTGTGTATATATTGGTTTGGTCGCTACATGGCATAGTGACTTGATAGGTAAATTGCCTTGGGATCAAGCCTGGGTGCACTTGGCCTTCCACCTGTGGACCAAGCAAGGCAGAGGTAGGTCACTCTGATTGAGGGCGTTCAAAGTGACTACCAGACACCCACCCCACCATGTCCGCAGTTCCTGGCAAGAGCGGACAGGCCCCGAGAGTTTGACACTCCCACCCCACCCTGTCCGCTGTTCTTTGATTGAGGGAACAGTGAGCTATGAGATACTTGACTACACCACAGTGTCCGCTGTTCTACGATGAGACGATATAGCTGGCTTCCAGTGTAACGTGGTAGCCATCGCAACTTATCCAAGAAAGTGCAAAATAGTCGATACAGAAAGGCCCTTGCGATTGGTTACTCCGGACATGGTGGTGTGTGCCTTAGGGTACAGTTACATAAACAAAGCAGCTTTACAGGAACAGAAGACGCTGCGGACATGGGTGGTTTTATAAGATACACTACTGAAGAACTGTTCAAACGGATGTTTGAGCGAGATACAGAAATCTATCTTGATCGGGACGCCCTCCGGGAAGATTATCAACCCGAACATCTCGTTGGACGCGATACGGAATTAGAGCGGTACAAGACAGCACTACAACCAGTGATCAACGGAGAACAGCCCAACAATATATTCTTATATGGAAAAACTGGCGTTGGGAAAACTGCGGGAACTCGTTTTCTTCTTGATCATCTCGTCGATGACGCAGAACAATACGACGACCTCGATCTGACGGTTAAGATGCTTAATTGTGATGGGCTTTCTACGAGTTATCAGATCGCGACACATTTGATTAACAAGTTTCGAGATGAGGCAAATCAAATAAGCACGACTGGCTATCCTCGCTCGACTGTCTATGAGATGCTCTGGGACGAACTCGATCGCTACGGTGGGACGATCATAATCGTTCTCGACGAAGTCGATCACATTGACGACGATAGTATTCTGTATCAGCTGCCGCGCGCTCGTGCCAATGGGAAATTAGAGGAGGCGAAGATTGGCATTATCGGAATCTCGAACGATTTCTCATTTCGAGATAACCTCTCTCCAAAGGTCAAGAGTTCGCTCTGTGAAGAAGAACTGCAGTTTCCAGCCTATGACGCGCAGGAACTCTTCGAGATTCTCCTACAACGTGCGAACGTTGCTTTTCGTGAGAACGTAATCAATGAGAGTGTCCTCAGGCTCTGTGCAGCATATGGGGCAAAAGATGCCGGTGACGCTCGCCAGTCGCTCGATTTGCTGATGAAGGCCGGCGATCTTGCCAGGGATGCAGAGACGGATTCGATCTCGGAAGAGTTGGTACGAGATGCCAGAGAGGTACTGGAGCGTGGGCGTATTCGGGAAGGGATTTCCGGACTCACCCAACACGGCCATCTCGTGTTGTATTCGCTCGTTACGCTTGACCAGCAAGGAGAAACACCAGTACGATCACGCGATATCCGCCCTCGATATATGAATTTCGCTGAACAGGTGGGGATCGATCCACTCGTCCCCCGTCGAATGCGCGACCACCTTGGTGAACTCTCAATGTTAGGTATCGTTACCGCTGTTGAGCGCAACGAGGGTCGACGAGGTGGCACATATCGCGAGTATTCAGTGGAGATGGATATCGAGCTAATCCTGACTGCACTCGAAAAGACCGTCGAGGAAGTCGGCATTCACGAATCTATCCTCTCCCTCGTCGACCAGGACCGGACCCTCACTGAGTATACCTGATTCGCTCATAAGAACAGCGGACACAGTGGGGTGGGACAGTGACTGTACAGAGAACGTGAGTCTCAGGTGATGCCATCAACGAGAACAGCGGACATGGTGGTGTGGGGGTCTCACGACAGTTCGGAAGATTCGGGGCGAAACCTCCGCTTTCAGGGTAGTGAGAAGGGCGATTGTGTTCACAGGAAACAGTGGAATATGTCAGGTTTGAAAACGAGCCCTGGACACCGACCTCATCATGTCCGCTGTTCTGGTCAGATATCACACCACTGTGTCCGCTGTTCTTCGGTCCTGAGCAACACAACATTCTGGAGCCCTTTGCACCACAGGTACGTGTTTACCCTGAGGACGCAACAGCGGGGACAGCCTGAGCCCGTGAAATCATCTCGTTGTCTTGGGAAACTCGCTTGAGTTCGTCGTAGGGATTGCGTCCCTGCTGGCGCCACGTCGCCAGCA
>Ga0209946_1000212_pt1 | contig 24577 bp, 22 predicted proteins | sample SalPon2_A_H2O_MG_FD_185704 | JGI IMG/M metagenome (GOLD analysis project Ga0209946, IMG submission 185704) | Salt pond water microbial communities from South San Francisco under conditions of wetland restoration - Salt Pond MetaG R2_A_H2O_MG... | ecosystem: Environmental > Aquatic > Non-marine... | reverse complement strand
GCGCACGACGACCTCGGTCACCGCCATCGCCGACATCGTGAGCGAGGAACTCGACGTCGACCCGACCTACACGTACACGGGCGGCGACCGCGGCTGGACCGGCGACGTACCGAAGATGCGGCTCTCCATCGAGAAACTGTCGGCGCTCGGCTGGGAGCCGGACCGCTCCAGCCACGAGGCGGTCCGCCGCGCGACGCGCGAACTCGCCGCCGAGTTGGTCGACGAGTAGTCGGCACAGACCCTTTCAGGCCGAACGTGTCCGCCGGACTTCGACCGCAACCTCGTTGGTCCGGAGGAACGGCGGGACCAACGGACCCTCGTAGCGCAGTATCACCGGGTCGTCGAGCAGTTCGAACGACTCGTCGGCGTCCGCGAGCGTCGCCTGCAGCGTTTCGGTTTTCGATTCGACCCGACCGTCGGTCGCCCACCACGAGAACCCGAGCACTGCGAGGGTCCGTCCGGGTCGCTCGACGAGTCGGACCGAGTCGCCGGTCGGGCGAGGCGCCGAGTCGTAGTCGTACTCGGCAGGGAGGTAAAACGACATTCTGACGCCCTCACTCGACTGGTCGGACTCGACGGGCGCGGTCATGGCCACGGACTCGGACTCGACGGGCGCGGTCATGGCCACGGACTCGCCTGCGTCGTCGCTCGGGGCATCCCCCGGTTCGCTCTCGACGGGCGCGGTCATCGACACCTCGGTCGTCGATTGGTTTTCACCCGAGATGTACCCGAAGAGCCGCCGGAAGGCCTGGTTTGCTGACGGGGCGACGGTCTCGACGACGACCGTCGGCGGGTAGCGTCGGATCTCAACGTCACCGACTCGGGCGACCGTCTCGTACTCGACGCGAGGCGTCGCCCGGTCTTGGAGGTATCGACGACCGGCCAGCGCAGCGCCGGCGACCGCCACCGTACCGACGAGCAAGGTGTTGCGTGAAACCATAGATAACGTGATCGGCCAGACAGTATGAACAGTTCGCCCACGGGTGTTCGTGATACGGCTCCGTCCGGGCCACGCACAGATGCAGGCGCTCGTGCCGTCGGGATACGCGATCGGTTCGTCGTCTCAGTCCGCTCGAAACTGGCCGATCCACTGTTGAATATCGGCGTCCACCCCGGATAACCCCCGAACGACAGAAAAAGCCGACCGCGGAACCGCGCTTTACTCGCCCGTCTCGATCGGCGCGCCGATGAGGTTCCCCCACTCGGTCCACGAGCCGTCGTAGTTCCGCACGTCGTCGTAACCGAGCAGCTCGTGCAGGAGGAACCACTCGATCGACGAGCGCTCGCCGACGCGGCAGTAGGTGATCGTGGACTCGTCGCCGTCGACGCCGGCGTCGGCGTAGAGCTCGCGCAGTTCCTCCGCACTTTTAAACGTCCCATCCTCGTTCAGCGTGGTGCCGATCGGCACGTTGCTCGCGCCGGGGATGTGACCGCCGCGCTGGGCCGTCTCGTTGAGCCCCTCAGGGGCGATGACCTCGCCGGAGAACTCCTCGGGCGAGCGCACGTCGACCATCGGGATCCCCTCTTCGATCGCCTTGTCGATGTCGTCTTTATACGCGCGAACGCTCTCGAAGGGGCCGCGGGCCTCGTACTCGCGCGGCGTGAACTCGGGGGCGTCGGTCGAGAGCGGGTAGTCGTTGTCGACCCAGTACCCCTTCCCGCCGTCGATGACGCGCACGTCGTCGTGGCCGTAGTACTTGTAGATCCAGTAGCCGAACAGCGCGAACCAGTTCGGGACGCGACCGCCGCCGTACACCACGACCGTCGTGTCGGCGTCGACACCGCCCTCGCCGTTTCGCTTCGCGAAGTTCTCCTTCGAGACGATGTCGCGTTCCGTCTCGTCGGTGAACACGGCGTCCCACTCGAAGTTCAACGCGCCGGGGATGTGCCCCGCGTCGTAAGGGGTGTAGTCCGATTCGTCGGTGACCGTCGGGTTGTTTATCTCGACGAGTCGGAGGTCCGAGTCGTCGTCCTGAAACGCGTCGAGGTTCGATTCGACCCAATCCGCCGTGACGAGTACGTCTGAAGCCATCATCGGCCGTAGGGGCCAAGCCCCCTTTGAACGTGCGACGATGGCGGTTCTTTCCGGCGCCTCTGACGCCTGCGACGACGGCTCAAAAGTCAAAATCGAGTTTCTTAGGGCCTGTACAGCCGATAACCCGTTCGTCCCCTACCGAATCACCGTCACAGGCACGTCGGCTTTGTCGACGACGCTTTTCGCGACGCTCCCGACGACCTGCTCGCGCTCCTCCGAGAGCCCGCGGTGGCCGACGTAGATGGCGTCGATGGCCTCCTCGGCGGCGTAGTTCGTGAGCGCGTCGGCCGGGCGCCCGGTGAGCAGCTGCGTCTCGATGTCGATCGGCTCGTCGCCGACCGCCTCCTCGGCGACGAGGCGGGCGTTCTCTAAGACCCCCTCTCCGGCCTCGACCGCCGCCGTCTCGCCGGGGAGGATGATCGTCCCGTCGACCAGTTCCGAGTCCGGCGTCAGCACGTGAGCGATCTCCAGCGTCTCGTAGAACGCGACCGCCTGTCGGGCGGCGTACCGGACCGCGTCGTCGCTTTGCGTCGATCCGTCGGTTGCAACAAGGTAGCTCATACGTGGAGATGGCGCGGGAACGCACATAACTTCTGTCCGACGTTCTCGCGTCTTGAACGAGCGGACCGAGGCGCCGTCACCGGGCTCTGGCCACCGGTTCGGACCGCCGATCCCACCGCGTCGCCGCCGACGCCGTCAGGTCGAACGGGCGAGCGGCTCCCCGCGTTCAGTGGAGTTATTATCGTGAGCGCCCGTGAGGAACCAACGACCGATGCCCTCCATCGCTCGCCGCGACCGGCTGGATTCGCTCGGAGCCGCCGGCTTCCTCCCCGTCCTGTTCGCCAATTTGGTCCCGCTCGTCGGGGTGGTCCACTTCGGCTGGGACCCCGCGACGCTCGCCGCGGTGTACGCGGTCGAGGCGGTGGTGTCCGTCCCGCTGGCGGGGGCGACGGCGCTGTTCGCGGCCCGACCGCCCCCGGAGGACCGCGATTCGGGCGTCATCAGCGTCGGCGAGGCACCGCTGGCGAGCAAACGCGGCGCGGTCCGTCCGGTCGCGTGGCTACCGCCCGTCTACCCCAGAAACGTCCCCTTCGCGGCGGCCGTCTGCGGCGCGACCGCGTGGCTCGGGCTGTTCGTCGGCGTCGCGTTCTCGCAGGTGTTCGACGTGCCGGCCCTGCTCGCCAGCCCGGAGGTGCTGGCGTCGGCGCTCGCGCTCGTGGCGGGACAGGCGGTCGACACCGCGCGGGACTACTTCGGCCGGGAGCGGTACGCGGAGACCTCGCCGTACGCGGTCGTCGAGACGCCGGCGAGACGGGGGTTCTTCCTCGTGTTCGCCCTGTTCGCGCTCCCGTCGCTCCACGCCGCCGCGGGCGGGGTCGCCGTCCTCGCCGGGGTCGTCGCCGTCAAACTCGTCGTCGAGTGGTCGGCGTTCCGCGCGACGCACGGCGACGACGGCTCCGCCGGCGGGCGGCTCACCGGCTGGCTCTCGGGCCCCTCCGAGGCGGCCGCCGGCCCGGAGCCGATCGAGGTCCCCGACGCCGAGCCGGACGCCGAGATACCGGTCCACCGACGGGCCGCGGTCGCGACCGCCGTGCTGCGAACGCTCACCGGGGTCGCCCCGGCCTACGCGACCGGCTTCTTCATCGTGTGGATCGCGGCGTTCGGCCTGTTCGTCGGCGACGCCACCGGAACCGTCGTCGTCTGGTCCGCGGTCGTCGTCGCCTCGCTGTACCTCGCCGCGCTCGCCGTGAACGTCGCCGGGTTCGCGCTCGCCCACGCGCCGATCGAGTACCGCCGGTACGGGGAGCGGCTGGTCGCGTACGACGCGTGGCTCGACGAGCCGCAGTGGGCCGCCTCGGTCGACCGGCTCCGCGGAGCGAGCGTGGTTCACACCCGGTTTCCGGACCGCGCCTTCGACGCGCGGACCGTCGCGTTGACCGCCGGGGTCGGCGACGACGAGACGGAGCGCGTCGTCGGGCCGGTCGCCGACGGCGAGCGTCTCGTCTCGGCGTTCGACCTCCCCGTCCGTTCGACCTCCCTGCCGGCGATGGACCGTCGGATCGCCGCGTTCGCCGTCGCGGTCGGGGTCGCCGTCACCGGGGGCGCAGTCGCGTTGATCGCCGGGCCGTGGGGCGATCCGGGGACGACCGTACAGGTCGGCTTCCTGCTTCCCTTCCTCGTCTGGCCGACGCGGTTCCTGTGGCGACAGGCGTACGTCGGCCCGGAGTAGACGCGACTCTCCTGGGTCGGATCAGTCGTCGATGGGGCGCGCCACCATCTCGCCCCACGACTCGAAGCCGTGGCGGTCGTAGAACGCCCTCGCGCGCTCGTTGGCGGCGTCAACGTCGAGGACCACGCGGTCGAGCGGGAGCGTCTGATCGCCGGCGAGCGCGACGGCGGCGTCCATCAGGTCGTCGGCGACGCCGGTCCCCCGGTGTTCGGGGACGACGTAGAGCTCGTTGATGACGGCGGCGTCCCACACGAACGCGAGGCGCTCGGGGAGGACGAACACGTAGCCGACGACCGCGCGGTCCTGTGTCTCCTCGTCCGCGTCGACCGCGACGGTCACGCATCGGGGGTCGTCGTCGACGCAGCGGTCGACCCACGCGAGCCACGACTCGCGGTAGGCGTCGGTGAGTTTTCCCTCGTAGGTGGCGGCCTTCCCGTCGCCGCCCGTCGCGTCGCCGAGCCCGCGCTCGAAGGCGACTTTGAGCTCGTACAGCGCGTCGGCGTCGGCCGCGGCGTCGTACGGGCGGAGGTCGACGGTCATCGGTCGCCGACGGGCGGGTGGTCGTCGGGCGTCGCGGCGTCTTCGGCTTCGGTTCCGTCTCCGTCTCCGTCTCCGCCCTCCAGCACGAACTCCGTGAGCGTGGGGACGAACGTCCCGATGTCGGTGACCATGCCGATCGCCTGTGCCGACCCCCGGTCGAGCAGCTGGGTGACGGTGGCGGGGTTGATGTCGACGCAGACGGTCTTGGTCGTCGACGGGAGGCAGTTCCCGGCCGCGACCGAGTGGAGCAGCGTCGCGAGCATCAACACGATGTCGGCGTCGTGGGCCTGGTCCCGGATGGCGTTCTGCGCCTCGACCGCGTCGGTGATCGTGTCGGGCAGGGGTCCGTCGTCCCGGATCGACCCCGCCAACACGGTGTCGACGTCGTTTCGCACGCACTCGTACATCACGCCCTCCGTGATGATGCCGTCGTCGACGGCCGCCTCGATGCCGCCGGCCCGGATGATCTCCGAGATGGTCCAGATGTGGTGTTTGTGCCCCTTCCGCGGGTGTTCGAGCGTCTCCACGTCCATCCCGAGCGACGTGCCGTACAGCGAGCGCTCCAAGTCGTGCGTGGCGAACCCGTTGCCGGCCGAAAGCGAGTCGACGTAGCCGGCCTCGACCAACTTCGCCAGCGCCTCGCCCGCGCCCGAGTGGATCACGGCCGGGCCGGCGACGACCATGACGTTGCCGCCCTCCTCGCTCACCCGGCGAAGCTCTCCGGCGACCTCCCGGATCGTCGACTCGGAGGGGCGTTCGGAGGAGACGCCGCCCTGCATGAAGCCGAACGCCCCGCCGGTGCGCGGGCGCTCGGGCGGGTTCACGCGCACGCCCGACTCGTCGGTCGCCACTAAGTCCCCTTCCTCGACCGCGTTGAGGACCTTCGTGTAGGCCCGCGGCTCGCCGTCCGGCCCCCCCTCGGGGTCGACGATCAGCGCGCAGTCCATCTCGATCCGCTCGACGTCGATCCACTCGCCGTCGTACAGCACTTCGGTCGGGTGGTTCGTGGTGGAGTAGAAGTCCGGCGGGACGACCTTGTCCGCGGGCGCCGCGACGAGTTCGACGTCGCTCGGGTCCTCCAACACCGCGCCGTTCTGGTGGAGCTCGTGGAGGATCGCCTGGAGGGTCTCCTCGTCGTCGGCCGACACGGCCATGCGGCAGTACGACTCGGCCTCCTCGTTGGTCCCCACGTCGAACTGGTCGACGTCGAAGGAGCCGCCGAGATCCATCACCGCGCCGAAACAGCGCTGCATCGTCCCGCTGTCGATGACGTGGCCCTCGATCTCGACGGTGCGTGAGTAGCTCATGGGGTACGGTTTCGGCGCGCGGAGAAACCCGTTTCCCCTACGGCGAACGTCACCGGGTACCTCGCCGCCGGCTCAGATCAGCCCGAGCGCGGAGAGGATCTGGTTGCCGAAGATCATCATGATCAGGCCGGCGAGCATGACGAGCCCGGACGACACCGTGATCGTCCGGACCGCGGCGTGGCGGTCGGAGACCGGCACGCGGCTGATGACCGCTTCGGCGACCATCCGGAGGATGCGCCCGCCGTCGAGCGGGAACGCCGGGAGGCAGTTGAACAGCGCGAGTTGGATGTTGATCCACCCGGTCCAAAAGAGGAGGTTCGCGAGCAGGAACGTCCCGCCGCCGAGGACGGCGAGGGGCCCCTCGACCACGTAGAAGTTCGTCAACACCCCGGTGAACCCCGCGAAGTTGAACGGGAGCCCGAACAGGCTGCCGAGCGGGAGGATGAGCGAGGCGAACACGAGCCCGAGCGGCGAGCCGGTGAGGTTACCGAGCGCGACCCCGCCGGTTCCGCCTTCGCCCCCGTCGCCGCCGAGGAGTTCGAGGTACGTCCCCGCGGGGTACTGCGAGGCGCCGAAGTCGTCGAGCGCGAGCCCGCTGCTGCCGGGGAACACCGTCACGCCGATGAACCCGCCCTCGCGGTTCGGGTGGGGGTCGAGCTCCACGTCGTAGGTGACGCGCTCGTCGGCGGTGTCGTACCCGACGACCTCGACGGTCGTGCCCGGCTCGCGGTCCGCCAGCACGGTCGAGAGCTCGTCGTTGGTCCGGACGCGGTCGCCGTCTATCGACACGATAGTGAGGGGCTCACCGAGGGGCGCGCCCTCGGCGTTGAGCGGTCCGCCCTCCTGCACGCCGAGGGCGTACGCGCCGATCGGGATCTCGGCCGTCTCGGACGCGACCGTGGCGTTGGCGGCGCCGTCGGCGTCGACGGTCACCGTCGCGCGCTCCGCGTCGCCGACGGCTTCGAGGAACTCGCGCTCGGTCGAGACGGGCGCGCCGTTGACGGCGGTGATCCCGACGGGGTCCGACTCGATCGTCACGCCGAGGGGGTTCCCGCCGGCGGAGCCGATCACGTGCAACTCGCGGGTCACCGTCACGGTCCGCGTTCCGTCGCCGTCGTCGGCCGTGATCTGCACGGTCCCGCCGGCCGCCGCGAGCGCGGTCTCGAACTCGGCGGGGGTGTCGACCGGCGTGTCGCCGACCGCGACCAGCCGGTCGCCGTGCGTGATGTTCGCCGAGGCGGCGGGCGACTCGGGGGTCACTTCGCCGACCGCGAAGCCGGGCGCCGGGGCGATGGCGCCGACGACCGGCCCGAAGAGGAGGGCGAAGACGACGACGGTGAGGAGCGTGTTCGCGGTGACGCCGGCGGCGAACATCCGGGCGCGAGCCCCGCGAGAGGCCTCCTGCGTCGCCTCCTCGTCCGGCTCGACGAAGGCGCCGACCGGGAGCAGCGCGAAGAAGACGAGCCCCATCGACTCGATGTCTATCCCCTCGACGCGGCACAACAGGCCGTGTGCCCCCTCGTGGATGACCATCGCGATGCCGAGGCCGGCGATGATCTCCGGCGCGACGGAGAGCGGGAGGAAGTCGTTCACGCCGGGGATGATGAGGAAGTTCTGCGGCTGTTGGATCGCCGACGGCTGGACGGTGCGGATCGCGGAGAGCGCAGACGAGAGGATCAGGACGAACGACGCCACCATCGCGACGAGCGCGCCGCCGAGTCCGAGGTTCGCGACGGCCCGCCAGAAGCGACGGGGCGCGGCGATGCGGTTGAGAAACGCTCGGCCGCGGAGCGTGCGAAGGGTCAACACCGGTCCGGAGACGCGGACCGCCTCGGGGAGGACCCCGCGATCCCGAAGCCACATCGCGGCCGCGGAGTAGGCGAGGACCCCTGTGAGGACCAGCAGTAGCGTGTTCCCAGCGAACAGGTCCGTCAGGGCGTTCATGACGAGTAGGTCCGTGTCCGTCGGGTGTAAGCCGTTCGGTTGTTAGGACCGGAGCGGGGGGAGGTCGTCGGGACCGGAGCGCCGAGAGCCCGCCGCGAACTCAACACCCAAGTACCCCCCGGCCCAACTGCGGGCCATGATGGCGCTCATCGGCTTCGTCTCCCGACTCGTTGGCGATGTCGGCCGGTTCCTCGACATCTTCCTGAACGACCTGATCCTCGGCGCCGGCGACCCGGTGTCCGCGCTGCTCGTCCTCGTCGGGCAGGTGCTCCTCATCTCGTCCGTGGCCGTCCTCGGCTACGCGGCGCTCGGCGCCCTCCTCGGTGAAATCGGCGTGACGCTCCCCTCGCTCGGCGGTCGCGGACCGGCCGAGTAACGCGGCGACGCGCTCGGCTACCTTTTTAAAAGAACCCGCTCGGCTAGTCGTCGTCAGCGGCCGCGCTCGCTTCAACCGGGGCGCCCGTCTCCGGTGCGTCCGCTCCGATCGCGGTTGCCGCCGCGTCGTCGGGCACGTCGAACTCGTCGAGCGTCGCGAGCAGCGCGTCGGACTGGTCCGACAGCGCGTGGACCCGACGAGTGACCTCGGAGACGGTCGCCGTCTGCTCCTCGGCCGCGGCCGCGACGGTCTCCGCCTCCGTCGCCGTCTGCTGGCTGACCGAGGAGATGCCGTCGACCATGTCGACGACCTCCTGTGTCGTCCGCGCCTGGTCGTCGGTCGCGTGACTGATCTCCTGAACGGTCTCGTTGACGGTCGTCACGTCCTCGACGACCTCCTCGAACTCCCGGAGCGTGGACTCGATCGTCTCGACGCCGTCGGACGCCTGCGACTCCATCTCGTCGACGTCGGCGGCGGTCTCCGCGGACGCTTGTTGCACCTCGTCGATGCGGCCGGAGATGGCGGCGGCCTCCTCGCGGGTCTCCTCGGCGAGCGCCTTCACCTCGTCGGCGACGACCGCGAACCCGTCTCCGGAGCCGTCGGCGCGGGCCGCCTCGATGGACGCGTTCAGGGCGAGCAGGTTCGTCTCTTCGGCGATCCCGTCGATCACGGAGGCGATCTCGTCGATCTCGCCGATCCGGTCGACCAGGTCCTCCACGGCGGTCGCGGTCTCCGCGATCCGGGCTTCGAGCGCCTCCAGCTCCGCTATCGCCTCGACCGCCTCCTCGCGGCCCGCCCGGCCTCGCTCCGCGGCGGTCTCCGCGGTCGACGCCGCCTTGTCGGCCGAGGCCGCGATCTCCTCGACGGTCGCGGAGAGCGTGCTCATCTCGCTCGACACCGCCGCCAGCTCGTCGGTCTGTTCCGCGGCGCCGTCGCTTATCTCCTGGACCGAGCGCGCGACCTCCTCGCTCGCGGCGTCGACCTCGTCCATGCTCGCGCGCACGTCGTCGCTCGCGTCGGCCACGTCGCCGGTGAACGCCGCGACCTCCCCGACGGTCCCGCCGAGCGAGGTCACGAGCCGGTTGTAGTTGGCCACCAGTTCGGCGTACCGCCGCTCGTCGGTCGCAACCTCGCTCTCGTCGATCCGGGCGGTCAGGTCGCCCTCCTGGGCGCGCTCCGCCGCCGCGCCGAAGGCGTCGACGAGGGATTCGAGTTCCGTCGTGTGCGCCTCCAGGTTGTCGGCCATCTCGTCGAGCGAGTCGCCGAACGCGCCCGGCACCGTCTCGTCGAGGACGGGGTCGTCGAACTCCTGGGCGGCGAGCGCCTCGGACTGCGCCGCGACCGTGTTGAGGTACCCCTCGACCTCGGTGAAGGAGTTCACGAGGCTCCCGATCTCGTCCGGCTGGTCGCTGCCGACGAGCCCCGACTCGGCGTCGTCGGCCGAGTCGATCGCGGTGATATCGCCCGCCGCGATCGCGTCGGCGCCCGCTTCGAGTCGCCGGAGCGGGGCCACGAAGTCGCTCCGGACGATGAGCAGGGTGTTGTATATCGCGACGACGGCGCCGACGAAGAGGGCGGCGGAGAGGACGTACGCCAGCGTTCCGGACACGAGAAACTGCGTCAGGAAGATACCGACGGTGACGAGAAACTGGATCCCGACGGCCGTAACGACCTTCCGCTCTATCGACTCGGTGACTCCGAGGCGGTCCATCGTCCCCCACAGGAGGGACTCGTACCGCTGCCGGAGGCCCGACCGCGACTGCTGTGTCGTCGACATAGTGGAAACTCGCGGGACCGGCTTAAGAAGTTCCGGCCAGAGTTATCACGCGCGATTCTCGGTTCCCGAACGCCGGGAACGCGACACCGGATTAAAAGAGCCCGTCGACCGCCTCTGCCGCGAGGTCGACGGCGGCCTCCAACTCCGGGCCGAGCGGGGAGCCGACCACGAGTCCGTCGGCGTGGTCGGCGACGGCGGCGGCGCGCTCGCGGACGGTCGCCGGGTCGCCCGCCATACAGAACGCGTCGATCATCGCCGGCGTCACGCGCTCGAACGCCGCGGAGAACTCTCCGGCGGAGATTCGCTCGCCGATTTCGCCGGCCGCGTCCGGGTCGATCCCGTGTCGGTCCAGCACGGGCGGAGCCGCCCCGCCGACGATGAACGCGACCGGGGGGCGGGCGGCCTCGCGCGCGGCCGCGGCGTCCTCGTCTATCGAGACCGCGGCGTAGGCGATCAGATCGAAGTCGCCGCGGGCGTCGGGGCGGTCGTCGAGCCCGTCGTCCACCTGCTCGCGGGCCCACGCGAGATCCTTCGGATGCGAGCCGTTGTACAGCAGCCCGTCGGCGTGTTTCGCGGCCATCCGACACATGTGGGGTCCCTCGCCGCCGACGTGGACGGGGATGTCCGCGCCCTGTGGCGGCTCGTAGTTGAGCCCCGCCTCGCTGGCGTCGAAGGTGCCGTCGTGGTCGACGCGCTCGCCGGCCCACAGCCTCTGAGCCGTCTTGAACGCCTCCAGGACGGAGCGGAGCCCGCGCTCGTCTTCGAGTCCGAGGTTCCGGAGCGTCGAGGGGTCGCCCGGACCGAGCCCGAACACGGCCCGCCCCTCGGAGAGTTCGTCGACGGTGGCGACCTTCGAGGCGAGCGTCACCGGGTGGGTCTCGTAGGGGTTGGCGACGCCGGGGCCGAGCCGGACCGAGTCGGTCGCGGTCGCGAGCTGTGAGAGGAACGCCCACGGGTCGCGGTTGTTGTAGTGACACGTCGAGTAGACGGCGTCGTAGCCGGCGGCTTCGGCGCGGACGCCGAGGTCGACGAGGCGGTGCAAGTCGTGTTCGGGGGTGAGTTCGATTCCGAGCATGGTTACTCCTGAAACGTCCACTGCCGGAGGGCCTGCCGCACGAAGTCGCCGTCGACCGCGCGGAAGTGGTTGTCCGAGCCGTCGTGGTCGCCGAACGCCCAGTCGCGGACGACGACGACCGGGGTCCCGCCGTCGCCCTCGCCGGCGACGAGGTTCGCCGCCGAGGCGAGTTCGTCGATCACGTTCTGGACGGTGACGCCCATCTCGCGGCCGTCCCGGTCGCGCTCGCCGCGCCAGTCGCGGCTCGCGGGGAGCCCGGCCCAGCCGATCGCGACCCCCCGCTGCCCGTGTCTGAAGGGGCGCCCGCAGGTGTCGCTGACGACGACGCGGTCGGCGGCGATTCCCTCCCGGATCGCCTCCGCGCTCTCCGAGGGGCGCTTCGGGAGCAACAGCAGGTCGCCGTCGGGGACGTTCGACCGGTCGATCCCCGCGTTGACGCCGATGTGACCGAAGCGGGTCGCCGTGAGGAGGAACGGCGCCTCCATGATGAGCTCCGTCGACTCCTCTAAGACGGCCTGCGCGAACCGGGGGTCCTTCTCTTCGCCGGCGATGTCGGCGAGGCGGTCGGCGATCTCGTTCGCCCGCGGGCTCGCCGGGAAGTCGTCGAGGTCGAAGACGCGGCCCTCGGCCTTCGAGACGACCGTGCTGGCGACGACGACCACGTCGTCCTCTCGGAGGTCGACGCGGTCGTCGATCACGCCCGCCAAGTCGTCTCCCGCCCGGATCTCCGGTACGTCCGGAACGGCGAACAGTTCCATACCGATCGGTCGGCGGCGACGAGGAAAAACCCCGCCGGTACCGGGCCGGTTTGACGGTTCTTCGGCGTCGAGCCGGCCGAGCCGTCGAGAGGGTTCGAATATATTATCTAACGATATTTAAACCCAATATTGTGCGTTTCAGAAACTAGAAGCACAGATCAGTTTACGCGTATTAGGTACTAAGTGAAATTACCTTGTTTTAGCCAAATACCTTTATACTGCGAGCGGAGATGATTCGTTGCGATGACCGAACCAGCGACCGACGACGACTCGGAACCGATCGACGTACAGACGCGCGTCCCGCCGAAGCGCGATGCCACCGACCCGTTCGTGACCAGCACGCGAACGCCGTGAACGGGCGGGAGCGACCGCAGCAGCTATTCTTTCGCCGGTCTCGTCCCTCCAGTTTATAAGTGACTCCGCAGCTGTCGCTCTCGCGGAATGTGTGCGGCGACGATCAGAAACCCCGCCGGCACCGGCCCGGTGTGCCGCTATTCGGAACCCGCGGTCGGAGCGCCGAGATGGTGTCGCTCCCGAACTCCGTCGGGGTGTTCCGCCGAAGCCGACGGTCGAGGGTCACTTTTCGACCGACCGCCCGTCCTCGCTTACACCCTCCAGCCCCGACACCTGTACCGTCAACTCCTCGCCCTCCGAGGAGACCGTCAGAACCCCGTTGAACGCCCGCCGCAGGGTTTTCACCGTCTCCTCGTCGTGTGCGTCGACGTTCAGGGCGTCGGTCTGACAGTCGATGACCCGCATCCGGTCGGGGGAGCCGGCTCCCGCGCTATCGGTGTGGGTCTCGATATCCGCGGTGACGGTTCCGGCGGGGTCGTCCGTCGTCAACACGAGCAGGTCTTCCCCGTCGCGGTGTCCCTGTCCCAACAGCCGCATCAGGAACTCGGTGCCGGCGGGTTCAGACGCCGTGACGAGCAGGCTCCTCCCCGCCGGTACCTCGGTCTCGTCCAACGCGTCGAGCAGCCTGTACGGCCGGTCGTCGTCAGTGTCTGTCATTGGTGATCACGCTCCGAATCCGCCTCTCCGCGCCCCCGCTCGTCAGTCTCCGGCAGGTCGTCGATCGAGCTCACGATGTCCTCGCGGTCGAGGTTCGCGGCCCGTCCCCGACGAGATAGACCGGAGCGATCGCTTGGACGAGAAACGGATCGATGGGTCGACCGGCCATTCTGGATAGTGTCGGATCGGGGGCGTTCAGAGACGGATTGAACGGCGAGGCGGTGCGGTTTCAAACGTTCGTCACAGACACAGCCTCGATGGTAGATACGAACGCCATGGAGATCAGCACGGCGTCGAACGGGTCTCTCCTGAGAGAAGATGTCGAACTACCAGTTTCCCGAACTGATCCAGCAACGCCGAACGGAAACCGCTGACGCGTGGCTGAGAGCGTTTGCCTGCACATGGAATCAGCTTATGTGAACACTACAAAGCGATCCGCTGGCTCATTCTTCGTCGGCCGACTTTGGTGGAAAGTCTCGTTCGGCAAGTGCCTCTTTGATTCCGTCCCAGTTGTCGTCGATAATTTCAACACGGTACGGTCTCGACGTGTCATCGATCTCTACCACTCCCTTGTCTTCCAATTGACGCAATCGATTTACTGCGTAGTCAGCCAACGTTGAATCGGGGAACTTCTCTGAGAGGTGGCTTCTCAGTTCAGCCGTCGTCCCCTCGCCACCGATCTCTTTTAAACCCTGGTACACTTTATTTTGGCTCATGCCATTATATCCCACAACTTTGAGTATAAAACTTCGGCACCATTGAGAGACAATAGTCAGTCACTCGGCTTTGTTGAAATACTCAGGAGTTGATATTTCCTCGCCCTCGACTACTCAGGACAGCACAAGCGGTCACTGAGTACAGCACAAGCGGTCACTGCTCGCTAGCGGGAACGGTACCTGTGGGCCTTGTTTAGATGCGGTACAGATTGTGTTGGCTCCGTTGAAATACTCTTTTCCAGACATATTCTCGCCTGAAACAACTGCTCGCTGAAGAGTGCGTACTGAGCGGCGGATCAAAAGCTAAAACCCGGAGAATGACTGTTGATAACTTGACATCGTGTGAATTCAAATATGAATAGCTACCATTTGTCTTCTCGCCAGAGTGCTCTCTTTGGATTCTTTGTTGGAGCTTTAGCCTCACTCTTCGTTCAAGCATTATTCTTTTCTGGCCCAGTTGAATTTCATCGCGCAATTGGTAGTGGCATCGGACTGGGATTCGCGTTCTTCATCATCTCACCCGTCGAACAATCGCTCTGATAACAAATTTTTCGTCTAATCTGGTGTATGAGTCCCCTGTATTGACCGGAACCGGGACAGAACCTATCACCTTTTGAGGATTCCAACAGAGCCTTTCGTTCATATCCTGTCCATCTGTTGAATGAATTCCGTTCTCTCGCGTATCTTCTCTTCGCCGTTCAGCTCGCACGCTCCAGCGACCAGCTGTTTCATACGATAACACGTCGGAAAAGAGAGTATCAACAGAGCCGGATCCAATACTACGATCGGGTAGTTCCGCTCTTCTATCACATACCGCTCTCTGTCAATTTCCTCGGAGCGTTTGAGACGAATATGTTGATAACTCAATACATAACTGTCAATATAACCCCCGTGTTACAATTTCGTGATGACCTCAGACGTTCCAAGCGCAGAAGAGTATGCCCGTGAATTAGCTGAATCGCTTGACAGGCAGCGTTACGCGACGTTAGTGCAGTCTGTTGGTGATCAGTTAAATGGCCGCAAGGACCGTTTCGATAAGTCCGATGTTATCGAGCGGTGTCTAGAGGTGTACACTGACGGGCGGCTTGAATGGGTAGACGACAAGGGACGGGACTTTGTTGATACAGAACGGGGGTTGGATATTGAATTCAAGTACGAGCAGGACGCTTTATTTACTAACGTCCGTCAAGATCCACGAGACCCAAATCTTCGGCTGATCAATAATCTCGGTGAGAGAAACCACATCGACCCGGAAGAGTTAGCCGATTTCTTCGTGGTGGGCCAGCAGAATGCAATGGGCGTCATCTCAAAACGGACAATCTTCGATGACAGCCGACCGTCAAAACTCAAGTTTGATGCCGACGTAGTTATGGGCGATTTCTACTTTGAAGACATCGTGATCGTGTTCCACCCAAGTGATCTCGGGGAGGTGCGAACCGTCGACGTTGACTACAAAAAACGGAAAATGGAGATGCAAATGGAGCTTATTGAATCGATATCTGCCTCCGGCGCTGGACAGCAGAGGCTCGATTAGGTAGACATTCCCTGTGCGGGGTCGTTGTACTGTCTAATTATCCACGGATAGCCCTCGGGACCATGATAAACAGCAACTTCGGGCAGGGCAGCTACCCCCGCTGCTGGAGGAGTACAACTTCCCAGCCCAGACTCGTAGCCCTCTGATTCAAGATACGTAACCCTACGACGGATAATCGGACGTGCCGGGCCCTAACTACTGAACGACCCGAGTGTTTCCTGCTGGCCGGGCAGCGATTTCGTTTTCAGTCCAGCCGGGTTGTCACGCACCGTGATTTCACCACGATGGGCAATCAGTATTCGGTCAATCTCGGTGGCTTCACCTTTTGTCTCTCCCCAGATCCGCGACACCTTCTCGTTGTCTGGTACGCGGTCCTCAACGATCCGTCCAACCTCAAAATTCGCCATCGGGGCGACAACCTCCTCAGCCACTTCACGAGCCAAGTTGATCGTTTCCCCGTTCTGATCGACGTCTCCAATCACAAAGGCCGCCACCCCCGTGTCGGGGTCGACCACCTCATCCATGACATCAAATGTGTCCGTCATGAACTCGAGATACGCCTCAAGATCGAGTTCGTCATCCAGACGCTGGTCTACCGTATCAGGCTCTTGATTGAGGAACCACAGCCGGATCCAGTTATATAACCCGTATTTCAGCACCTTCAGATACGGAGGCGACGTAAAGACGAGGTCCGCTCGATCAGGTGTCTCTTCAGCGTCGGCCAACGTAGACGGCAGATCTCTCGCATCCCCGAAGAACGCATGTCCCCGCCGTGCTGGCGGGCCATCGCTGTATATCGTGCGGAGCCGATCGAGCAGTTTCTGAAACACATCGCGGTCCGGTGGCTCAAGACCCTCTTTTTCGATGTACTCCGCTACGTACCCCTCAGACATGGAAAATGTGTTTGGCATCGAAACGGAGAGATACTGCCCGCTCTGGCCGTGCATAATGCCTAAAATTAACCCTGTTATGAACGTATCTGCTGGCGACAGACTCAAAATCGTCTCGGGGAAATCAGCGTCGTCCAACCCAAAATGCTGTTTCAGATAAACCAGCTGGCTCAACGTGTTCTCGTGATACAGCATCTGAATTCGCTGCGGGACGTGATCAATCGTCGGGGGAGTGTACTGTAATCGTAACTCCTCGATGCGCTCTCTCACCGCAGCCGCGGGGGGCGGTGTCACTTTTGCCCTGTTAAGGATGTAGGCCATCGGATTCAGGTCATTCCCAATTCCGATGCGCCCGTCTACACAGGCCTGTAGTGGTGTCGTCCCCCGCCCGGCGAATGGGTCAAGAACCACATCGCCCTCAGTAGTCAATTTGTGAATAAAGTAGTGTGGAAGCGATGGGGGAAACATCCCCATATACGAACACATTGGATGGAAACTGTGTTCCCACTTGCGCTTCAGCGAGCGCCATGCGGGTCGAATATCATCGAGGTCGCCCATTGCTTCTACCTCCAGTAGAGCCCTAATGAATCCGACGATGATTGACATCCTCTCCTGCCTGAACGCGGAGGAATCCCGACCGCAGTTGGGATATGAGGTTTACCGCTCACCACTCTTGTTGCGGTTGGAATCCGCAGGAGAGGCGATACAGATGGACTGCGGGCTGTGCCAACCAGTCGGGACTCCTCTCGTCACCCCGCTCGTGTCGCGCTCGTCTACTTAGATAGAGCAGACCGAGTGCCTCGCGGCTTGACCCCGCGGTACTTCACTCAGCCAGCGACTCGAGTGTTTCAGTAAACACCCGTTTTGCTTCTGCGTTTAAATCGCCCATCACTGCCTCTCGGTTCTGCTGTGCAGAGACGACTCCCACGGCGCCCGAGCCCGCTAGGGGATCAAACACCGTGTCACCCTCTCTGGTGAAGTGTTCGAGTAGAACCTTCACGAGCTTGGGTGGTAACCGAGTGGGGTACTTTGGCATTCCTTTGAGATAATTCCGCTTGATCTGGAGCGTCGAGAGATTGGCTTCACCGTCTTGGCAATGCTCATACGAACACTCGTTTGAATAATACCAATCGTCTCCCTTGACTATCCAATACAACTCATAGACGTTGTGTGCCGGGCGAAGTTTACAATACGGAGCAAAATTGTACGCCCAGTAGAGTTTCCCTTCTAATCTCCACTCTGGATGGTCAAGGACTGCCTGATGAACGAGATGACTGTTATCCTTTCCCGAAAACACGATTCCTTGTCCTTCCGAATGCGTATTCCGCGCCAGAACGTCCAGGAGAGAACTTATTTTTTCACCGTATGCGTCCGATTCCCACTCAACATACCCGTCGACGACGCGTGACGTATCTCGGTTGTAGTTACTGGCCTTCCCATCAAACTCAAGCCCGAAGGGCGGATCCGTGATTGCGATATCCGCGTTCACGTCGTCCCACTCAGTCATATCACAGAGATCATAAGTAATATCGGCCGTGATAGGTGACTCACTCATCGTTCTGTCCAACGACGAATTGGTACAAGTGGCTTCTGAAGACAAGCTGTTGCCGGTCCTGCTTTGACACTAACAATGGCTTAACTGTTGATCCGACCACTTCCCATCCAAAGACACTCGCGATATCCCAACTCGTCTGTGTTTAACAAGCAATGCGTCCCGCCGTACCGGGATCTGCTCCGGCGTCCGTATGAGTGACGGCTTGATGAGTATCGGTACGTCAACCTGTCTCAACCGAGATGATCCACTTTGCTCGCAGTGTCCCCTCCAAGAGCAGTGTGTTGGTCATCAAGAGCGACCGGGCCTTATTCAGAGTTATAATACCTAGTCGGGCGAACGTTTTCGGGCAGAGAGCACTTCGAAATCGCACCGCCTCACCGTTCAATCCGTCTCTGAACGCCGCCGAGTAGGCCGCCGGAAGATACATCATTACAGCTACTAATTACTCGTGTAGAGATGGAAACTCGTGTCAACGAGGACATGACATGACACAGCAAATTTCTCCCGACCACGTCGCCGATCACGTCTCCGCGCTGGCAACGGAGATTGAATCGGCGATCGTGTTAGATGAACAGTTCTTAGAAACGGTCTTGATCGCAATTCTGGCAGATGGCCACGTCCTGCTGGAGGACGTTCCGGGCACTGGAAAGACAATCACGGCCGAGAGCATTGCCAAGACGATGGGGTTGAGCTTCAGTCGGATCCAGTTCACGCCCGATCTGCTCCCCGCCGATATCACCGGCAGCAACGTCTACAATGACCACGACGGGAGCTTCGAATTCCGAGAAGGCCCGGTGTTTGCCAACGTGTTACTCGCCGACGAGATCAACCGAGCACCCCCAAAGACCCAATCGGCCCTGCTCGAAGCGATGCAAGAGCGGCAGGTAACCGTCGACGGAACGACGTACGACCTCCCGGTTCCGTTCTTCGTGATCGCCACGCAGAATCCGATCGAACAAGAGGGAACATTCGAACTCCCGGAGGCACAGCTTGACCGCTTCCTCGTCAAATCCGCTATCGGCTATCCGGACCGCGATGGGGAGAAAGAGTTGCTCTTCAGACGACTCGACCGAGACGCGCCCGAACCGAGCGTGTCCCAGACGATCGATCGAGGAACGGCGGCGGCGCTCAGAACCGCACAGGAGCTAGTGACTGTTGACAGAGATCTGGTCGACTACGTCGTCGACATCTGCCGTGCGACGCGGGAGGACGTGCGCGTCGCGACCGGCGTCTCTCCCCGTGGGACGCAGCGACTGCTCGAAGCGTCGCGCGCCGCGGCTGCCTACCATGGGCGCGATTACCTCGTTCCGGACGACATCAAGCGAGTCGCCGCACCCACGCTCGCACACCGATTGGTGTTGACCACAGAAGCGCGAATGGACCGCACCTCGGAGAGACAGGTCGTGGATGAGATCCTCAACACCGTCAGCGTCCCTCGCGATACGGACGCGCCGGAAGCGTAGCGCCGGTCGGTTGCGCTATTCGCTCGTGTTGAAGTACAAAAGCAGAAGCGCCACGGCGAGTACGAGTAACGGAATCGCGAGGAGCGACAGCGAGGTCGGCGGTGGCGTGAGCGTGCGGGCCGCGTGGTGAAGACCGAGCGTGAGCGCACAGAATGCGATTCCGACGCCGACGCTGGCCGCGCCGTGAGTTAACTCGGGGGGCTGTAACGTTACGGTCTCCAACTCGGCGGCCAGCGTGTACCCGTACTCAAGGAAGTCCCACGCCAAGAGCGCGGCCGCTATTGCGACGAACGCTACGAGCGGTATCGTGCCGTACACAGTTGCAGCAATGATCGAGACGCTGCTCGAAACGAAGACAAGATTTCGATAGACGAGCCAATCCGTCGCGCCCGCCGAATAGAACCCGCTGTACACGCGAACGCTTAAAAGCAAAACAGTGGTGAGAGCGGCACAGATCCCAACGCCGGCGAGCATAAGCGGTAACAAGAGATCGCTCAGATTCCGCACGATCCGTGCTGAGACCCCAGCTGTCACGATCCACGACTGGAGTTGCGGCCGGTACGCCGGCGCGGTCGCGTAGAGCGAGGCGGTTATCGTCGCAATGAGTATCGTCAGCGAGAGGGTCGGGCTCATCACCCGTCCGGACTGGTCGTATCGGCGTTGGACCCACCCGACTGCAGCCACTGCGGCTCTGAGGATAGGTATCAAGACGACCACGAGGAGCGTCAACCTCAGCGCGGACTCAGTCGTGACGAACTCACCAAATCGCTGGCTCGCTTGGACTGCCGAGACGACTCGGGGGTCCTGCTCGGCGAGGGGGATCGCAGAAGCAAACTGACGGAGAAACGCGACCAGGGCCAGCGTGCCAGCAAAGAGGAGACGGCGGCCCGACTCTCCGTCGGACGCGTTCGGTGATGAGTCATCAGACCCGTCGTCGGTCTCGACAGTAGCGTCTGCCGGCGCCTCAACCCTGCTAAGCACCGAGTGCAGCGGTATCGAGAAGAGCTTCTGAACGCTTCCAAGCAGGTTGGCAGCGAACGCCGGAATCGCCGCCCACACGAGCAGCACCACCAGGCTCGGGACGGCCTGATCGGCCGCAGCGATTCCGGAGATAACTCGGTCGACGGGGAACTCGAACCCGATGCCCGCGGTGACGCGAGAGACGGCGAACACCGCGCCGCCGGCGAGCGCAAAGAGCACGGCGACGCGTGTCGACCGCATGGCTGCACCGCGGACGTTGGCAGTTTCCGCGGTGCGCGTTGCACTCCCCCACAGCAACCAGAGGCCGATCGCACCGGAGAGGCCCGCCACGCCGCCCGCCGCAAGCGATACGACTTGGATGAGCGTCGGGCCACTGAGGACGGCCGCAGGCGAGATGTGGACGACTGCCGTCGCCACGACACTGACACCGAATAGCGGTGCAACGATTACGGATGCGGGCGCGGCAAACCGACGCAAAAAGCTCTCGGTGGCGAGTAGCACAACGCCGAGTAGTGCGACGACCGCCACCGCGGCCGAAATCGTCGGCTCAACGATGGCGAGGGGCAGCAGGATCGCGACAGATCCGACTCCAACGCCGAGCGCTGTCATCGCTCGGGTGGGATGGCGTTCGGGCCTCATACGGCACCCCCGAAGCGGTGTTCCAGCGCCATTCGGAGTGGCTCCGTCGTATCCCAGTCAAGGACCGTTACTCCGCTTCGTCTGAGGTCGTCAATTCGGAGCGCCCGGTCAGCGAGTAAGAGTTGCTGGCCGTCTGTCTCGGCCCGCGGTTGCCGCGGCGAGAGGACGACCACGCTGCGGTCGTACGCGCTGAGCCGTGTCGCCAAGTCGACGATGCTGTCGTCCTGAATCGGAGAGATGAGGGTATACTGGGTGTGGTTCGGAAGGGTTTCGACGAGTTCGTCCGCCACCGCCGTCGGATCCGGGCGCTTCGTTCCAGCCCCGTCGATCTCAGCGAACAGCCGCCGCAGTGCGAGTCGATGGTCTTCGCCGCTCGACGGCAGCCTGACGTCACTACCGTCGCCGAGGGTCGACACCCCGACCCGATGGTGGGCCTCGAAGAGCATCTCGGCCACCATCTCGGCAGCATACGTCGCGTACTCGGCGTGCGTGAGCCCACTTGGGGCGTACGAAACGTCTGTTCCGGGGCGCCGATCGACAAGGATCTGGACGGTGGCCGCATCCGACTCGCGGTACGTGACGGTCGTCAACTCGCCGCTTCTCGCGAGCCGCCGCCAGTCGATGCGACTCGCCGGGTCGGTCGCGTGGTACTCGCGTGTCGAGTGAAACTCCACACCTGAGCCGCCGCGTGCCGTGTCCAACATGCCGGTGACCAAACTCGCGTGATTGTCCAGGGCGTACGATTCAGGGCGGACTCGGCAATCGAGCGGACTCTCAACCCGAAGGGTTCGATGCGCGCGTCGAGAGCCGCTTACGTTCCGAGTGATGACGGTGGTCGGCTCAAAAGAGAACGAGCCTCGTCGCGACCGGAGCGTGTACTCAAACGAGGCGGAGTCGCCGGGCGCGATCGAGAGCCCTGCTCGTGGCGACCCGCTCACCACGGTCAACGATCCGGGGACACCGTCGACAATTCGGAGGTCAGGGAGATTCTGCTCGCTTTCGTTGTGAACCGTGAGCGTGACAGTGACCTCTCGGCCAGGCACCGGGTGTGCCGTTTCTAACTCGCGTTCACAGACGACGTTTGGGGGTGTAAACGAGGTGAGTCGGTCGTACAGCACAAACCCAACAATGGGCACGACAAGAAACAGCGCCGCACCGGTCCCGGTCGCGGTGCCTGCCGCGACCGCGAGCAGCCCGACGATGGCTGCACCCTCCGTCCGTCGACCCGTCTCGACAGTCCACTCGTCGCTCATTGTGACCCCTCACTCCGCTGGTTGGTCGAGTCAGCCGGGCCAACGTCTGACCCGTCACGATTCCCGCGGCTGACGGTGGAGAGCGTCTCGGTAAGCGCTGCCAGTTCGCTGGTGGCCGCCCGAACGCGCCGTTTAAATGTGGCTTCTGGGCGCAGCCAGGCTCGGGCTTGCTCGGTGAGCGTTAGGTCCGGGTTGGTCGCGAAGAGGAGTTCGGCGTTTCGGTCGTCAGTCCACTCCCCCGACGCGAGGAGTTCGCGAGCCGCGGGCGCGGAACAGCCCTCAACCCGCGCCACCGTGGCGATAAGCGTCTCAGTGAGTCCGCGACCGTTCTTCGGCTCCGGAACCGTGCTGCCTGCGCTGTAGAGGTCGTGGTTCTCAACAGCTTCGTCAAAGCCGGTCCCGACCGTCTTCACGGATCGGTCGCTTTCGGTCTGTGATTCGATCGTCACCGGATCTCGCGGGAGCGGACCCGCCGAGGCACGAGCGATCAGACTCAAAAATAGGACGACCCCCGCGGCGCCTAACAGGCTCTTCTCGACGTACTCAGCGGTGTTGACAGTCGCCATTGCATCGGCAGCGACCGTCGGGATTTGTGCTGGTGCGAACACGATCACAGCGCCGGCGACAAGGATTACCGTGCCGAGCGTCGCCGCAGCCGTGCGTATCATTCCTCACCTCCTCGTTCCGAGCGAAGCGATCGCTCAGCGTCCGCGATCGTCTCGGCATCCTCCTGTGACGGTTCTCGGCCGCCGTATCGCAGCGACCTGAACCCGGTCAGAACGCGCTGGACGTGGTGTTCCGGCAGCCCGAGACCGATCGCGCGCTCGGCAATCTCGGCGGGCGTCAACGTCTGTCGCGGTCGAACGACGCCGACCAACCAGTTCCACGCCCGGAAGATGACCACTCGCGGATCGATGCTGGCGTCTTCGCTGCCGTCAGCGTCCGACTCAGATAGACCGGCTTGTGAGGGGGGCGCCGTTTCCTCGGCATCTTGACCACGAAGCCGAGACAGCCACGTCTGAGGACCGACAGCGAGCCAAGCCACAGTTTCGATGACGCGTGTCACGCCGCGTTGACCCCATTCTCCGATGGTAACGGTGAAAGCCACCGCTTTCCTCGGCAGATCGGTTAGCACACGCTGACTGCCCGCTACGACGGCGGTGAGGACAGCGTAGAGTGTCGACACCACGCCGCGACCCCCACGAGCAGCTTGCGTTCTGCACCACGCCGCTGCGCGGATGATCGCTGAGAGGGCTAGTCGTGGGATGCTGATAACCCGTGCGAGCAAGCGCCGGCCACCTGCGACGCCTCTTCGCCCCGCGGCGACCGGATTTGTCAACCGCGTCACCGCCACACCGCCGAGGAGACCGGCCACGATGATTGTGGCCCAGGACCTGATGAGCCCGACGGTGCCAGCCGCGGTGGTGTCGCCGCGTTGTACGAGATAGCCCACTTCTCGTGTGGGGGTGAGCGGAATACCGACGGTAGCGGTCCCGTTCTCGTCTGTCGTCGTGTTGGTTCCGGCGGCCCTGACCGTCGCGTCCGCGACAGGACCTCCAGCGGTCGTCGCCATGAGCTGAACCGTCGTCCCTGGGATGGGCAGGCCGGTGGTGGTTACATCGAGTGTCGTGTTTACCTCGAGCGTTTGACTGCCGCGAACAGCTCCACGCTCTGCGACGATGTCGACCGTGTCGTCGTAACCAACCGGAACGAGCGCGGTGCCGGTTTCGTTGGTCTCGGCGAGGGCGATGTCATCGATGAGCAGTTCCAGCCCGTCGATAGGTCGGTTATCGATGTGGGCCTCGACCGCGACACGCGCCCCTGCTGGCGGCGACGCCGGCGCGGACACGGTGACATCCGTCGCGATAGGTGCAGTCGATTTCCCGCTTGCCTCGCCCCGCTCAGCCACGACGGTGACTTCCTCGCTGTACGGGACCGTGATACTTGCAACGCCGGTTTCGTTGGTCCTCGTCTCGAACCCATCGGCGGTCACCGTCGCGTTTTTGACCGGGACGCCGTCGATGCTCGCGGTTACTGTCGTATCGGCACCTGGATAGAGCGGCGTCGCAGAAAACGTCACGTCGATGTCGGTAGTCAGTGGAATAGCCCCCTCCGTGGCCTGGTAGTCGACGCCACCGGATCCGGCGGCCGCTCGTGGAGTGAGCACGCGGGCGGGGCTCTCAACAGACGCCGTCTCGCGGGCGGAGTCGCTGAATTCGACGGTGAAAACCGTGTCTGTCGGGATCCTGGATATCGGTCCACCGATCGTTGATGTCCCAGTCGCATCGAGGCTGCCGACAACTCCGCCACTGCCATCGCCAGATCCGAGTCCTCCAGATTCACCGGAGCTCGTGCCACCACCAGTCGATCTGTCGTCAGTCGTCTCTTCTCTGTCGGAGCCCTCACTATCCTCCTGCCCTTCGGAGCCCTCACTATCTCCCTGCCCTTCGGAGCCCTCACTGTCCTCCTGCCCTTCGGAGTCCTCACTGTCCT
>Ga0209946_1000210_pt1 | contig 24625 bp, 25 predicted proteins | sample SalPon2_A_H2O_MG_FD_185704 | JGI IMG/M metagenome (GOLD analysis project Ga0209946, IMG submission 185704) | Salt pond water microbial communities from South San Francisco under conditions of wetland restoration - Salt Pond MetaG R2_A_H2O_MG... | ecosystem: Environmental > Aquatic > Non-marine... | reverse complement strand
TCCGATTTCGCAAAAGGAGACACCTTTTGTAAAAGATTTATTTAATACCAATACTGAACAAGGTAACGATTTTAATCCAGGTACATTTTTTGAAAATTCTGCCGGCAACATAGACCGAACAACAGCAGACAATTGGTGGTTAATGCAGTGTTCCAAGGTTACATCAAAAACAGAATGGACAAAGATATCTAAAATTGATAAAGAATATGTAAAGACATTTGAATACTTTCAGGAATATTTATGGAATCTAAATTATCAATGGTACTCTACTTTAAAGTCTATCTTACTGATGCAAAACATCTGTAAAACCAAAAAATGGAATTATCGTTTTATGGTTCATAGAGACGGCTTTGGAGAGCACATACAATTTTGCAGTCCACAGTTTAAAACTATTCAAAATGAAATTGATTGGGATAATTTTATATTCACGGATAACAGAGACGGCGGGTTAAGAGAATATACGCTTGCAACAGTTAATACCTGGGACGACGGGTACGACAATCATCCTAGCAAAGAGGCTCATTCAAAATTTGTTTATGATTTCTTGTTACCAAACTTTCCTGGAGAGTATAATTGATTACTCTCTACTATCAAACTGATATTCGAATACCCAATTCAATACCCTATCATTTAAGGAGTACAGAAGAGTACAATTTTAAAAGTGTTAAACCTACGTTCATATCAGAATATTCGTCTTATCTTAAAATTCCTATTAGAAAGGTAACTAAAGAAACATACAAAGGTGAAAAAGCATTTTATCATATCGAAATTGATTGGATTGATCAAGCAACTATTTGGCAAAATGTTTTTACATGGATAGATAATGATGTTTTACAATTATTGCAAAATACAAGTTCAAAACTTAATCTTCTTCTTTGGTTTCCAAATGAAGGATTTCCTCTAAGTTTTCCAAGATTTATAGATATCATTGATTACTGCTTAAAAGAATTAAAAATACCTGATAAAAAAGTATTTTTTGTTTTCGGCGACTTGAATATTCAAGAAAACTATGGAAAATATATAAAAAATGGATTAAACAAAATAAATGTGTATGGTCTAAACTCTTTCGAAGCAACTTATCATAACGAATGTAGACTTTTAGAAAAAGATGGACATGGGGCAATATTTGTTAACAACGAACACCGTAGAAAGAACTTACACCAAACTAAAAATAAACGTTTTATTTTTAAAAATGCCAATCCTCGTGATCATAGAATATATTTTGCTGCAGAATTAAAAAGACGTGGCTTACTAGAACTTTCTTATTATAGTTGGTTAAATAGATATAACAACCCTAATAAAGATTCTTGTAAAGATATTATAAGAAAATATTCATATAATAATAAATTCAACAATAAAATAATTCGTCATGCAGAAGAGTTTTTAGCAAATGCTCCTTACATTCTAGATTATGATAAAGATTCTATAGGAGAAGGCTTAAACCAGAGAATGTTAATATCTAAACATTTTACAGACAGCTACTTTTCATTTGTAACAGAAACAACCTATGACAATACAGAGCAAAATGTATTATTTGTTACAGAAAAAATATACCAACCTATGGTTCAATATCATCCTTTTATTGTTGCTGCTTGTCCTGGTTTTCTTAGATATTTAAGATCTTGCGGATACGAAACATTTCCTGAGTTATTTGACGAATCGTACGATAAAGAACAAAATCTCAAATTGAGAACAAAATTAATCATTGATAATATTCAAAACGTTGTTAACATGCCTGAGAAAAAACTACATGATATCTATTACAGTGACTATTTCCAAGATAAGTTAATTCATAATAGAAATCTGTTTTTCAGCCTCAATGGAAAAAAACAATGGTTGGAAACATTTGCATGGTTAGATAGAAATGCAAGATAGTCAAATGATATACGATAAGGGGTTTGATGGTGTTCACATTACTGGTCTGCATGATAAAAAAATCAAAGAACAGATACTTAAAAAATTATCTAACAATGCTGCGTTTATCAATACAACTTGGATTGAATTAGATTCTGATCTCAAAAGAATAATACAAAGTCAACCTAATTTAATATTATGCTACAGCACTGTAGACTGGGAAAATAGAATATGCAGGCAGGAACCTAATAACTATATTAAAGAAAACGCCAAAAATTTAATCTATTTCGGAAATTATAATAACGGATATTATTTTAGTTTTTGGATGGATTTTGTTTTTGAACATATTAGCAGTTTTGAAAAGTTTGACTGCACTAACGTCAACAAAGACATGCAATTGTTCATGTGCCTTAATAGAAAGCCACATGAACACAGAATAGAACTGGTAAGAAAACTTTACGATAAAAATCTAGATAAACAAGGATTCATCAGCCTAGGCAAGCACCCTAAGCCTGTTCCGTGGGATTATAAAGGCTTATCTGTTCCTATCACTTTACAAAAGGATATAGAAAATCAAGAAGGCAATTTAGCAGTAGCAGGAAATGCCGGAGGAATTACCAATGACATTACTGGTCTTGGTTCATCCGAGTATTGGAATTCGCATTTTTTAAACATTGTTACTGAAACGACTGTGCATACAGATGTTTTTATTAGTGAAAAGACCTTTAAGCCTATTATAGGAATGCGTCCTTTTGTTATTCTCGGAGACGATGCTGTTTACGAAAAATTACACGAATGGGGATTTGATACATTCGATGATATTTTTGGTAAAGGTTATTTGGGAAAATATCACACAGATAGAATAGAATGGATCGTTGGAATAGTTGAAGACCTAAAAAGAGCAAATCTAAATTTGCTCTTTAAAAAACTCCTGCCAAGATTAAAGGAAAACAAACGACTTTTTCTAGAAGTGGCTAAACAAAATAGACAAAGATTTTCAGACTTCGAAGTCAAATTGAATAACACCTGTAAATAGGTTAAAGGAGTCTGGATGAATATAGGATATATCGGAGTAGGTAAACTGGGTTTGCCTTGTGCTGAAGAAATTGCAAAGAAGGGCCACACTGTGAAAGGATACGACCTTGATCCTCTTGACAGCGACCTTGTTGACTTTACCTACAATATTCAAGAATGTGTGCAAGGCTGTAATATTGTGTTTGTAGCAGTTCCCACACCACATGATGCTGACTATGACGGAAGTGCTCCTACTAACCATTTGTCGCCAAAAGACTTCTCCTATGATACTGTGAAGTCTGTTCTCGAAGAAGCAGACAAACACATGAACCAAGACCAACTGTTGGTGTTAATATCTACTGTATTACCTGGCACTACGAGAAGAGAATTCACACCAATCATAACTAATACAAGATTTGTTTATAACCCCTATCTTATAGCAATGGGATCTGTTGGCTGGGACATGGTCAATCCAGAAATGATAATGATTGGCACCGACGACGGATCTGAAACAGGAGACGCTAAACAGTTAAAAGAATTTTATGATACTGTCATGGAAAACAATCCTTCTACAGTTGTCGGTACCTATGACGAGTGTGAATGTATCAAGGTCTTTTACAATACTTTTATTTCTACAAAAATATCTCTAGTTAACATGATACAGGACGTTGCAGAAAAACAAAAAAATATCAACGTGGATGTAGTAACAGAAGCACTTGCTAATTCTACCAAACGTATAATGTCGCCACAGTACATGACAGCAGGCATGGGGGACGGAGGCGCCTGCCATCCTAGAGATAACATCGCTCTACGTTATATGGCGCAGGAACTTGGTCTAGGCTATGACTTATTTGATGCTATTATGAGTGCGAGAGAGATACAAGCAAAAAATCTTGCTCTCGAACTAGTAAAGCACGCAAATGAAAATAACATGCCCATATACATACACGGCAAAGCATATAAGCCACAAGTTCCTTACACAGACGGATCATACAGTTTACTAGTAGGACACTACGTACAAGAAGCAGGAATTAAACCTACCTATATAGATCCTTATACAGGCGACGATTATCAACCTACAGAACCTGGTGTGTTTCTTATGGCACACTCTGCCTCAGTAACCTATGATTACACAGAAACAAAAACTCGAGACGAGATTTATTGTCCAATTCCTCCTTTCAGTATTGTGATAGATCCCTGGCGAAAATTCTCAAGTTCGGTTAGCCGAGTAATACACTACGGTAATACTAGACAAAGATAAAGTTTTAATATATAATAGTAATATGTATGACATTGTGTTTATATCTTATAATGAATCAAACGCAGATAAAAACTGGGAACTTTTAAAATCTCGTTTTCCTTCTGCAAAAAGAGTAGACGGTGTAAAAGGAATACACCAAGCACATATCAAAGCCGCAAAGCGATGTTTTACAAAAATGTTTTGGGTAGTAGATGCTGATGCTGAACTGTTGGATGACTTTTCATTTGATTACGAAGTAGACGAATATAATTTAGACACTGTTCATGTGTGGAATTCTCAAAATCCTGTAAATGATCTCGTGTACGGGTATGGAGGTGTAAAACTGCTTCCAAGAACCAAAACTATAAAAATGGATACTTCTAGAGCGGATATGACAACTAGTATATCCAATAGTTTTCGAGCAGTCGAACAAACATCAAATATAACAGCGTTCAATACTGATTCATTTAGTGCTTGGCGATCTGGTTTTAGAGAGTGTGCGAAACTTGCTAGCCAAACAATAGATAGACAACTTAATTCAGAAACATTTGAACGTTTAGAAACATGGTGTAATCAAGGTGTCAATCGACCGTTTGGCATAGATGCTATAAAAGGCGCCAAAGAAGGTAGAAAATTCGGTGAAGAAAACAAAGACAACATTATCGAGTTACAAAAAATAAACGACTTTGAGTGGCTTAAATTTTATTTTGAAAACAATGATTAATATAGTTTGTACCAGTAAACCTTGCGACGGCCTATTTTACTATAGTTACGAGTATAGTTCTTATCTTAAATCACTAGGAATCAATGCAAGGGTTATAGTGATATGTAATAGAAAATTTCTACCATCTGACTATATTATGGCAATAAAAAACAAATATATTCACTGTCAAGATATTGAATTTGACAGTGTAGCACCGAGAAAGCAAGATTTTTCTCTGATTATGGGCCGAAGTCAAATGAGTCTGGCTTACATAGATTTTGATAATTATACAGAAACACAGCAAAGTTCTCTTAAAAGATTATTTTCGCATAAGTTAATATCTGTGTATTCAGAAAATCATCCTACCATATATCCCAAAGCAGTTTCTTTTTTTGCACCATATAGAATATTTGATCTTTGCGACCACGAAGTATATCCTAACGGCGTAGGTGAACACTTTGAAAAAACAATCAATTTTGATATACATAAACCCGTAACAAACAATATACAGTTCGAGCACCTATTCCTTGGAACAAATGACAAATACTATGCAACAATACAAGATATAATAGACCAATATCCTAATCACGGTATATTAACCTATAATGAGAAATATATTGATTCAAAAAACAATAATGTATTTGCACCTGTAGATGATTTGTTAGGAATGTTTGAAACTTATGTTTATACAAAAAATACATTTGATCCAGCACCTAGAATATTTCAAGAATGTAGATACTTTGGAAAAAACGTAATCTATCAGAGAGATAAATCCTTAGTCGACGGCGGTAGCGTTTACTGGAATAGAAGTATCAAAGAACCAGACGTATCGCCAATATTTAAAATTATAGAGGACAATGCATGAAAATTGAACCTAAGTGTTTGGCATTTGGTAAAAAAGACAACAAAGGAGCAGCATACACATCTGACGGATTTATGCTTCCGTGTTGTTGGATGGACGACCCGCCGGTCTACAGGTATGTAAAGGCATGCGGATTAAAAGATGATGAATTACTGTTATCTAATAACAACTCGCTAGAAGATATTTTTAAGTCTGAACAATGGGAAAACTTTTTTCAGACATTAATTAATAGACCTCAAGACGCTTCTTATATGTGTAAAAAGAAGTGCGGCGTTAACGTAGATATGGATGAAGTTAAAAAAGAAGAAAAAATAGAAGTTAGAGATCAAGCAAATGGCAAGAATTACTGACGAATATGTAAAATACCAAAGATTTTGTAGGCCTAATATAGATGCTTCTCATAGATGTATTTTTAGATGCCCTCAATGTATTCGACAAAAAACAACAAGTCAAGAACAAATAAAACGGTCGTTTGACCTAGAAGAAGAGCAATTTAAAAAAATTCTAGATTATTATGAACTTGGTATAACATTTTGTGGTCAGATATCAGACCCAATTTACCATCCTAAGTTTCTTAATCTTTTAAAAATGTGCAACGGACAGGGCAAAGCAGTGAGAATTGCCACAGTGGGTAGCGGCAAAAGCGATGCATGGTGGGACGAGGCCTACAGTTACGGTGTTGGAGAAAATGCATGGTATTTTGGAGTAGACGGCATTGATGAAAAAAGTGAGTTATATAGAATAGGCTCCGATTTTCAAGAAGTCTGGCAAAGAATGAAACAGGGAAGAGATCTGGGTCACGTAATTGTATGGCAATACATAATTTTTGGTTATAACGAACACGAGGTAGACCGCGCAATAGAAATTGCAAAAGAAGAAGATTTTAGTTTGTTGTTAATTAATACGAACCGAGGATTTAACCCCGATAGTCCTCTACTTAGGAAAAACGTTGATTTTAAATTAACCAGTCCTGATAAAAAACACACTCAGCAACGTGTTAAGAAAGAATATTGGGGATATAAATCTGCATCATTAGAAGTATGGCAAAGAATGTCAAGAGATAAAATGCAATCTTTAAATTTAACGAATTAAGGAGTTTTAAATTTAATTATGATACCTTACGACGGCTGGGATAGAGAATATAAAGAAAACAAAGAACAATATCAAGAATTATTTAATAATTTTATGTCACAAGCAAACTATGAAGACAACAGTTCGTTTGAAGATAAATTTGCTCAACGCATAGGACGTAAACATTGTGTTAGTGTTTCTAGTGCTACTGATGCGTTGCACTTCTCCTTGTTAGCGCACGGCATTGGCCCAGGTGACGAAGTTTTAGTTACAGACTTTAGTTGGATAAGCAGTTCAGCCTGTGTCAGTATGGTAGGTGCAACACCGGTTTTTTGTGATATCGATTTAGATTCATATCATATGTCTTTAGACAGCATCAAACGCATGTATTCAGACAAAGTAAAAGCAATTGTATATCCTCACCTGTTCGGTAATATGACTGATACTAGTAAAATTGAAGAATTTTGCAAAGAAAAAAAAATACTATTTGTTGAAGATGCTGCGCAAAGTTTGGGCAGCAGCCTCAACGGGATCTCGGCAGGCACCATCGGCGACTGCAGCGTTTTTAGTTTTAACACAAACAAAGTTATTGCTGGAATAAATGGCGGCGGCGTATTTTTAACCGACAATGACGAAATTGCAGACACTGTAAGAAAGATTCGTAGACACGGCAAGGATAAAGATTTTTCTATGCTAGGATATAACAGTCGTATGTATGTTTTAAACGGAAAAATTATAGAATTGCGCCTACAAGATGCCGAACATAATCAAAAACGCAGGCAGCAACTTGCAGATAAATATAACACCGGATTTGCAAACTGCCCTTTGGTTACGCAACACATAACCAAAGAACTTGATCACAATTATCACAAGTACGTGATAAGATTTGAAAATAAAGACCAAAGAAAACAAGTAAAGAATGCAATTGGAGCATCTATACACTACGAAACTCCGTTAAGCAAAAATAGTATGTATAAAAATATAGAATTTAGAAAAGACTTTTGTACAGCATCGAAACAGGCCTCTGATACTGTATTATCTTTACCAATTCACGCATGGTTAGATGATTCCGAAGTAGAATACGTTATTAAAACAGTAAAAGATGCGTTATAAAAATAAATTCGGCACAATACAGGTCATGTCTAAAAAAAAAGTTTTTAGAAATAAAACTCTTGGACTATCAATGTCGGGAGGTGCCGATAGCACGTTGTTATGTTACATTCTTGCAAAAACTAGTTATGCCAAAAACTTGAATATCACCATACAGCCCTATAATGGATACGATTTATGGGCTCCTACCGATTCTAATGCTGTAATTGATATTGTGCATTATATTCAAAGATCTTTTCCAGACGTTGATTTACAGTGGCCAATTTCTACAGTTTTTAATACCCAAGGTAATCAAAATAATAATAAAAATACGTATATTGCATCCTTACTTAACAGATTAGAGAAATATAAAGTTGTGGATTTAGTAATGAACGGAGTGTCAATGGGACCGCCGTTAGAAGTTCAACAAAATTTTATCAAACAAGAAGATGGGCTGAGCGTAAAACGATTACCAGGATACCATTTATGGCACGAAATTGAAAGAGTAGATGATTACTTAGCACCGTTCAAATTTGTTAACAAAAAGTTTATTATAGAATGTTATAAACAGTTTGGAATTATGAGCCTTTTAGACATAACCTATTCATGTACTAATCTCGATAGCAATAAAACAACTTGCGGTGTATGTTGGTGGTGTCAAGAACGTGCTTGGGCTTTGAATTAAATATTTACAGTAAGGAAATTATATATGATACAAGAGTCATTAAAGAATAGGAAACATGTAGTAAATTATAGTACCTCCATATTTCCTACTGAAGAAGAAATTTTGCAAATACTTCAAACCGCATATCCGTTGGTCTCATCTAAGCAAAAAGGATATCCATATGAAGTACACGTTTTGGGTCCTAATAAAAACCGGAGCAACGAACTTTGGAATTTGTGTGAAGGAAATAAAATAAATACTGACCTCAAAGCATTAGGCGATCCCGGAGACAGATATAGACCAAATCCAGGACTATATCATATGTATTCTGCTCCTTGGACATTAATATACGGGCCGAGAATTGCATCACCAAATGCCTATTATAGAAAAACTTTTGATGCTTCTCATTCGTTGTGGGAATTAGACAATTATAAATTTGTTAATCGTAACAATAGAGAATCTTGTGCAATAGAAATAGGCATGCTTGCTAAGGTAATTACTGGTGTTGCTTTAGAAAAGGGATGGGATACTTCGTATAATATATGTTTTCCTGAACGGCTAGAAAAATGGATTAATTTTCCATTTCTAGATTTTACTCCTGCTCTAATACAAACGATAGGTAAAGGAGAAAAGTATAAATGGGAAACACTTACACCGGAAGATTCAAAACTTGATACAGACGCACCGTTCGAAGACATTTTTACATTTGTAGACGAATAGTACAACGAAGCCTTTAATAAACATAAGGTACATATTGACTGATAAGTACGAGGACTATACAGAGGATTATAATTTATGCATTTAACATACGGCGGCCAAACTATCGATCTTTTTCCTAAAGAAATTCCAGAAAAATGTTTAATTTCTTTATCAGGGGGACTAGATAGTGCATCCTTATTTTATCTTGTTGCTAATTTTTATCCCCAGATTAGAATAATTCCAATTACATGCAGAGATCTGAATGCTCCATTAGATGCAGATGCTGCAGAGAAAATTGTAAAATGGATGAAAAATAACTTTCCCAATAACTTGATTGACGATATACAAATATTTGATTTTAACGACAAAACTGAAGATTTTGTTACTTTTGAAAAAGTAGATAAGGTTATCGAAACTTATCCTCAGTTTGAAGGGATGCGTAGAACACAAGTGTCAAAGATTATGCAGTTAGACAATATCGCTTGGGATGCAATGAAAAAACATCCTGGCGCAGTAAGACTAGACGGTATGACACGTAACCCGCCAGACAACGAAATGCAAGCAAAGGGATTTTATTATTTGGCCGAAAGACGCAGAGACCAAGGCATGCCCTGGATCGAAGAGTACAGAACTGGCTATAAAGAAAAACATTTTTATATATATCAGGCATATGCTAACGTTAATAAAAAATTTGTTGCTGGAGTATTCCAAGAACATAACTTAATGGACAGTTTGTTTCCTTTAACAAGGTCGTGCGTCGGCACGGCAAAACAAACTGACAATTTCAAACATGAATGCAACAGTTGCTTTTGGTGTGCAGAGAAGGCCTGGGCTTTTGATTTACCCAATCCACTGGTATCAAAGGATATGTTGACCAAAGGTGGCCCGGGGGATAAATCTACACCCGGAAATATTAGTACCGAATCTTGGTGGCAAATAATGGACGAAGAAGGTCAAAAAGTTGCTGATAAAGAAGGATCCATAGTAAAGCAAGCAAAAGATAAAGATATCTATTTTTGTACTATTCCGTTCACACAAATATATTCAGAAATAGACGGACAGTACCAAGCATGTTGTTTTGGAAAACCATCGGGTGTAAGTGTAGAAGAAGTTCCTCTTAAAGATTGGATGGAAAAAAGTGATTACATGAATGATTTGCGTAGAGAGATGACTACAGTAGGGTCTGATTTAAAAGCAGTAAACAAATGGTGTCAACGTTGTCGTAGTGACGAAAATCTCTACGGAAGGTCTAGAAGAACAAATTGTCTAAAAATTCACACAAATGATCCAAGATTTTGGAACAAAATAGAAAGACAAGTTACAAAATTCAAGGAGACCGGTGAATTTACGCTTAAAGGTGCCGAAAGAATATTTGAGGTTCAACTTAAAATATATGGATCAGAATGTAACTTAGATTGTTTTATGTGCCATCACGATAATTCCACTACACGTTGGCAAGTAGCCAAAAAAGGCGTATGGAGTGATAAAATTTTTAAACCAATGGATGATGCACGCGAAGAACGCATGTCTCACGTAATGAAAGATAAAACTCAAGGGGTTACAGAACAAATTTTAGAAATTGCCCAATACATCAAAAGCATAAAGATTATTGGTGGCGAACCTTTAATAATGAAAAAACATTATGAAATGTTAGATGCACTTATTGATTCTGGACATTCTAAAAGAATAAGAATAAAGTACCAAACTAATCTAACAAAAACCAAAGCAGGCAAGCATAACATATTTAAATATGTGCCGCACTTCGATCGTGTAACATTTGTCGCATCAATCGACGGAATAGGTAAAACTATTGAATACATGAGAAGAAGGACTGAATGGGCCGAAGTAGTAGAAAATATTGAATTATGCAAAAAATACCCTAATGTAGTAGTTGATTTTAATGGACTAGTATCATTCTTAAGTGTTATGCGTTTTTATGAGATAATTGATTGGTGCAAAGAAAATCCAGTTATCAATCAATTAAATTGGGCACATGTCGAAAACCCTAAACATTTAAAGCCTAGCAATTTGCCTAAACCTATAAAAGATAAATTGATACCAAAATACCAAGATTGGCCTGATATTGTAGCAGCGTTAGAAATGCCTAATGACCCAGATGTAGACGTGCAAGATGTATTTGAATATCTATTAAGAGGAGATAAATTTTACGAAGGTACTAAATGGGAAAGTCATTTATTTGATGTATTTCCTGAACTAGAAGAATTTTATATTCCTAAAGAATTATCATCTGAAAAAGAAAAACTTTTTAAATCTTGGGACGATAAAGTAAAACAACAAGAAGAAAATGCAGATAGAAATATTCTGTAAAGTATAAACTATGAATAAAAATTGTTTAATTTTCTTAATGGACATAGAAGGACATCCTGCATTAACCGATGATTTTGCAGATAGATATCGAACATATGCCCTACAAGATATTATTAATGATAGGTATATAGATAGAGAAAAATGTGTAATAGCATCAGCAGGCGCAACAGATAGAACAGATCTAGAGGACACTGAATGTTCAAAAAATATTGTATTGAAAAAACAAGCAACCTTGGATAAAGGTTGGACTTGGTTACAATTTTACAAAGAAGATAAGTTCTCTACTCTTGAGGCCCATCTTAGTGAAATTGGTTTTGAATTATCACCTAATCATACTACAATAATATACGGAGGAACCAATACTTCGGGATGTGTTTTACATAGTTCTACTTTTTCTATGAATAAATTTTTGGATCGAGGTTATTACTGTCAATTATATTTGCCGCTCTGCGACGATAGTCAAATAGCAGGTATAACGAGCATAGATAGAAATCAAAAAGCATACTCTTATGTGTACCAATATTTAAAAAAACACCAATTGATAGAAAAAACAGACATATTAACTGCATATTCAGACTTAGACGTAATCAAAAGTAATCATTTGTATGATTGGGTCTCCACATAAGATGAATAGAGATGAGATAAAAAAATCTATAGATACTGTGCAAAGAGCACAGAGAAATTATGATTTATCTAAATCTATACCTAATGAGGATTTAGAATTATTAATTTATGCTGCAAAAAAATCTCCTTCTAAACAAAATGAGAAACATTTGTCATTGCATATTTTTACAGATGAGTATATTATAAAACAAATATATAATTGTACACATAAATTTACTCTAGGAATAAAAGAAGCACTAGAAGAAGACAAAGGCGAGAATTGGTTATATCAAAATTATGCTGTAAAGAATTCTCAGGTATATGCAAATGTGTTGTTTGTATATGTAGAGGACGAAGGAGAAGCACGTGGCGCAACTCATCTAAGAGGAAAAAACGGCAGTGAATTTGGACAAAGAGTACTTACTGAACAAAAAAACTACAGTATGGGTATTAGCGTCGGTGAATTAATTTTGACAGCTGGTTTACTCGGTTATAAAACAGGAATCTGTTCTGCGATGGACGAAGAACCTGTTAAAAAGCTTATAAAAACAGAAAAAGAACCTAAACTACTAGTTGGTATAGGTTATGAAAATGAAGATAGAGACAGAAAGGAGCATGCGGACACTCTAAATAAAGATGTTCCAGAAGATTGTAGAAACGGTTTACCGAATGAATTTTGGAAATTTCCTAGTTATAACAAAGAAACAACTATATATTTGAACGGAAGAAGTTTATAAAAAAATGACGATCAAAACTTTAAAAGATCTTAAAGGATCAGAATATCTTACAGTAGACTTTTATCTTTCGAAGTCCTGTAATAAGTCCTGTCACTACTGCACAGCATGGACAAAACAGATGAGAAATCTCCATGTAGATATGGATTTTCTAAAACGCACTGTAGAGTATCTTTCTCCCTATAAAACAAGAATCTGCCTACTAGGCGGAGAGCCTGGCCTTATTAGAAATCTTGATGAAGTAATTGCTGAAATAAAGAAACACGACAATCTTGTTATACAGGTGTTAAGTAATTCTCTTGTAAGAAACAGTTATCCTTGGGTGTTAGAAGACCCAGAAATTATCTATATAGAACATCTGGTGTTAGACTTTTACGAGGATAGGATTGAAAAACTTGGCAAATTTGATTTTTTCGAAGAAAACGACAAAAACAATTACAATCTAATTATTGAAACTCCTAACTACTTTAGGTATAGAGAAAATTTTGATTTAACAGAAATTGACCACAAAAATACAGAATTTAAAGAATATAATTCTAGATCACCAGAATTTAAAAGACAGGAACAGGCACCAGAAATTGACAGACGAGTTTGCGCACAGTTTCCTCTAGTGCCTGTTGTAGATTTTGAAATACAGAAAATTCGTCATTGCAGCAGAAAAGTTATTAATGGCTCTAGACAGTATGAAATAACCAAAGAAAACGTAGATAAAATGATGAATTTTGATTTATTCCAATTTGAAAAATACTGCGAGACTTGCATGGACATTATTCCACGACGTTCAGATTGGCAGAAACAGATGATTCTTAATAAGTTGGGGATAACAGAAACAGAATGAAAATTTTTTCTATTGCTGTAAACATTCATGATCATAACTGGTACGACGGTGTTACTCACAGACAGGAAGAACGCTATACAAGACTAAAGCACAATCTTAATCCTAAAAACTCTCATGACAAAGAACCCAGCAGGCGATTCTTTCGAGAACAATTTGTACCTAACTACGAAAAGTATTCTCACAGTGATGTATTTGCATTCACAGTGTCTAATCTCGGTCAGGAGTTTGTGATCGATCTCCTAGAAAAAACACTGCCAAATACAGAGTTCTTGAATTTTCGACCAGAACATCTCTGGGACTGTTACCAAACAGAACAGTATTATTATATTGATCATCATCAGAGTCACGCGGCTTACGCCTTTCTTTCATCAGAATTTAAAGAATCTGATATACTAGCAATTGATGGCAGAGGCTGGCAATTTAATTGTATCTTTGTAGACAGGACAGGCAAAATTATCGATCTATCTAACCAATTATCTATCGGCGGACTCTGGAACAGGCTAGCACAGGATATAGGGTTAGGATATCTCGGCGCCGGCAAAGTTATGGGATTGGCAGGATACGGCAATTGGGATGAGGACATTGCAGATATGATAGATCTATATCTTGACAACCCTAACCACAAACTTCCTAATGGTGCAAAAGAACTTTTAGAAAAAACCAAAAAACAAGACACTGCTTACACACTGCAAAAAAAGACAGAGCACTTAATTAAAGAAATCGTCTATCCTCTCAAAACCAGCGATAATATTTGTGTAGCAGGCGGCGTTGCATATAATGGCTATGTAAATGAAATGCTTACTGAACACTACGACAAGGTACACGTTCCTCCGGCCGTAGGCGATGAAGGACAAGCACTCGGTACTTATATGCATGCAGACTATGTGATTAATAACAACGTTCACGACACGACGGTATACGCGGGCACAGACTGGGATTTAGACACTGCGCTGTTAGACGAATTTGACTGGATTGAGAAGTCGTTCGACGAAGTAGCAAAGGAGACTGCACAGGCAATTGCAGATGGCAAAATTGTAGGGTGGTATCAAGGTAAATCGGAGAGCGGTAATAGAGCACTAGGAAATAGAAGCATACTGGCAGATCCTAGAGATCCTAATATCAAAGACAGAATCAATCACACAATCAAAAAACGTGAAGATTTTAGACCGTTTGCGCCGGCAGTGCTAGAAGAACATTATCAAGAGTATTTTGATACCGATCAAGTATCGCCTTACATGTCAAGAATTGTGCCTGCGAAATCAAATAAAATTCCTGGCGTTACCCATGTAGACACAACTGCAAGAGTTCAATCTGTGTCCAAAGAGATTAATAACAAATTTTATACAGTGATAGAAAAATTCAGTAAATTGACCGATATTCCTATGGTTTTGAATACCAGTTTCAACTGCCAGGAACCTATAGTTGAAACTCCAACTGATGCTATCAGTACATTTAAAAAATGTGGTCTTAATCTACTTGTTATAAACAATACTGTCATAAGGAAATGTAATGATAGATAGAGAAAATTTAAAATATTATGAAAATATTTTAAGTTTAGAAAACGATAACATAGATCTAACACATGCGTATGCTATTATGACTGCAATAAAAGAAAATGATTACAGAAATATTGTAGACATTGTACTATCTAATTTAAACGCAGATATAAGTAATGTTAAAGAAGTACAAAATATATTAGATCCGTTGTTATTTGCAATAAAAGAAAATGATTACAGAAATATTGTAGACATTGTACTATCTAATTTAAACGCAGATATAAGTAATGTTAAAGAAGTACAAAATATATTAGATCCGTTGTTATTTGCAATAAAAGAAAACGACGAGCAGAGATTTTACACAACTTTATTAAATTCTACGAGCAATTATAATCTTAATTTGTTAGGAAATGTTTTAGCAGCATGTCGAAATAACCCTAAATTAGCCAACAACATTTTAGACAGTTTTAGCGATAATCAATTAAACGCAAAAAATCAGTTACTCGGCAGTGTTTCTCAATTTTTACAAAAATCTCGAGAGTTAGAAGTTATAATATTTGGATCTTGGTACGGTAGTATTTTAATTCCTAGACTTAAAGAATATGCAAAAAGGATATCCTGTATTGATCTAGATGAGCAGGTATTAAAAATAGCAAAAAATCATCTTTTCCAAAATCTTTCAAACATTGAACATATGCAAGCCGATGTATTCGAAAAGTGTTTATCGCGTTACAAAGACACAGATCTTATAATTAATACATCTTGTGAACACATGCTGCCAATGCAAGATTGGCCTTTCTGGAATGAAGTTAATAAACATGCTATTTTCGCCCTACAATCAAATAACATGTACGGAATAGAAGGACATATTAACTGTGTTGATTCTATAGAAGAATTTAAAAAACAGATGCCGGGTAATTTTAACGTACTTAACGAGAATGAGATGGAAGAAGAAAGAGGCACGCGGTTTACATTAGTAGGATGTATCAACTAAGATGTACAGTCTATTTCATAGGAACCATAATAATCTAGGGACTATGGTAGAAGTCTACATTGACTATGAAAAACATTTAATTCAACGTCAATTCAAGCCAAATGCGATTACATGTAACGGTGAGGTTACAAAGTTTAATCCCCAACAAATTTCAGAGGCTTTTGATAATGAAGTTCGATGGTTGAAGGTTTTAGATAGCGAATGGATTCCAAAAACTATTGATGTTAATTATCATGATAGGGTAATTGTTCAAGAATACACACATGCTGATCTTTTGAATTTTCAGCAGCAATTGCACAGTGTGGTACCGGATATAGAAGATCAAATTATAGAAATGTATAAATTTTTCCGTTCAAAGGAAGTTTATAAAAGAAACGGCAGTTTAAGTAATCTCACTGTAAAAAACGGGCAGTTAGTAGCTTTTGATTTTAAATGGGCAATGGCACGGCCGCGCGGTTTAGAAATGGAGATAAAAAGCTATAAAGAATGGCTTTCGAAAATTAGTAGCACAGTGCCTAGAAAATTATTACAGTTATCATGATCACGGAAAAACCTTTATCGATTTGTGACAAAGACGTACAAAGTTTTTTACAACACAGTATTTGGCAAGATGCCGATCTAAACATCTTTATCTCGCGGTATAATGAATGGATACATTCTAGCGATAACTGTAAAATAAAAGGTTTAGAAAATTTTTCTGCTGCGCTTACTGATGGAGTAACGGGTGCCTTTCCAGATTTCGCACATGCTTTTCCTAACAAACCTCTAATGGTTTTCAAAGGTGAATACTTATATCACAAGGGACTTGGCGCGTTAGAAATAGATAATCCTAGTCAGCTAACACCTGGTTACCGATTGATACTTAGCGTCCCTTTTTCTTCAACAGGCAATATGCCTGCAGCCTTAGATGATATATTAGCAAGATGTGATATGTTAGATATACCAGTTTTTCTAGATTTTGCCTATTTCGGCTTGTGTTCTCTACCAGAGATTAATGTAAATTATCAATGTGTAAAGTTTTGTGCGTTTAGTCTGAGTAAAACTTTTGGGACTGGCAAATGTAAAATTGGGATGTGTTACTACAAAGATATTGTTTCTTGTTCTATGGATATATTAACTCGTTACAGCTATGTAAATCAAGTTAGCGTAAATCTACATTTGCCTGTAATACAAGAATTCTCTCCGGATTATATGTTTGATAACTATAGGCAGAAGCAGGAATTTATTGCGCATGAATTAGGAGTAGAAGTATCAGATACTGTGATCTTTTGTACAACACATAACCCTCGGTTTAATGATTATGATAGACAAGGATTAATTAACCGTCTTGGAATAGGTAATTTATTGACACAAGACAAAAAAACAATTTTACAATATAAAACAAACTTGCTATGACATATGCAAATTGTTATAAATATTGGAGAGGTAGCCAATCTATGCTTTATGAAAAAATAAACTTTCTTCCGATTTTTGACCTTAAGAAAGAACTTTCTGATTTATTACAAAAAAATAAAATACAGTGGAAAGACAACCAGATTTGTTTAAATTGCACCAATAAGGATTCATTTGATTATAGTGAAGGCGTCGGCAGTCTAAGATTAGATTGGCAAAATCAATCAACAATAATTGATGATAACGGGAATGAAAAAATTCATGTTCCAGAAAAAGAGATTATTTTAGAAGAAAAAGATTTCAACTTCTTATGCAGATCTTTTGACAATACACTATTTGAGGATGTATACCGTGAGTTAACTAAACATTTTAAGTTAGGAAGAGTTAGATTAATGGAATCAAAACCTAAAACTTGCCTTTCATGGCATAAGGATTCGTCAAAAAGATTACATTTTCCTATCAAAACGCAGGAAGGATGTTACATGGTAATCGATAATGAAGTATGTGGTTTAGAGGAAAATAGTTGGTACATTACTGACACAACACTGCCGCACACTGCTTTCAATGCAAGCAAGGAGGACAGGATACATCTAGTTGCTTGTATACTTGGAGAACACTAATGGCACTGACAACTTCAATAGTAGTAGGAATCATTTGGTATCAGATAATTGCTCATATAGGCATATCTGCTGGATTACATCGTTACTGGACTCATAATTCTTTTAAAGCAGGTCGAATTTTTGAAACGGTAAGTCTGTATATGGCGGTTTTAGCAGGTTCTTTATCGCCTCTTGGCTGGGCAGCTACTCATAGAATGCATCATGCAACTTCTGACACCGAACATGATCCACATTCTCCTACACATAAAGGTTTTTGGAAAGTAATCACTTCGACTTGGACTGTACCGAATATACCTCGACGTTTTGCAAAAGGCTTGTATAAAAATCCGAGGATGAAATTCTTTCATAAACATTGGTTAAAGATTTGGTTAACAACTGCTGTTATAAGTTTTTTTATTTCTCCCTATTTCTTCCTATCTTTTGTTTTCATACCATGGCTTCTAGCAAGAATAGGGTACGGGTTAGGTAATGCCGTTACCCATGATGCCAAAGGAGCGAAAGATGTTCCCTGGATGAATATTTTAATGGCAGGTGAAGGTTATCACAAACAGCATCACAATGGAAAAAGATTACGTTTACATCGGTTTGATACTACAGGTTGGTTTATAGAAAGGCTAATTAAGTTTGGCGTTTTTAAAAGATGACACAATCACAGGAAGAGGTAATTACCAATACTTCGATATCTTGTCCTACTGGTTTAGCATGGCTTTTTAGAGAAGCAGAAAATGATTCGTCGAACAGTCTTAGAAAAAATTATCAGCCAAAAGAAATATACACCGATTATGCGATTTGCTTTTCCCTTAGTACAATAGACAATTTTCCTATATCAGGCAGTGTAGCATGGTGTCGACCTTTCTATAATAGTAGTGTAAGGGTCGGGACAAGATATTATGTTCACAACTCTTTCAGATCAAAATCTCTGCGTCCAGACAGATTTTATGCAAATGGAATTAGATCATATATTGTAGATCAAATTGACCAGCAAATTACTGAATGTAAACGGCAGGGATTTGACAATTTCTTTATTTCAAGAGAAGATAATACAGGAAAAGTTAATGACCGAATTTTTAGAGGATTACAGCATAAAAGTAAATACAGTTGGCAAATATCAAACAAATTTTATCAAGTCTGTCCTAACAGTGCGAATCCCAGTTGTTATCAACGGATAATATATGTAGGACAAAAGCCAAAATTAAAGGAGTTTCATGAACATCCAGTTTGTTAACATAGCCTCCTTTTTAAAACTAATGCAAAACAACATCCCCTATGCAAGCGGATGGTTAATGTCGTATTGTTTAAAAAATACCGAACTGCGTGATAATTTTGTTTTTAGAGACATATGGTACGAAAGAAAAGAAATACAAGAATATGCAAAAGAATTCAAAAAAATAGATATCATGTGTGTCACTAACTATATGTGGAACAAAGATTACAACGATATACTGTGTGAACAGTATAAAAAGATCAATCCAAGAGGAGTTGTAATTTATGGCGGGATAGAAGTTCCAGAGGACCGAGAAACTGCAACACAGTACATTACAGAAAGACCATTTGTAGACATTTGTTTTGTTGGACAATCGGAGAAGCATTTTGAAGAACTTCTGTTAAACCTTGAAAAAGATTGGTCTTATATACCTAACACATTTTCTATTAATCATTATAACGTTTCTAAACTTCGAAATTCTCACATGGATATTGAAATACCTACTCCTTATGTAGATGGAATTTTCGATAATCTTGTAGGAAATCCTAATAGTCCAACTAATTGTGTACTAGAAACAAACAGAGGATGCCCTTATGGTTGTTCATTTTGTGATTGGGGATCTAGTACAAGGTCAAAAATTAGGAAATTTGATTTAGACTCTATTTACGAAACAATAGATTGGATCTGGCATCCTTCAAATGGCATGAATGTTTGCCTTGTGATTGATGCTAATTTTGGAATATTCGAGCGTGATCATGAAATACTAGAAGAGATGGTGAGGGCAAAAGAAAAATACAATAACAATATAGATGTAGGTCTGAGTGGTCTTGTAAAAAATAACAAAGCAGAGTTTCATAAAATTATAAACAAAATTAATTCCGAACTTACTTTTGATAGATGGCCACATCTAAAAGTAGGCATCCAGACACATACAAAAGACGTCCTCCATGCTTCGGATAGGTGGAATGTGAAAGATGATATAATGACTGATATATTTGATAACGCCGAATATCCTGTGCATACTGAACTTATAGTAGGATTACCTAATGAAACGCCTGACAGCTGGTTAGACACCTTGCAAAAAGACTTTGATTTAGATGTTTATTATTCGCGTGGATATTCTCTTTCGGTTTTGCCGAACGCGCCGTTATCTCAGAAAAACTACATAGACAAGTATCAAATCAAAATCAAAGAACTTGAAATTCCTACCGAGTTTCATAACATGGGGCAACATAATTCTATTACAAATCCTGATTTTATCTCTCAGTGTCAATTTGATAACAAAATGCACTACTATAGAGATAAGAAGATATATGAATGTATTTCCTATACCAATGAAGAATTAATAAAAATGTATCAATATCACTGGTGGTATCAGGTTTTTTATAATAGTAGAACCTTATACTATGAAATTAAATCTTCTAGTGTGTCTTTAAAACAGCAAATATTAGACTTTTTTGATTATTTGCCTAACATGCCATTTCTTAATTCTGTAGCACAACGATATAGACATTCTATAACTAAAGTGTTAGCTCCTGAACCTGTTACTAGGCTTACTAGATACAGAGATTTTAATAACATAGACAGCGGATTTAAATGCGACGAAACTGTTGTGTTCTTTAATAATAGAGAAATTGTTGCTGAAGAATTAAAACTGCTTTATCCTAACCTTGACTTCTCAGACTGGACAGATCCATATGATGAAGATAAGGCATATTACCAAGGCCTAGGAGATGCTTTAAGAAATGTGTAATGAAAAGATGTATTTGCCACTTGCTTAATCAACGCAATAGTGAACTAATAAATAATAAAAGACGGAGAAAAAAATGAAAAAAAGACAACATCTTCCTTTAATGGCAAAGTTAGATATCAAGATAGATATTGATAGATTATTGAAAGAATTTTATGAATTCGAATACGATGACTGGTCTAAATATAACGGATTAGATTATGATAAATCACAGGAAGATGGTCTTATTGTAAGACGTGTTTTATTGGAATATTTTTTAACTGAAGAAGAAAAGAAGGAAAGAGAAGGAAGTTTAATTGCAGAAGGCGGAGAAGCCTACAAAATGTTGTGCCTTACTGAATATAATGGAGATACTGCCGAAGATTCAAAAAATCTAGCAGAAAAAATTAAAAGCAACGAAATTGATCCTAGGAATTTTGCAAGGAAGTTGGAGAAGATAAGTGATCCTACTCATCCTGAATATGTGCCGATTGCTGATGAAAAGCGTTACGATAAACGAAATGAATATTGCAAAGGTTATATACAGGAAATTATGGATACCTTAGAGGAACAAGTCGGACATGTTTCGCGATCTCGATTCGCAGTTTTGAAGTCTGGTGAAAAAATTAAACCGCATATAGATATTAACACTGATAAAGCAGTAAGAATACATATTCCTTTAGTAACACATCCAGATTGTATCTTCGGTGTTAAAGGTAAAAAAACCACAGTCGAACAACACATGCCTGCAGACGGTTCTGTTTGGTTTATTAATCAAGGCTATACTCATTATGTTAATAATGATTCACCTGTTGATAGAGTTCATCTAGTGTTTGTCGTTACAGGACAAAATGGAATCGAAGAAGCTAAAGAAAAATGGCAAGATGAAACTAACCCCGCTTAGGCTAGGGCTTGCCAGCCACCATTAAGGTATACAACCATTGTTTCTTGTCCAGTAGAAATAGGATCCCATCCTATACCGTCTGCAACTGCTATGGTTCCACTAGCAGGTTCTATGATTTCTTCAGATAACACATTTAATCTTACTTGATTTGAATTAATTATTTGATCAATTGAATCAACTATTATTGTCGAATCGTCTGCTGCTAGCGATCCTTTGAATGACGATGCTTCTACTTCGCCTTGGACAACAGCATTGCCGCCAACTAGAAGTTTTTCAGTGGCATCTAATGCCGGAGCAACTCCTATTCCAAGAGTTCCAGAAAGAAGTATTATGCGATTTGCAAACTCATTTGCAGACTCGTTGTCTACTCCTGCGCCAAAAGTAATATAATCTGACCCAGCTCTTAGAAATGCAGTATTGGTTAAGCCATTGACGTCATTTCTTTCCCAAACTATTTCCCCGTAGTTATAAAGAGGTGAAGATAAGTCAATATCACTTTCTGCCCTTAATTGAATTTGTGAGAATGTTTCAAATGATTCTACCTGAGAAGTGATTCCAAACTGTTGTGACTCGTCGACTGCTAAACTGTTAGCAAGTAACAGGGCATTTGTAGGAGATTGAATTCGTGGCATATTTAAAATTTGATTATTAGCGTCTATCATCACTGTCGTATCATTAGCAATTAAGGATCCTTGAAACGCATTTGCAGTTACATCTACAGCAGTTACATCGGCAAAAAAAGCATTGAGGTTAATTCCATCTACAATCAATGTGCTATCATCGGCAAATAAGGAACCTCGAAATGCATCTGCAGTCACATCTCCCAAGGTAGCATTACCTGTTAAAGTGTCTACTAGAAGTACCCCGTTCACATCAAAAATTGCACCCTGTAGGTCAGCTATTAAGGTATTTGAATTTCCGTCATAGAGAATACCGCTATTGTCTTTAAATATAGAACCTACACTAAGAGAATTCGCCTCAATGTCGCCATCTACTGTTAGTCCTTCAAAAAAACCATTCCTCCATGATGCCACTGAATTACCTAGATCATATTCTCCGTCAAGATTTGGAACAAGAGATGAGTCAATTTGACCATTTACAATAATAGTATCTTCAGATCCATTACCAAGAGTAACATTGCCAATAGCACTAAAAGTTTCAGTATCTATATTTTCAAAAAATCCACTACGCCAAGTAGACAAGGTTGTCCCTAAATCGTATGTAGCATCAGAATCTGGAATTAAACTGGATTGAATTTGCCCGCCAACTATTACATTATCTTCAGCACCGTCCCCTAGATTAATGTCGCCCGTTGCAGTAATAGTGCCTGTGATATTAATATTGCCTGTGCCTACAATATCGTTGTTGTTAAGGTTTAGATTTCCTCCTAAACTTGGAGTTGCGTCGTCGGAAACATTAGCAAATACAGGTACTCCACCTTGTGTAGTACCGTTACCTACAAAAACTTTGCCGGTATCAGTAACAAAAAGCGGTTCTCCTGCTTTGGGGGTTATACTTTGTCTTTCTGCGTCAGTGCCACGACGAAATTGAAATGCCATCAATTTGCTCCTAGATTAATCTTACTAAAGTATTTATCAATCTAGTCTATTACTATCGCCGCTTCTTCATAAACAGATGAGTGCGCTTAGAGATGTCTTGTTTGACCTTTTCTGTGTTTAAACGAAAGTCGATATGAGTGATAGAATCTTCATAGGTCTCAAAGAGGTCAGCAATAGAAGCCTCTAAATCATATAAACCTTCCTCTTTGGTAAGGTCTATGTCCCAGGTTATGCCATCTTCGAAAGATATTCGAACAGAATGGAGATAATCTACTGGGACGACTTCTACTTCCACATCTTCAAAAACCTCTGGCCAATAGTCGATAACCTCTGGCGGAAGTTTTTTACTGGCCACTTGCTGCTTTGGTCTTTTTCTTTGTAGGAGACAGTTCTTCTGCTTGCTCTCTAAGCGCTTTTGCTTCTTTGTATAAGCGGTCTGCATCACTGCGATATTTGGCAGCAATTTCTTCGTCTGATAAGGCACCTTGTGTGCTTACAGGCTCGGCTTGAGGAGCATCGTAGTCCACAGTTTCTAGTGTAGTTTCTCGTTGACTGTCAACAGGCTGATCACCACCACTGATAGCAAGATCCTCTACAGATACGCCTTTCTGCTCTGCAATCTGTTGATTGAGTTCGTTAAGCGGAATAGCAGTGTTGCGATCAGGAACCATTTCTACTTCGTTAGTAGCAACCTTCATCATCCTACCTGTGGTGTGAAAACCAGCAAGCATGTTTCTACCGTCTGGCAACTGTGTGCGAGCCATTGCTTCGGCAAATTCTGTTGCGTTTTGACCTGTGTGACTTTCTACACACTTCATTAGCGCATCGTGCTCGTCTGCCATTAGATTTTCAGTAGTAACTACGATGCAGGATTCGGCATCCCCTGGCACTGTGCGATAAGCAACTACGACCTTTCTCTGATTGTTTTTGATTCTACCTACATGCTTAAGAGCCATTAGGATTCTCCTTGTGCCTCCTGCTGCTGTGATACAGCGGCTAGGAATGTTTCTAGTTTTGTGTATGTTTGT
>Ga0209946_1000209_pt1 | contig 24630 bp, 17 predicted proteins | sample SalPon2_A_H2O_MG_FD_185704 | JGI IMG/M metagenome (GOLD analysis project Ga0209946, IMG submission 185704) | Salt pond water microbial communities from South San Francisco under conditions of wetland restoration - Salt Pond MetaG R2_A_H2O_MG... | ecosystem: Environmental > Aquatic > Non-marine... | reverse complement strand
TGGCGTCCATGACGGTACCATCGAGTGGGAAGCCTCGACGGACGCGGTGCCACTGCTCACACACCTGCTCCGGCTCGACGACGACCTCGACGCGATCGTGGCTTCGATGCCCGATCTACCGCTACTCGAGCGCGCGTTCGACCGGTACGAGGGGATGCGGCTGACCCGGGACCCGGCGTTCCCGTGTCTGATATCGTTCATTTGTTCGGCACAGATGCGCGTGGCACGCATTCACGGGATGCAGCACCGACTCCGAGAGACGTACGGCGACGTCGCATCACTCGACGGCGAATCGTACCACGCGTTTCCGACGCCGGGACAGCTCGCAGCGCGCACCGAAGCCGAGCTGCGCGAGCTCTCGTTAGGGTACCGCGCGCCGTACGTCAAGGAGACGGCGACGATGGTCGACGACGGTGAGGCGCACCCGCGTGAGGCAGCCGGGCTTCCGTACGAGGACGCCCGCGAGTCGCTTACGCGCTTCGTCGGCGTCGGTGACAAGGTGGCCGACTGCGTGGCGTTGTTCTCGCTCGGGTACTTGGAGGCCGTTCCACTCGACACGTGGATTCGTACGACGATCGAAGAGTACTATCCCGACTGTGCGTGTGGGTCGTACACGGAGACGTCGCGGGCGATACGGGCGCAGTTCGGAGGCGAGTACGCCGGGTACGCACAGACGTACGTCTTCTACCACCTTCGGGCGGGCGGCGAGTGAGTCACACCGGCTGGCGTCACCGCACACCACGTGGTGTCACGCGGCCGAACGTTGATACGCGCTCGTCCGGTATACAAACACGTAATGGACTGCCGAGTCGTCGTCGAGGCCGCCGTGCCGGTGTACGACGTCGAGACCCCCGAAGAGGCGGTTCGGATCGCGGTCTCGAAGACCGGTGCGTCGTTGAATCCCGACCTCAACTACGTGGAGATCGAGGCGGGTACCCGGACGTCGCCGAGCGGTGAGGCGCTCCCGGCGGCATTCGTCGCCGCAGACGAGGCGCTCGTCGCCCTCGAACTCCAGATGGACGTGTTCAACGTCGACCGTAAAGAGCACGCGGGGCGGATCGCGAGAACGGAGATTGGCGAGCGACTCACCGACGTCGCGCTCAGCGTGCTTTCGGTCGAGCCGATACCGTCAGAAGATACCTGAGCGACGGCGACGCCGGCGTCGGATCGGAGCAGCCGCTCGCCGATCGTCGGGACACGGTATCTGGCGGACACCCGTTCTGGATAACTCAGTCTGCGGTCGGTGCGAGCGGCTCCGCAGTCTCCTCGTCCATGGTGTCTGTGATTCCCGCTGTCAGCTTGAAAACGGCCGCCTTGTGGTCTGTCTTCGATTTGTGAATCGACGTCGGTTTGACGCCGAGTTCCTCGTACATCGTGAGGTCCATCTCGTTGTCCCAGTACTCACACTGTTTTCGTACCTCTGCGAGAAGGCCGTGAAGGTGGATGAGCTCCTGTTTCTTCATGAGTACCACCCTTTTGCTACCGGAGGGTTATATTACTATCCTGAGTCTAGTTACCACACCCCGTTTCTATATAGTACCCCGTATCGGCGCGTGAGCAGCGGTGGCCGCTCGGGGCGCAGTCACTGGAACTGCCGAACGGCCTCCAGGTCGCGTTCGGTCCGCATGAACTCTGTGAGCCGGTGGGTCGCGTGACAGCCCGGACAGCTGAAGTTCGTCCGGAGCCCGGGGAGGTCTGCTGGGGTATCCTGCCACGCTTTTCCACATTCGGGACAGACGAGTCTGACGAACGCATCGACCATATGGCAGATTGGCTCCCGACGACATAAAAACGTACGCACGACTGGCCGGCCCAGCCGCGACGGCAGCGTGTATCGTCTCACGGAAGCTGTCGGTCGCTCGCATCGAGCAGCTCCGTGTACCGGTTTCGGATGGTGACCTCGGACACGTCGGCCACCTCGCTGACGTCGCTCTGTGTCACCTTCTGGTTCGAGAGGAGGGCTGCGGCGTAGACGGCTGCCGCGGCGAGCCCAACCGGTGACTTGCCACTCGTGATCTCGGCGCGCTTTGCGCTCTCGATGAGCGCCCGTGCCGTGCGTTCGACCTCCTCGTCTCGGTCGAGCCGAGAGACGAACCGTGGGACGTAACTCGCCGGGTCTGCGGGCTCGACCTCCAGTTTGAGTTCGCGGATCAGGTAGCGGTACGTCCGCGTGAGTTCCATACGGTCGACCCGCGAGACGGGCGTGAACTCGTCGAGGCTCCGTGGGTTTCCGGCCTGTCGCGCCGCGGCGTACAGCGCTGCGGTCGCAACTCCCTCGATGGAGCGGCCAGGGAGGAGGTCCTCGCGCAGCGCGCGTCGATAGATCACGGAGGCGGTCTCACGGACCGTCTCGGGGAGCCCGAGCGCGCTCGCCATGCGGTCGATTTCGCCGAGCGCCTGCTTGAGGTTTCGCTCCTTCGAGTCGCGCGTCCGGAATCGTTCGTTCCACGTCCGCAGGCGGCGCATCCGCTCCCGCTGGCTGCTCGAGAGTGACTTGCCGTATCCGTCGCGATCCTGCCAGCCGATGTTGGTCGAGAGCCCCTTGTCGTGCATCAGCTTCGTCGTCGGTGCCCCGACGCGGGACTTCGAGTCGCGGTCTGCGGCGTCGAACGCCCGCCACTCGGGGCCGCGGTCGACGGAGTCGGTCTCGACGACGAGTCCACACTCCGTGCAGACGGTCTCGCCGTGCTCGGTGTCGGTCAGCAGACGGCCGTCACACTCGGGACAGCTGGTCGTCTGGGTCGTCTCCTCTCGTGCCGACTCGTCCGGCCGTACGCGTGCTCCCGTCCTGTCGGGCTGCTCACCGCCTCGCCCAGCACTCGTCGATCGGTGCTCGTCTCGAATGCGTGTCTCTGTCATGGTGTATCACCGGCCTGGCTCCCGGCGAAAAATGATGCCGAGAGCCCGACTCGCTAACTACAAGTAATCTCTGCGAGTATATAAATCATTCGCAAGCGTCGGTTCGACGACGCGCGGCGTATCGCGTACGACGGCACGCAGCCACGATAGAAGCCCCCACCGCGACGAGCGACGACTGCGATGCAGATGCTGGCACGCTCGATGCTACTTGAAACTTGTGTCCACGTATCTTCCCGTCGGCGGCCTCACTCCTTGGCATCGACGCCGGCCGCTCGCGCGAGGCCCCCCGAAAGCACCTGCGTCGCGACGGCACAGTCGTCCCAGTCGGTCCACTCGCGCGGATTGTGTGAGATGCCGTCTCTCGACGGGGCAAAGAGCAGCGAGGCGTCGGTGACGCGGGCGACGCGCATCGCGTCGTGTGCGGCACCGGAGTGGAGGTCGGTCGCCGTCGCGGTGGCGTCTGTGGCGGCCTCGTGTGCGATCGCTCGAAGGTGCTCGTTCATCGGCACCGGATCGACGCTCGCCGGCTGGACGAACGTGGCGTCGACCCCTCGATCGCGCTCCAGCCGGTCGAGTGAGTCGCGCGCTGCGTCGACGATCGTCTCCATCGACTCGACTGTCACGTCGCGCACGTCGAGGCTCGCCTCGACGCGACCGGGAACGACGTTCGATGCGCCCGGTGAGACCTCGATCGATCCGACCGTCCCGACGGCCGTCGCCGAGTCGGACTCGACGACCGTCGTCGCCGCCGACTCGACGTCGAGCACGAACTGACTCGCGGCGGCGAGCGCGTCCGTCCGCTCGTCCATTGCGGTGGCACCCGCGTGGTTCGCCTCACCGACGATGGTTGCCTCCCCGTGGGTGATCCCGGTGATGGTTGTGACGACTCCCACGTCGGCACCGGCGTCCTCGAGCGTCGTGTCCTGCTCGATGTGGAGCTCGTAAAAGCCCTCCCAGCCGCTCGGGTCGACCGTGGCGTCACCGCGGTACCCGATTCGGTCGAGGGCCGTACCGAGCGTCTCCCCGTCGTCGTTCTCGAACGCGAGTGCCTCCTCGACGCTCGTCTCACCGATCGCGACGCTCGACCCGAGGAGCCCGGTTCCGTACGTCGCTCCTTCCTCTTCGGTGAAACAGACCACGACGACCGGCCGTACCGGTTCGACTCCCGCGTCTTGCATGGCCCGAACCGACTCGAGCGCGGCGTACACCCCGAGTGGCCCATCGAAGATCCCCCCTTCCGGTACGCTGTCGAGGTGGCTTCCGCAGGCGACCGGCGCGGCGTCGGGGTCCGCTCCCGCCGACACCCACTCGCCGACGATATTTCCGACGGCATCGACGCGCACCGAGAGTCCGGCGTCCTCGAGTCGTTCCACTAGCCGGTCGCGGGCGCGCCGATTCGCCTCGCTGCCGGTTCGGTTCGTCCGGCCGCGCTTTTCGGGGTCGTCGAACTCGATCGCTCCGAACGCCGCGTTCGCCTCGATGTCCGCCCTGAGTCGGTCGGCGTCGACTGGAAGCTCCATACGGCTCCGGCTCACTGCGACGATAAAAACGATTCGTCGGGCCGGTGTGGACGCCCCGACGTGTGATCGCCCCCGACGTAGTCGCTCGCGTACGCACGCAACGTGGGCCACGGCGCGGCTGCCCTCGGCCAGCCGGTAGCCGAACGGACCGACACGAGGCACTTTTGTGACGCCGCCGTCCCGCCGCGTATGCTTCCGATCCAGATGGGGGTCACAGCGGGGATCTCACTCGTCGTCGGGCTGCTCACCCTCCTCGCGCACGTCGCGATGATCGCGTGGACCTACCGCGACGCGACGCGGCGAAGCTCGCACCCGGCGTTCCTCTGGGCACTCGTCGTGTTCTTCGCCCCACTCTTGGGCGTCGTCTTGTACCTCATCTTCGGTCGAACCCGGTGAGCGTGCGCGGTCGCTCACCGAACGTGGAACGCGCCGACCTCGCGTAGGCGCGCTGCGAGCTCGTCGCTCAGCGCCTCGCCGCGGACGCGCCACTCCCAGTTGCCCGCGACGGTCCCGGGCTCGTTGAGCCGCGCCTCGCTGCCGAGCCCGAGCAGGTCCTGGACGGTCGTCATCGCGAGGATCGCCTCCGAGCCCCACACCTCGTCGATGATCGCCCACTCGACCGGGCGGTCACCGGCGCCCAGGTTGTAGTGGAGCGCGTCGCGCTGTGACTGCGGGAGGTCCTCGTAGTAGCCGACCCAGGTGTCGGTGTCGTGCGTCGAGGTGTAGCCGACGACCCGTTCGGGGTAGTGCATTGGCTGATACGGATTGCCCGCCTCCGCCCAGTTTGCGTACTGTGGCACCCGCATGCCCGGTATCTCGAACGACGTGAGCAGGTCTTCCATCCGCCGGTCCTCGAACCCGAGGTCTTCGGCGATGAACGGGACGTCGCCGAACTCGCGTTCGACCGCGTCGAACAGCGCCCGACCGGGGCCGTCACACCACTCGCCTGCCGCCGGGTCGTCGGCCGCCGCGGGGATCGCCCAGTACCGCACGAACCCGAGGACGTGATCGAGCCGGACTACGTCTGCGAGCTCGAAGAGCCGTCGAAACCGGTCGAGCCACCAGTCGAATCCCGTGTCCGCGAGGTGGTCCCAGTCGTACACGGGATTCCCCCACCGCTGACCGTCGTCGCCGCGGTTCGGCGGCACACCCGCCACGGCGGTCGGCCGATTCTCGCTGTCGAGCCGAAACGCCGACGGCGACGCCCACACGTCGGCGGAGTCGAGCGCGACGTATATCGGCACGTCGCCGACGATCTCGACGCCCGCCGCCGCGGCCCGCTCGCGCAACGCGGTCCACTGCCGGTCGAACACCCACTGCAGGAAGGTTCGGTACCGGATCTCCGTCGCGTGAGACTCCCGTGCCGAATCGAGTGCTGCCGGGTCGCGCGTCCGCAGCGGCGCCGGCCACTCGACCCAGGTGTCTTCGGGCCGGGCCGACGAGAGGGCGCGAAATAAGGTGTAGTCGTCGACCCACGGCTCTCGCTCACAGAAGTCGTCGAGTGTCGCGGCCGCGTCCTCGGTCGCGTCGAAGCGTTCGAAGGCCGAGCGCAACCGCGGGTGCGTGTACTCACGCACCGCCTCGTAGTCGACGCGGTCGCGCGGAAACGACGGAACTGGCTCCAGCTCTGACGGCTCGAGCCACCCCTCCTCGACGAGTCCGTGGAGGTCGATGAACAACGGATTGCCGGCGAACGCAGACGGCGACTGGTACGGCGAGTCGCCTGCTGCGCCGATGGTCGGGCCCAGCGGACACACCTGCCAGTAGTCGACGTCGGCGGTTTCGAGAAACGAGAGAAACGTCTCGGCGCCCTGGCCGAGGTCGCCGATGCCGTGGGGGCCCGGCAGCGACGTGACGTGACAGAACACGCCGTCTGAACGATCGAATCGCATAGCTACGCCTGTGTGACCCACCGACTCAAGCATTGCGGGGGCGGTTCCGTGTCTACTGCGTGAGCCTGGGCGGTCGAACACCGGGTGACCGACGGTTGGGGTGACCGCCTGTCGGGTCCGTCAAGGCTTTTGCCTCCGCGGCCGGCACACCTGTCATGCGACTGCGAACCGCGATCACCGAACACGCCCGTCGCCGTGGCGCTCGCTACCCCGCAGAGCGACCGACGACGGTCGGGGCGTTCACCGGCGACGGCGGCAGACTGGTCCACGTCGGGCCCGACGGCGACGCCCACGACTGCTCGTACGCGCTCTCTGGCATCGGCGGCACGGACCGAATCCGCATCGGGATCGCCGGCGGCGCCGGCGTGCGCTGGCTCGCGGACCTCGAGACGACGCGACAGCACTACGCCGGTGACACGCCGCTCGTCGAGACGGAGTACGACGCCGGCCGCTACACGGTCCACCAGTACGACCTCGTCGTCGATGACACCCACCTCACGCACGTGGTGTTGCGCGGAGCCCCCCCGGCCGACGCCGACCTCGTCGCGAGCTGTGCGTTCGCGCCGGACCTCGCGGAGGGACGCGTCGGAAACCTCGTCCACGAGGGTGCCGGACCGGACGGCGGCGATGTCGTCGAGGTGTTCCACCGACGGGAACACGACTACCTCACCGCCTCTACGGGCCTCTCTGCGGCACACGGTAAGCGGCAGGCCACGATCGCACAGCTGCTCGGTGAGGACGACGGCTACGCCCCCCACCGCGGCGAAATCGACGAGCGTGAGGACACGAGTCTCACGCCGGACGTCGTCGTCAGAGCACCGTTCGAACGCGAGGGGCACACAGAGCGCGTCACGCTGGCCAGCCGAGTCGTCCGCGACGAGCCGACCGACCCCTCGTCTGCGGCCGCCGACTCCCGAACTGCCGACCGCCTCGACGAAGACGCGGTGCGAGCCGGTCGGCTCGAGACCGTCGCACAGATCGCTACAGCCCACGGGGATACCGACAGCGTCCGGGCGGCGGCCGCCGACCGTGCACCGTCGGTTCCCGCGGGCACGCCACGGGCCGACACAGTGGCGAGTGACCTGCGCACACTGGAGCTGCTCACGGCCGAGTCCGGTGCCCGGATCGCCGGACCCGAGTTCGATCACTTCTACGCGACCTCTGGGGGCTACGGCTACACGTGGTTCCGCGACGAGGCTGAGGCGTCGAGTGCGCTGCTCACGGCGGCCGACGAACTCGACCTCGACGTGACGGACCGACTGCTCGACTCGGCCGCGTTCCTCTGTCGGACTCAGGACGCCGACGGGAGCTGGCCGCACCGCGTCTGGGCCGACTCAGGCCGTGTCGCGCCCGGCTGGGCGAACGCCCGCATCGAGTCTGCAGACGGCGACGACCCGAACGACCAGTTAGACCAGCCCGCGACCGTCGTCGCCTTCCTCGCGACGCTCCGTCGCCGCCGCGACGTCCCGGCAGACCTGTCGGCTCGCATCGACGAAGCCATCGCCGACGCGTTCACGTTCCTCCGTGAGACCACCCGTGACGACGGTCTGCCACGTCGCTGTCAGAACTGCTGGGAGAACGCGGTCGGCCGGTTCACCCACACCGCGTCGGCGTACCTCCGTGCGTACTCGGCCGTCGCCCGCGCGCCGGTCGACCCCGACCTACGAGCACGAGCCGCGCGGGCGGCTGACGGGGTCGTCGCGGGACTCCAGGAGCGCTGGATCCCCGAACTCGAGCGGTTCCCACAGCGGGCAAGCGCCCACGAGAGCGACGAGCGGGCGGACGCGAACACCTTCGGGCTCGCCGACGCGCTCGCCGAGTACGACGCGCTGCTCGCGATGCGCCCGTCGCCTGGCGGCTCCCGGCGGGCTGCTGTGACCGATGTTGCTGAGACCGCCGGTGGCGTCGACGCAGCCGACGCGTCCGCGGCCGACGAGACCGGGGTGTCACTCCCGCCGGTCGCCGACGCGGTGTCGCCGTCGCGGTTCGTCTCACAGGTGGCGACACACGTCGCGACGACGATAGACGCCCTCCACCGGGAGACCGACGACGTAGAGGGGCTGATCCGGTTCGTCGGCGACGACTGGCGGACAGCAGAGCAGACGGGCGCGAAGGTGTGGTCGATCGCGACGCTGTGGGGCGCGACCGCCTCAGCGACGGTCGCCGACGTCCGCGAGCGACGCGGCGGCGACCCAGACCCGCACTTGACCGAGGCGAAGCGGCTTTACGCGCTGTGTGAGCCGGACGGACCGTTCTCGAACGAGGCCGACCTGCTCTGTGAGCAGGCGTTCGACGACGGCGACCTCGACAGCGCGACCCCGATCGCGTGGGCACACGCCCTCCGGGTCGGCGCGACGGCACACCTCGCTCGCCACGAGGCGCTGCCGGTGCCACACGAACGACCGAGCGGTCCCGAGGCTCCACGGTGGACCACTGGGCGCAAGTTTGGTGTGGTCACTCCGGCCGACCACGAGACGTCGACGCCGGTCCCGGTCTGGTTCACGCTGACGGAGGGGGCGCTGACCGAGGCACGATTCCCCCGGATAGACGTCATGAACCTCCGGACGCTCGACTTTCTGATCGTCGACCCCGAGACGGGACACACGGTCCGCACGTTCCAGGAGACGGGATTCGCGGGCGCAGAAGAGACGATCACGCGGACTACGGAGCCAGTCGACGACGAGGCGCTCGCGTACCGGCAGACGATCCGCGAGTCGGGCGGTGGCCACGGCCACCGCTGGGAGCTCACCGTCGAGTACGCCGTCGACACCGAAGGAGACGCCCTGCTGGCCGACGTCGAGTTCAGCGGCGCCCGGCCGTACGACGTGTACGCGATCGCAGACACGACGCTCGGCAACGTCGGTACGGACGATCACGCAGAGCGCATCGGAGAGGACCGCTACCGCCTTGTGGCACACTCCGAACACGAGGAACGCCCCCCGAGCAAACTCGTCGACGCGGACGGCGAACCGTTCGAGGTCGCCGCTGCGCTGACGAACGCCGAGGGCTTCGCGTGGGCGAGCGCGTTCACCGCCGGCGACGACGACCTCCAGGCACTGTTCCGGGACGGCGACCGCCGGTCGGCTACCACCGAGGCAGCAGGGAACGTCGTGCTCGCCGGCCTGCTGGGTCGTGGGACCACGGTGAGAGACACGGTGGCGGTGGGCTTCGCCGAACACGCCGACACTGCGGCCGCTCTCGGCGAGGCGGAAGGTGCCCTCACGCGCGGGTTCGAGACGGTCACCGCGGCGTACGCCGACACCTGGCGCGAGTGGCTCGCCGGTCGGTCGTACCCGGACGCGGTCGCCGGTGTGGACGATCTAAAGGCGCAGTACCGGTTCGCGCTCATGACGCTCGCGGCGGTCGAGGACAAACGGCACCCCGGCGCGGGCATCGCGAGCCCGTCCGTGCCGTGGGGCGAGACCGAGTACGCGGCCGAGGGACGCGGCTACGGCTACAACTTCGTCTGGTCGCGCGACCTCTATCAGGTGTTCACCGCCCTCGTCGAGGTCGGTGAGGTCGACAGAGGTGCCGACGCGCTCGCGTACCTCTACAACACCCAGCAGGACGAGTCGGGATTCCTCCCGCAAAACACCTACATCGACGGCCGGACCCGCTGGGGTGGCGAGCAGATGGACAACATCGCGTATCCCGCCGTGATGGCCTGGCAGCTGTACGAACGTGGCGTGACGCTCGAGACGGCGGGGTACAACTACGAACAGGTCCGTCGGTCCGTGGGCTACGTGGCCCGCAACGGCCCACAGACCGCCCAAGAGCGCTGGGAGGAGGAAGCCGGCTACTCGCCGTCGAGCATCGCCGCTGAGATAGCCGGGCTCACCTGTGCCGCGGCGCTCGCGCTCGCCGAAGCAGATCGACTATCGGCCACAGACGACGAGACCCACGAGGAGTCGCCGACGCCGTCGACCCTCCGTGCGGACGCGCTCGCCTGGCTCGCGCTCGCCGACGAGTGGACCGCGAACGTCGAGACGTGGTGTGCGACGACTACCGGCACCGAGCGCCACCGCGAGACCCCCTACTACCTCCGGATCACGGCCGACGGTGACCCAGACGCCGGCAGAGCACGGACGATCGCCAACGACGGACCGACGTACGACGAGCGCGAGATCGTCGACGGCGGCTTCTTGGAGCTGGTGCGACTCGGCGTGAAACCGGCCGACGATCCCGTCGTGCAGAACTCGGTCGCGGTCGTCGATGACTCGATCCGAGTCGACACCCCGCACGGTCCGGCCTGGTACCGCTACGTCGGCGACGCGTACGGCGAGTTGGGGTACGGCGACCCCGGCGGTCCGTGGGCGGGCGCCGGTAACGGCGTCGGCCGTCTCTGGCCGATATTCACGGGCGAGCGTGGGGAGTACGAGCTGCGCGCACGGGCCGGCGACGTCGACGGGTTCGGCGGTACCGACGACCCGGCACTCGAGCCCGACGCCCTCCTCGAGACGATGGCCGGCTTCGGCAACGACGGACTGATGCTTCCCGAACAGGTGTGGGACCGCGAGTACCGCACCGACTACGGCTGGGAATTCGGCGAGGGTACCGGCGGGGCGACCCCGCTCGCCTGGTCGATGGCGGGATTCGTCCGGCTCGCACACGGCGTCGACGCCGGCGAACCGGTCGAGACGCCGACGGTCGTCCGCGAGCGCTACGTCGGGCGCGACCGCCCGACCGGTCCGGACCTGACGGCGGCCGCCACCTTCGACGACGAGACGGTCGTCGTCACCGGCGAGACGTCGGGCGCGGTGGTGTCGGCGTTCACGGCAGACGGTTCGGCCGTCGGCGAGCCGGTCGACGGCGAGTTCGAGCTTCGACTCGACGACGTCGACCCCCGAACGGTCGTCGTCGCGGCCGCCACCGACGAGGACTTCCACGCTGCCGGGACGGCCGTCGAGCGGATACGACTCTGAGCCGCCGTATCACGCCGCGGCTCACCCAAGCGGCGTCACGTCGACCGCGTGGGTCGCTGCGTCTCCCTCTTCGGCGTCGACCGCCAGTTCGACGCTGCCACCGACCGCCTCGCGTACGGCCGTTCGCCACTCGGCTACCGCCTCGGCGTGTCGTTCACGACGGGTCTCGACGTCCGCGTTCGGGTGGTCGGCGACGGTATCGTCGACCTCGGGATACGCCGGCAGCGGGTCCACGAGGTCGGCCGCGTCGACGTGGATCGGCGCTACCGGGTCGCCGGCATCGTCGCTCACGCGGTGGATTCGCGCGCGCATCCGCCCCGAGAACGGCGGGGTCACCCGCAACACGACGCGGCTGTCGCTCCGAAGTGTGGCCTCGAGTGCGTTCGCGACGTCCTCTCTGTGAACGGCGAGCGAGCGGATCCGGCGGGGGTCTGCGAGGTCGCGGTCGGACGGCTGCTCACCCATCGTCGGGACTCCATCGGGCATCAGAGAGCGTTCGTTGGACGGCCGCCTCGCCGACGGCCGCCGCGAGGTGTTCGAACCCACGACGGACGTCGCGGTCGGCCGCGTTCGCGACGAGCCGCGAGACGATGAACTCGGGCGTCGACCGGCCGATCGTGCCGAACCGCGGCTGGTAGTCGACGCGCAGCGCCAGGTCGTTCGTGAGCCCCTCCGCGAAGATGCCGTCGATCCTGGCGGCGTCCGGGAGCGGACTCAGGTCGTCGGCGAGGTGGGTGACGTAAACGCCGAGCGCCTCGCGCTCGACAGTCAGGTCGACGAGACCGTTGAGCAGGTCGGCCGCTCGGCCGGGTTCCGTTATCGCCTCGAACTCGTCGACGAGCATGAGCGTCCGCCCGGACTCGACGAGCGGCGGGACGACGGATCGGAGCGTGGACTCCAACACCCCGGCGTTGAACGACGCGTGTCGTCGGTGGAACACGATCCGGTCGAACCCGCCAACGGCGGCCGCAGATGCGGGCACCGGCAAGCCCATCGAGGTGAGCAGCGCGACTGTACACAGCGTCTCGAGCAGTGTGGTCTTCCCGCCGGAGTTCGCCCCCGTGAGGACGCTCACGCGGTCACCCGTCGGCGGATCGACGCCGCCAGCGACGCCGGCTGCCGTCGCTTCGTCGGCGTCACCGCCTCCAAGGGAGTGTGTTCCGACCCCGTACGAGACCGGCTGGACCGAGCCGTCGACGAAGAGACTGCGTGCGTCCCGAACCGCCAGCCCGTCGTCGACCAGCCGTGGGCGCGTGAGCCGATGTGCGGCCGCGAACCGACCGAGCGAGAGCTGGAGGGCGAGGTCGCCGACGACCGCGACGGCTCGCTCTACGTCGCCGCCTCCCTCGTCGAGACGCTCGCGCAACGTCGCGGCGACGGCTGCCTCGCGGTCCTCGACGGCGTCCTCGAGCGCCCCGACGAGCCCGCGGAGCGTAGCCGAGACGAAGTCGGCCGCATCGAGCGCGTCCTCGGGCGCGGCCGCACGGATCGTCCCCGGGTCGGCGCCGGTCTCGGCCGCAACGTGGTCGACGGTCGCAGCTGCGAGCGCCTCGAAGTCGCGGACCGATCCGTCTCGAACCTGCTCTAAGACATCAAACGCCGAGTCGGCGAGCGCCTCTGCGGCGGCGAGTCGCTCGCGGCGCGCGTCGAGCTCCGCGTCTGCGCCGGTCGCGATCGCCACGTCTCCGTCGTCGATCGAGCCGCGAACGTCGCGGAGGGCGTCAGCGGCCGCCTCGAGTCCCTCGTCGTCGAGTCCCTCCAGCGCGGTGAACGTCTCGCCGGTGAGTCCGACGTCTCGCAGGGTGAGTGCCGTCTCGACGGCCGCACGGTCGGTGCCGTCCGCCTCGTCGTAGGCGGCGAACGCCTCGGTGACGCGGTCGCGATCGTCTTCACCGAGCCCCTCCCAGGCGTCACGGGCAGCGACGACGTCGTCGAGCCGCGCCTCGATCGCGTCTCGGTCGAGACCCGGAGTGAGCACCCGGATCCGATCTGCGGCGTGTTCGGTCAGCGCGTAGCCGGCCGCGAGCGAGAGCAGGTCGTCGTACACGGCGCGGGTGTCGCCGGTCGCGAGCACACCCATTCCGGCCTCGCCGTTCGCTCGCCGGAGGATGCGCGTCGCCCGTCCGCGAGGGACTCCGGCGTCGACGAGGGCGCGGACGTCGGCCGCCTCGATGGCCTCGACCGCTCGCGACTCCCCGAGTTCCGCCGTGAGGAGCGCACTCGTCTTCGGACCGATTCCCCAGTAGTCCTCCAGTCGCATAGCGTGGAGTCTCGGCCCGGCGTCTTGGCGCTTTCGTCCGTGTGTTCGCTCGATGCGGGCCAGCTTCACACCTGGTGTCCCTCGGTGGCATCCGCTTCGCCGCAAACGGCGAGGTCACCCAAGCCGGTGTGAGCTACTCGCGCAGCTCGCGCATGTGTGATACGCGCCGGGCAAGCAGCGCCTGCGTACCGATGTCCTCGCGAATTCGGACGCGGTCACCGGCCGCGGCGAGCGCCTCGCTCGCCTCTGCCTCCGCGGCCTCGATGGACGCTCCACGGCCCACGACCGCGAACGAGCGAGACGTCGTCGTGTACAGTCCGTCGTCACGCTCGTCGACGCTCGCGTAATAGAGGAGCGCGTCGCCGGCGCCTTCCTCGTCGACGGCGATTCGTGCACCGCTGTCGGGGTCGGTCGGATAGCCCTGCGGAACGGCGTACTTACACACGGTCGCTGCACCCGACACGTCGAGAGCGGGGAGCGGGTCGTCGTCGCGTGCGGCGGTCACGACGTCGATGAACGGCGTCTCCAGCACCGGGAGCGTGTTCATCGCCTCGGGGTCACCGAAGCGCGCGTTGAACTCGATCACCTTCGGGCCCGTCGCCGTCGCCATGAACTGACCGTAGAGGACGCCTTTGTACGCCGGGAGCGCCTCGACGACGGCCTCGATGACGTCGAGAGCGGCGTCGTAGTCGCTGTCACTCATGAACGGTAGCGACGGCGACGTGTCCGAGTACGATCCCATCCCACCGGTGTTCGGGCCTTCGTCGCCCTCGTAGGCGCGCTTGTGATCCTGTACCGCTGGTGTCGCTCGGAACTCTCCGTTCGCGACGAACGCCTGGACGGTAAACTCCTCGCCGACGAGTCGTTCTTCGAGCACCACACGGTCGTAGTCGGACGCCCGAAGGTACGCCTTCGCCTCGTCGGGCGTGACCTGGTCGCCGATCACCTTCACTCCCTTCCCACCGGTCAGTCCGGCTGGCTTTACCGCGAGGTCGCCGTCGTACGCGTCGACGTAGTCGCAGGCAGCGTCGGTGTCCTCGAAGACGGCGAAGTCTGGACATCCAGGAATGTCTGCATCGCGCATGAATCGGCGCTGATAGGCTTTGTCCGTCTCGATTCGCGCCGCCTCCGCACGCGGCCCGAACGCGTACACCCCGGCGTCGTCGAGGGCGTCGGCGACGCCGGCTTCGAGCGCCGATTCGGGGCCGATGACCGCGAGGTCCGCGTCGATGTCGGTCGCGAAGGTCACTATCGCCTCGGCGTCCGTCTCCGATATCGTCTCGAACCCGTCGGCGAGCCGTCGAATGCCCGGATTGCGGACGCTCGCACAGGCGTACAGCACACAGTCGTCGGCGAGTGCGCGTGCGAGCGCGTGCTCTCGTCCGCCGCCGCCGATCAAGAGAACGGTCTCCGTCATGACCGACGGATATCCACAAAGAGGCGTAAGCCTTCCCCTCTCAGACGGGCACTCGATCCACATAGCTGGATCAGATTTCGGTTGAACTGCGGGGTACCCGTCCCCGAATACCTCAAACGTCACCGCGTGTGACGGGGTTTTTGACGCTACCGCCACAACCCCGGCCATGCCCCAGCCAACCGAACGGAACCGGCTCACCGACGAGCCGAGCCCCTACCTCCAACAGCACGCCGACAACCCGGTACACTGGCAGCCGTGGGGAACGGCGGCGTTCGAACGCGCTCAGGCGCACGACGTCCCAGTGTTCGTCTCGATCGGCTACTCGTCGTGTCACTGGTGTCACGTCATGGAAGAAGAGAGCTTCGCCGACGAGGAGGTGGCGACGCTGCTCAACGACTCGTTCGTCCCGATCAAAGTCGACCGCGAAGAGCGCCCGGACGTCGACAGCACCTTCATGACCGTCTGTCAGCTCGTCACCGGGGGCGGCGGATGGCCGCTGTCGGCGTGGTGTACGCCTGACGGGAAGCCATTCTACGTCGGGACGTACTTTCCGCCGGAGCCCCGCGGAAATACGCCGTCTTTCACCGGCCTCTGTGAACGGATCGCGTCGTCGTGGAGCGACACCGAACAGCGTGCACAGATGGTCGAGCGTGCAGAACAGTGGAGTGCGAGCGCGCGCGACGAACTCGAATCGGTCCCAGCCGGTGCAGGCGACCCACCGGACGAGACGCTGCTCGACGAGGCGGCTGCGGCCGCGATGCGCGGCGTCGACCACGAACACGGCGGATTCGGCAGCGGAGGGCCGAAGTTTCCCATGCCCGGGCGCGTCGACCTGCTGTTGCGCTCGGGGGCCCAGACGGGCCGGCGAGAACTCCTCACGGCGGCCACGAAGACGCTCGACGGGATGGCGTCTGGCGGGATGTACGACCAGATCGGCGGCGGCTTCCACCGGTACGCCGTCGACCGCTCGTGGACGATCCCTCACTTCGAGAAGATGCTGTACGACAACGCCGAGCTGCCGATGGCGTACCTCGACGCCTATCGACTGACGGGGGACGCCGCGTACGCGCGAGTCGCCGGGGAGTCACTTCGGTTCCTCGAGCGTGAGCTCCGTCACCCGGACGGCGGCTTCTTCAGCACGCTGGACGCGCGGAGCCAGCAGCCCCGAAGCCGGGGTGGAGATCCGGACGAGCGGGTCGAGGGAGCGTTCTACGCGTGGACACCGGAGGAGGTCGACGACGCGCTCGACGACGACGCCTCGATGGTACGGCAGCGCTACGGGATCGAATCGGGCGGGAACTTCGAGCGAGGGACGACGGTCCCGACGCTTTCAGCGTCGATCGAGCAGGTCGCCGCCGACCACGACCGACCCGTAGACGAGGTCGCGGAGACGCTGGCTGGCGCGCGCGCGGCACTGTTCGACGCCCGTGAATCCCGCCCGCGGCCAGCCCGCGACGAGAAGGTGCTCGCGTCGTGGAACGGCCGTGCCATCTCCGCGTTCGCACGGGCCGGTCAGACGCTCGGGACGCCCTACGAGGACGTCGCCGTGGACGCGCTCGACTTCTGTCGAGACCGGCTGTACGACGCCGAAACCGGACGCCTCGATAGACGATGGCTCGACGGTGACGTCGCCGGACCCGGCTACCTCGACGATTACGCGTTCCTCGCGCGGGCGGGCGTCGACGTGCACGCTGCGACCGGCGACCTCGAGCCGCTCGCGTTCGCCCTCGAGGTGACGGAAGCGTTGGTGGCAGCGTTCTACGAGCCGGATGACGGCACCATCTACTTTACGCGCGACGCGGACGATACCACGGGAGCGGACGACGCCGCAGAGGCGGACGACGCCGCAGGGCCAGACGATACGGGAGCGGAGGGCGCTGGCGCGGCCGGGACGCTCTTTGCGCGCCCGCAGGAGTTCGCCGACCGGTCGACGCCGTCGAGTCTTGGGGTCGCCGCCGAGACGCTCCTGATACTCGACGGGTTCCGTCCCGACGACCGGTTCCGCTCGATCGCCGAAGACGTGCTCGCGACGCACGCGGACCGCATTCGGTCGAGTCCACTCGAGCACGTCTCGTTAGTCCGTGCCGCGGCGCGGCTCGCAACCGGTGCGGTCGAGGTGACGGTCGCCGCCGAGACGGTCCCGTCGGCGTGGCAGGACGCGCTCGGTGACCGGTATCTCCCTGGGCACGTCCTCACGCGCCGACCACCGACCGCGGCGGGACTCGACGCGTGGCTCGACCGACTCGGACTCGACGCTGCGCCGCCGATCTGGAAGGGGCGTGCTGCAGACGGGGGCGAGCCGACGGTGTACGTCTGCGAGGGGTTCACCTGCTCACCGCCACGGACGGACGTCGACGCCGCACTCGACTGGCTTGACGGAAGAAATAGCTGACACGAGACGCAGACACGCCGTCTTCTATCCCTATCCGTACCACGGTGGCGCGCGCCTCGCGGGCCGCGGAGCGTGCCCGCGAGCGCGTGCGAGGGATGAGCGAGTCGCCCACTGGGCGACGAGCGAATCGGCTGGGGAGGGCGTGGCTGAAACGGGTGTCCGGCGGTCGTGCGATCGTGGTGGGTACCCTACCGCCGCTACATGCGTATTGGGGAGGGCGTGGCTGAAACGGGTGTCCGGCGGTCGTGCGTTCTTCTTGCTCACCCGACCATGACGGTCACCGTAGATCGGTTGAGAAGACGTCGGTAACAAGAGTGCGCTATCGTCTTGCAGTCTCGTGTTCGTCACGGCGAGTATCGACATTTATGCTGTCGAGGGTCGAACACGTTCACATGTACGATTTCGTTGTCGTCGGAGCCGGGCCCGCTGGGTCGCGGTTCGCCCGACGCGCGGCCGAAGTGGGCCACGACGTCGCCGTCTTCGAGAAGGGGACGGTCGGGACGCCGCTGGCGTGTTCTGGACACGTGTCGACGGACATCTGGGAGTACGTACCAGAGGCGGCACGCCCGCGACTGTTTCAAAACGAGGTCCGTGGGGCTCGCTTTCACGTCGGCGGCCCCGGCTCGTCGGCGTACCGATTTTACAAACAGGAAGCAGTCTCGAACGTCGTCGATCGCGTCGAACTCGACCGGACGCTCGCCGCGTGTGCCGAAGACGCGGGTGCAGCGCTTCACGAATGCCACACCGTGACCGCCGTCGAAGAACGCGACGACCGAGTCGTCCTCACGGTCAGCGCCGACGGTGACACGCGGACAGTCGAGACACGAATGGTCGCCGGGTGTGACGGACCGACGTCTCGCGTGCGTCGGTCGCTCGATCTCGAAGCGCCGGGCGAACTGCTCCACGGGGTGCTCGCGTTCGACGACGAACCGGACCACGGCGACGACGTCGACGTCCACCTAACCGCGCCGCGGTTCTTCGCGTGGCGCATTCCACGAGGTGACGCCGGCGTGGAGTACGGCCTTGCGGCCCCGCCCGGCGACGACGTATCGACGCTTTTCGACCGGCTCACTGACGCGTACGACGTGGAGACCGACCACTTCTGCTCGGGCGCGATTCCGGTCGGCCCGCCGTCGTCGGTGACGACCCGCCGCGGCTTCCTGATCGGCGATGCAGCCGCCCAGACGAAGCCGTTCACCGGCGGTGGCATCCTCTACGGCATGACGGCTGCAGACGTCGCTGCGTCGACGATCGACCCGACAGAGCCGTCGACGCTCGCGGCGTACGAGGCGGCGTGGCGCGACGAGTTGGCGCGAGAGATACGACTCGGCCGGCTCGTCCGGGCCTGTTACTCCCTCCCAGAGCCGGTTCAGCGGGTTGGGCTGCGGGCGCTCTCCGGGGAGATTGGCGTCCACATGGACCGGCCGTCGTCGTTCTTCTCGCGCGAGCACCTCCGCCGGCTGTTCGGGTGAGTGCGGTCACCGAGCGGGTGAGACGACACGCCGATAGGCGGAGACGATCGACCCAGCTACTCCGAGACGATCGACCCGAACGACACGTTTTCACGCACGTTCGTGACCTCGACGGTCACCGTGTCGCCGGGTTCCGCGCCCGAGACGATGACGACGTAGCCGCGTTCGACCTTCGCGATGCCGTCTCCCTCGTCACCGAGCGTTTCGATGGTCACCGTCCGGCGCTCGCCTTCGCTGACCGGCGGGCCGTCGGGGTCGGGCCGCGTCGTCGCATCTGCCTCGGTCGGCGGTCTCTCAGTTCGCGTCGTTTCGCCGCGCGACGACGTCGTGGTCTCGGTGGTCGATGCGGATGCGTCGCTCGTGTCGCCGGGTGCCCGTCGTCCCGCGACCGTCGCAGAGCGGTCGTCGGTCGATGTGAGGTCCGCCGATGACACGTCACTCGGGGCGTCCGCGGCGTGGGTCGACTCTGAACGGTGCGCGTCGTTGCCGTCGATCAGTGCGACACGGAGTGCGTCGCCGTCCGTGATCTGTCGGCGCTCGAGAAGGCGTTTCGGGATCGACACGGTGTAGTGTCCGTCCTCGTCGGTGACGCGGGCCGTAAACAACGAGGCGAGTCTGTCGGTTCGGTTTGGCATGGGTGTTTCTCTCGTGGCGAGCGCAAAACCCCACCGCAATCGCGCTCACAGTGGGCGCGCCGGGCGCCGCCGCAAACGTTTACCCCGATTCGAGAGAATACTCACACATGGCCAACGACTACGCGTCGCTACACGATCCGAACGCGGAGTACACGATGCGGGAGCTCTCACGGGAGACGATGGGCGTGACCGGCGAGCGCGGCGGCGGCCGAGACGTCGCGATCACGGACGTCCAGACGACGATGGTCGACGGAAACTTCCCGTGGACGCTCGTGCGGGTGTACACCGACGCCGGCGTGACCGGGACGGGCGAGGCGTACTGGGGCGCCGGCGTCCCCGAGCTGATATCGCGGATGAAGCCGTTCGTCGTGGGTGAAAACCCATTGGACATCGATCGGCTCTACGAGCACCTCGTCCAGAAGATGTCCGGAGAGGGGTCGATCGAGGGCGTGACCGTCACCGCGATCTCCGGGATCGAGGTCGCGCTACACGACCTCGCGGGGAAGCTCCTCGGGGTGCCCGCGTACCAACTGCTCGGTGGAAAGTACCGCGATCGAATGCGCGTCTACTGCGACTGTCACACCGAAGAAGAAGCCGACCCCGAAGCGTGCGCGGACGAGGCCGAACGGGTCGTCGAGGAGCTCGGCTACGACGCGCTCAAGTTCGACCTCGACGTTCCCAGCGGACTCGAGAAGGATCGCGCGAACCGACACCTCCGTCCGGGCGAGATCCGGCACAAAACCGAGATCGTCGAGGCAGTGACGGAGCGGGTTCGGGACGTCGCCGACGTCGCCTTCGACTGTCACTGGACGTTCTCCGGTGGTTCCGCGAAGCGACTCGCAGCCGCCATTGAGGAGTACGACGTCTGGTGGCTCGAAGACCCCGTGCCACCGGAGAACCTCGCGGTCCAGCAGTCGGTGACGGAGTCGACCGTGACGCCGATCGCGGTCGGCGAGAACCGCTACCGCGTGACCGAGCTTCGGCGACTCATCGAAGATCAGGCGGTCGACATCATCGCGCCGGACCTCCCGAAGGTCGGCGGGATGCGTGAGACGCGAAAGATCGCCGACGTGGCGAATCAGTACTACGTGCCCGTCGCGATGCACAACGTCGCCTCGCCGGTGGCGACGATGGCGGCCGCACACGTCGGCGCGGCGATCCCGAACTCGCTCGCCGTCGAGTACCACTCCTACGAGCTCGGCTGGTGGGACGACCTCGTCGAGGAGTCGGTAATCGAAGACGGCTACATCGAGGTGCCGGAGCGTCCCGGGCTCGGTGTGACGCTCGACATGGACGCCGTCGAGGCCCACATGGTTGACGGTGAGGAGCTGTTCGATCCGGCGTGAGCCGGATCGAGCTCGTCGAGCTGTGCTCGACGGTGTTCGACGAAGCGTGAGCTTCGTCGTGCTCGGAAATCTCTGATTTCCGGGTGTTCGATCCGGCGTGAGCCGGATCGCGACCAGAGCCGCCGCGATCGCAGAATCTCCGGTCGGAATTAAGTCGACCCATGGTAATGTGACGCGTGCATGGACGACCCTGCCGCCGACACAGTCGACGAGTCGTACAGCATCGACCACCACCTCTCGGACGCCGAGCGGAACATCCATCGCGCGTGGGACAACTCGCTCGAGCCGGTCTTGACGGTCGACGACGGCGACGTCGTGCGGTTCGAGTGTCGGGATGCGGTCGACCGGCAGCTCGACGCGGAGTCGACCGCGACCGACTTCGCGGACGTGAGCTTCGACCCGGTACACCCGCTGACGGGCCCGGTCGCCGTGAAAGGCGCCGAGCCGGGTGACGTCTTACAGGTCGACCTCCTCGACCTCCAGCACAAAGGCTGGGGGTACACCGGGTTCATGCCGGGCGAGATGGGCCTCGGACTGCTTCCAGCGGAGTTTCCCGAGGCGGACGTCCACGTATGGGACCTCCAGGGTGACGTTGGGCGGTTCGTGAACGGCATCGAGGTGCCACTCGACCCGTTCCCGGGCGTCATCGGCGTCGCACCGGGTGCCGAAGGTGAACACGACACGCTCCCGCCGTACGACACCGGCGGCAATATGGACGTGAAACACCTGACGGCCGGATCGACGCTGTATCTCCCGGTCGAGGTCGCCGGCGGGCTGTTCTCCACCGGCGACTGTCACGCGGCACAGGGTGATGGCGAGGTGTGTGTGACGGGCGTCGAGGCTCCGATGTTCGTCACCGCACGACTCTCGGTGCGGTCGGACCTCGATATCGAGCAACCACAGTTCGAGACGACGGGCCCGTTCACCGCGACGGGTACCGACGAGCCGATGTATGGGACGACGGGCATCAGCGACGACCTGATGGACGCGACGAAGCGAGCGACGCGGCACATGATCGACTACCTCACCGCACACCGTGGGCTCACCCGCGGTGAGGCATACATCCTTTGTTCGGCCGCGATGGACCTGAAGGTGAGCGAGGTCGTCGACGCCCCAAACTGGACCGTCTCCGCGTACGTTCCGGAGTCCATCTTCCCCGACAACTGAGCCGACAGAAACGATAACTAATGTGAAGCCGGCTCAGTAGCCGGGGCCGAACAGCCGGTTGCCCGCGAGGATGGCGAACGCGACCCCAAAGAGCGCGGCGACGATCCCGAACGAGACGTCCCACCCGAACAGGTCGGCCGCGAGCCCGACGCCCACCGATCCCGCCGAGCCGACGACGGTATACGCCGTTCGGACGAGGCCGAACCCAGCCCCGCGTTCGGCCTCGCTCATCGCGTCCATGAACCGCGGGTCGATGGCAGAAAAGAAGCTCGAGCCGAAGCCGGCGAAGACGACGGCGACGCCGAGCCCGAGCGTGCCTGGAAGCCAGACGAAGCCGGCCGCGCCGAATCCGCCGGCGAGCATCGCACCCCCGATCGCCGTGTCGCGGCCCACGCGATCGGAGAGGCGACCGATCCCGACCTGTGCGCCCGCGCGGACGACGAAGAACGCAGAGAAGACGGCCCCCGCGAACGCGGGCGACCGGGCGCGAAACTCGACGAGAAACGTCGGGAGAAACGAAATAATCCCCTGGGCGACGTAGGTCCCGAGCATGGCAACCACGAGCGGGAGGAGCACGCTCGGCCGCGAGAGCAGTGCGACGAGCGGGTCGATCCGCAGCCGGTCACGCATCGGCTGATCGGGACGGCGAGGCGGGGTCGGTCGAACGCGCCACACGAAGGCGACGAGGACCGGAACCCCGACCGCGGCGGCGAGTGCGACGCCGGGACGCCAGCCGTACCGGACGCCAACCCAGGCGGCCGCGATGGGCGCGGTGAGTCCCGCGAGCGGCCCGCCGAGCGAGTGGAGGCCTACGGCGGTGCCGAGGTCGTCGAAGGTACGTGAGAGCAACGTCGTCGCGACCGCGTAGTGGAGTCCCGCGACGAGTCCGAGCAGGATCGCCGCGAGGACGAAGGCTGGAAACGCCGGGGCGACCGCGAGCAGCAGGCTCGTTGCGATCGTTCCCACGACGGCGACGAGGATGACGGGTCGTTCTCCGAAGCGGTCGGCGAGGATCCCGCTTGGAAACTGCGCGATGCCGTAGGCGAACCACATCCCCGACAGCGCGAGCCCGACGGCGGTGTTCGAGACGCCGAAGTCGTCGATCACGAACGGGACGACCGGGCTGATCGCCACCCGAGCGAAGTACGTGACGAAGAACGCGAGCATACACAGCGTCAACACCGTGTGACGGTAGCGCCAGCTCATGCGACGCGCTCCGTGAGACCACGTGGGCGACGCGGCCGAGACGATCGAACAGAGTGAAGCGAACAACGGGAGCTGGACCGACGGGGACGGGAGCTGGACCGACGGGGACGGGAGCTGGACCGGCCGAAGGAGCGAGACGAGCAGAGAGACGGCGCGCGTATCACGGGTCGACTCGACGGTCGTGACGCGACGCGTTAAACCGTTGGCTACCGGCCGATGTCGTCGTGACCATCGTCGCCATCTCGCGTCGACGAACCCTTCGCACGTAACCTGTCGGCGATCGCCGCCCCCGCCTCGCGCGGCGCGGCTCGTTCGACCACAGCCGTGTCGTCGACCGCGATACGGCCCGGTTCGAGGACCTCACAACAAAGCCCGCCACGGTCCCGAAGCGCGGCCGCGAGCCCGTCCTCTCCAGCGAGTGCTTCGACGTGTGCACAGGGGGGCCGCCGGCGGGTCGGTCTGAGCAGTGCCTCGCCGACGCGGAGGTCCGTCTCGAGGAGGGCGTCCATCCCGGTCCCGAAGCCGTCGACGACGACGTTCCGGCGGTGACGCCCGTCAGAAACGTCGATTCCGGTCTCCGCGCGGACGGCCGCGATGGCCTCGGCGGCGACGAGCGTCACCGCACACGCGTCGAGCTGGAAGTGACCCGCCCCGCGACAGTAGCGGTCGCCGGCGATCCCACCCTCAACGACGTCGACAGCGGAACGTGACTGCGGCGGGTCACCGCTCTCCGGTGCCAGAAACAGGCCAGCGACGGTTCCAGCCTGCGGGTCGGCGTCGGTTCGCGAGCCGGTAGCGGTGTGTGGGTCGGGGATGGGGTCGTTCACGAGTATCGTTCGGGCCGACAGAACGTGACCTCCTCCTCGCGGTAAACGGCGAGGCTTCCCACGGCACCGTGCCGCTGGGTTGGGATATTTGCTGGTTGACGACTCGTCAGCATGACGGGCCGATGGCGGGGCCACACCGCCGTTACTCCTATCCCGGGCAGGGGGACTCAGAGTTATCTTGCTGACCGAGACACCACAGCGGTTCGAGAGTGTGTCTCGAACGGTCTGGGTCTCGGAGTCCCGATATTGTGCATTTAGGTGGCGGTGAAACCGCCTCGGTGTAGGTCATACGATGACGTGACGCTACATAAATATCCGTATTAGCAGCAGAACGTGGCTGTAGGGGATTGTCGGATTCACTCCCGCCGTAAACGGCGGGATTCTCTCCTCGAAGAAAGATAGTCGTACGGCGAGGGTGGGTACGCAGACGGGGTCGACGTCGGCGGCCACTACTCGCCGGGACCGGCGAGGAGCGACGCGTCGTCGGGCCGCATCCACTCACGGTGGACGTAGTATACCGCAGCGACCGGTGGGGCGAGTAGCGCCGCGAGCGCGTACAGCCACTTGACCCAACCGAGCGCCACGACACCTCGCTCGCCCAGCGAAAGCGCGTCGAGGAGGATCGCAGCGGTCGCGAGGGGAGCAACGAGATACCGGTGGGTGAATCCGACCGCGGCCGCCACCGGGGTGCCAGCGGCGAGGAGGACCCAATCGA
>Ga0209946_1000208_pt1 | contig 24640 bp, 28 predicted proteins | sample SalPon2_A_H2O_MG_FD_185704 | JGI IMG/M metagenome (GOLD analysis project Ga0209946, IMG submission 185704) | Salt pond water microbial communities from South San Francisco under conditions of wetland restoration - Salt Pond MetaG R2_A_H2O_MG... | ecosystem: Environmental > Aquatic > Non-marine... | reverse complement strand
GGGGAGTGTCGCCCGGCGAACCGTCACCGTCCCCTCGGCGTCCGGACGCAGGGTCTCGCTGGCCGTGACAACCGCACGCGGCCCCTTCGCGACCGTCAGTCGTTCGGTGGCCGCCGAGCCGAACGATTCGACGACGGGGTCTTCGTCGGGGTCGAACTCGCCGTCGCCGTCGTCGCGCCGCAGTACGATATGCACTGGCTGTGTCTCCCACTTCGCCCACGCGGACTCGTCGATGGTGACGCCCACGTCGATCCGATACCGCTGGCTCCGTATCGATGTGACGCCGACGACCTCGCCCGGCTCGCCGCCGTCGTCGCGCTGAACCGTGAGGTAGCCGTCGTTCGACGCGAAGGACGATTCCACGATGACCGTCCCGTCGGGAGTCTGTTGCGTGCCCGCGGTGACGTGGTTCAGGTGTGCAGCGACCGGGAGCGGCGCGCTCGCGAGGACGAGCACGCAGACGAGTGTAACCGCGAGCAGCCGTCGGGTCACGCTCGCCACCTCCCGGCGACGAGTACAAGCGCGCCCACTGTCGTGAGGAGCCCGAATCCGGGCTGGCTCCCCACCGTCGTAGCAGTCGTCGGCCCGGCCGTTTCGGTCGCCGTCTCCGTCGGCTCACTCGGTGTCCTCACGAGGTTGGGCGTCGCCGTCGCGGTCGCCGCGTCCTGTCGACCGCCGCCGAGCCGCTCGACGGTGAACGTCGCGCCGACCGAGGCGTTGCCGGCGCGAATCGGTTCGCCGATACCGCCCGTCTCGTCTTCGCGGTAGAGGGTCGCGTCGAGTCTGGTCTCGCCCCGGTCGCTCCCGTCGAGTGCGACCGTGACGTGCTCGTGGCTCCCAGCCTCGATGGCCTCGGTGCCGACGCGCTCGCCGGTCTCGTGGTCCGTGACGACGAGATACCCCTCCGTCGGTGTGGCGAGGTGACGCACGTCGAGGGTGCCACGGCGGGTCTGCTGGAGGTAGTGCTGGTCGGCCGCGACGACCGCGCGCTCGCCCGCGGCGACGGTGATACTCGCAGCGACGGGCGAGCCGAATGACTCGATGGCGGGGTCCTCGTCGGGTTCGAAGGTGCCGTCGCCGTCGTCGCTCCGGAGAACGAGGTGGACCGACTGTGGTTCCCACTCCGCCCACGCCGTCTCGTCGACGGTGACGTGCACGTTCGGCTGGAAGCTCCTGGCCGGCACCTCAGTCACGCCGATGCGCTCGCCCGGCTCGCCGTCGTCGTCGCGGTGAACCGTCAGATACCCATCGCTCGTCAGGTAGACGGAGTCGACGACGAGCGTGCCGTCGGGTGACACTTGCGTGCCGGCGGTGACGTGGTTGGCGTGGGCCGCGACCGGGAGCGGCACGCTCGCGAGCACGAGGACGACCGCGAGTGTGGCGACGACACGCCGCATTCAGACGGTCACCGTCACCGGCGGCATCTGTCTGAACGCCCGCTCGTACCCCTCGTGGCGGGCAGTCTGTGGCGGTACGTCCGTGGTGACTCGAAGCTGTTCGCCAGACTCGAACGGGGCGACGGTCGCGCCGTAGTGATAGCCGAGGTCGGGGTCGAGCGTCCGGGTGAGTTCGATTGTTCCGTCGCCGCGCTCGGCGGAAAGCGCCATCGCGGGCAACACCATCCCGTGATAGCGGGTACGCGCCGAGACGTAGAGGTAGGTGTCGTCGCCGTCGGCGCGGGCGGAACTCGTCCCGGTCGCGAGTATCGCGTCGTCGCTGTTTGGCGTCCCGAACACCGTGCCGGGAAGCGCGTCGACGGCCGGCGCGGTCGCCTGTGGCACTCCCTCCATCTGCATCGGTCGGAGCGCCCCGGGCTGGCCGGCCTGCTCGATCGACTCGGAGCGAACCGCATCGCGGTCGGTCTCCGTGAACGAGAAGTCGAGCTCTGCACTCGCCGGTTCGCGGAACCGGCCAGCGTAGCCGCCGGTGAGTTCGACGCCGTCCGGAACGCCGCCGACGGAGATACGCGCGGTGTACTGACCGTCGCTCGGTGTTTCTCCCGACTCGGCGAGCGAGAAGTTCCCGCCGTAGTGGTACCCCATCGTCTGGGACAACATCGGGTAGATGACCTCCTCCGAGACGAGGTCGCCGCCGCGCCGGATAGTGAGCGACAGTCCCGTCTCGGGGACGATACGGCCGGTGTCGCGGTCCCAGACGACCGCCATCGCGTGGATGTCTCCCGAGCGCGGGGTCCGCGACCGTTCGCGGCCGGTCATGTTCCAGAAGACGTGTGGCGAGGTGTACATGAACGCGACCCGGTACGAGCCGGCGTCCGCCGTCCCCTGCATCGACATCGACTCACGGAACGACTGGACGTAGATGCCGCCGGGCAGTTCCGCGTCCGTCCCGGTCGACGTGGGTGTGGTCGTTGCTGTCGACTCCGTGTTCGTGCTCGAACAGCCGGCGAGAACTGCTGTGCCCGCCGCTACGGTCTGGAGGAGCCGCCGGCGATTCATACCGTCACGTAGTTACCGCCGGCAAAAATGATTCTGGTCCAACGCGATGCCGTGACTACAGCTCGATGTCCTCCTCATAGAGCCGGTCGAAGTCGAGCTCTTCCTCTCGTGTCGAGGCCGCCCGCTCCATGTCCGCTCGACGACGCTGCTCGCGCTTGCTCCGACCTTTTCGTTCACGGCCGCGTTTGGTATCTCCCATTGCAACTGTGTCAACACTTCTCATGGTAATAAGTGTGTTGGCAATTACCACAGGTGAGCGTACCGTGGTCGATCCGCGTCTCGGTTCCTACTCGCTCTGGAGGCGTGCCCGGTCGTGGTCGGCGTGGAAGTCGAAGTCGGGACCCACGCCGATGAACTGGGTCGGGTTGATGTCGGTGTGAGTGGTGTAGTAGTGTTCCTTGATCTGGGCCATGTTCATCGTCTGCTCGATGCCCGGCGTCTGGTAGATGTCGCGCACGTACGGCCAGAGGTTGTCGTACTCGCGGATGAGCTGGACGTTACACTTGAAGTGGGTGTGATAGACGTTGTCGAACCGGACGAGCGTGGCGAACAGCCGGAGGTCCGCGAGCGTGAGCTGGTCGCCGACGAGATACCGCTGGTCGGCGAGTCGCTCGTCGTAGGCATCGAGCGCGTTGAACAGGTCCGCGACGGCGTTCTCGTACGCCTCTTGCGTGCCGGCAAAGCCAGCGCGGTAGACGCCGTTGTTGATAGGGTCGTAGATGTCGTCGACGACCTCGTCGATCTCCTCGCGCAGGTGCTCGGGGTAGAGGTCGGTGCCGTTCCCCTCGAAGGCGGTCGAGACGTGACGCATCACCTCAATGGACTCGTTGTTGACGATGGTTTCCTCCTCGCGGTCCCAGAGCACCGGAACGGTGACACGGCCGGTGTACTCCGGGTCCGCCGCGATGTACGTCTCGCCCAGATAGTCGTGGCCGTTGATCGAGTCAGTGGTGCAGTCGTCCTTCTGGGGGGTGAACTGCCAGCCTCGCTCGTCGCGGTACGGGTCGACGATGTCCATCGAGATGTCGTCTCCCAGTCCCATCAGCGAGCGGACCATCGCTGCCCCGTGTGCCCACGGGCACGCCCGTGAGATGTACAGGTGATAGCGTCCGGACTCGGCGGGAAACTGCTCGGTGCCGAGTTCGTCGCGGAACGTCGTCGGCGAGCGGTCGAACTCGCCGTCGTCGTCGCTGAACTCGTAGGTGTCCGTCTTCCACTCTCCGTCGACGTACATGTTGACCATACGCCGTATTCACGCGCGGGCCGTATAGGCGTGTGGCGACACGCGTGTCACCAGTCGACCGCGTCGTTACGCCACAACGCGGGGTTTCGAAGGCTTCAAATGCGTAGTCGGCGTTCTCTCCGATAATATGAGCGACAAGCCTGCCTCGATGTACCGTGACATCGACAAGCCGTCGTACACGCGACGCGAGTACATCACGGGCATCCCGGGTTCGAAGATCGCCCAGTACAAGATGGGCCGCACCGACAAGGACGAAGACGAGTACGAAGTCCAGATCAGCCTCGTCGTCGAGGAGGACGTCCAGATTCGCCACGGCTCGCTCGAGGCGTCTCGCCTCTCTGCGAACCGTCGCATGCTGAAGATTCTCGGCGAGGAGGGCGATTACAAGATGATTCTGCGCAAGTTCCCACACCAAGTCCTGCGCGAGAACAAGCAGGCGACGGGTGCGGGCGCAGACCGTGTCTCTGACGGGATGCGACAAGCGTTCGGCAAGATCGTCGGCACGGCCGCCCGCATCCAGAAGGGCGACCAGCTGTTCACCGCGTGGTGTCACCCGGAGGACGCCGACACGCTGAAAGACGCGTTCCGGCGCGCCTACAACAAGGTCACGCCGCCGTGCCGTATCAAGGTCGAGCGCGGCCAGGAACTGCTCGTCTCGTAAGCCGGCGACTTCTCTCCGTTTTCCTCTGGCCGGTGAGTCGCGACGCTCTGGCGGGGCTCCGACTGCTTTGTCTCTTTTCCGGGTGTGACCAGCCTCGGTGTCTCGGCTGTGTCACCTGGTGGGTTTAGCCCCGTAGCTGATGCCAACTCGAAAGCCGGACGCGTCGCTTGCTGGCTACCCTGTTACTTCTGGCTTGAAAGCCCTGGACGTGTCGCGGTCTTGCCGTGACATATCGGTCATTCGCGTTGCTTGACCAGGCAACCGAGGCGGTGGCCTACCGCACCGCGAACAGAGTGAGCGGGTGCGGTTCGGGGAAGGGTTGGGAGAGCGGCCGGAGGCCGCGGGCCAGCGAGCGGGAGCGAAGCGACATGCGAGCGCGCGGTGCGGATGCTGTATCCGGAGCCAAGCAACGAGAGTGGTCGCGGGACTGTCGGAGGTAAAATAAACACCGCGGTGCTGTTTTCCGAGACTAAGCAACGAGAGCGATGTTGTGCTGGTGAACGCATCTCAAACAGCACGAAACGGGACCGTCGAACGAGCACAAGCGACAACCACACTAACCGAAACGCTACACACGGCCGACACCTATGGCCGGTGAGTTCCAAGCGGGGGTATGCGAACGTTCGTCTCCGTCCCACTCGGCGAGCTCTCCGACGCGGTCGCGGACGCACAGACTCCACTCAACATGTCGGGCGTGGACCCGATCGACCCGACGCAGGCGCACGTCACGCTCAAATTTCTGGGCGAGACCGACGACCCCGACGCCGTCGTCGAGGCGGTAGAGCGCGCCGTCGCCGCTAGCGAGGTCACGCCTTTCGACTGCTACGTCGCCGGCTACGGCGTCTTCCCATCGCTTGAGTACATCTCGGTCATCTGGGCCGGCATCACCCAGGGAAGCCAGCAGCTCACCACGCTCCACGAGCACGTCGATCGGGAGACGACGGCCCTCGGCTTCGACGCCGAAGAGTACGATTTCACGCCGCACGCGACGCTCGCGCGGATGCGCGACGCGCGAAGCAAATCGGTGATTCAGGAGGTGGTCGCCGAACGCGACCCGGAGCTCGGAACGGCTCGAGTCGACGGCGTCGAGCTCACGCAGTCGACGCGCACCGAAGCCGGGCCGGAGTACGAGACGGTCGCCGAGATTCCGCTGTGATTCGGCGCGCCTAAATCTATCGATAATCCGATAGGTACAGGAGTCTCGGGACCGTACCGTCGGCGTGGTCGCGTGGCAGGCGTTCGGACTAGTGTTCGTTGCCGGGCTCGTGACGGCGGTAGCCACGGGACTCGGCGCGCTCCCGTTCTTCCTCGTCGGGGAGGTGAGCCGCCGGCTCAACGTCGCACTCTGGGGTGTCGCGTCGGGCATCATGCTCACCGCGAGCGCGCTCGGGCTCGTTCCCGAGGGGCTGGCCCACGGTGAGGTCACGACGGTCGTGGTCGGACTGCTCGTGGGCGTCGCGCTCGTGGCTCTCGCCCACCGGCTGCTCGACGACCACGAGTTCGACCCCGGCGAGTACGAGACCGCCGACGTGCGCCAGCTCGCGCTCATTCTCGGCGTCCTGACCGTTCACTCCTTCCCGGAGGGAATCGCCATCGGCGTCTCCTTTGCGGCGCTGAATCTCGACGTCGGGGTCGTGCCGCCGCTGGCAGTCGCGATGACCGTCGCCATCTCCGTCCACAACATCCCCGAGGGCGTGGCTATCTCGATTCCGCTGCGTGAGATGGGCGTCTCACCGTGGCGGATGGTCGGCTGGTCGATTTTCTCGAGTCTGCCACAGCCGCTTGGTGCGGTGCTCGCGTTCGCGTTCGTCAGGGTCGCGGCCCCACTGCTTCCCGTGGGATTCGGCTTCGCCGCCGGGGCGATGGTGGCGCTCGTGGTCGTGGAGTTCGTGCCCGAGGCGCTGGAGACTGGAAAGCCGCTCGCGCGAAACGGCTACGATGTCTTCGCCGGCGGAACCGCACTCGGCGGGGCGGGAATGTGGCTCCTCTTGGTGGCCGTGTGACTCCGCAGAGAAAGGACAGGGATAAATGCCCGGGCGTCAAATCTTCGTGCACTATGGGTAAGAAGTCGAAGGCGCAAAAGAAGCGACTCGGGAAGCTGGAGCGACAGAACAGTCGCGTGCCGGCGTGGGTCATCATGAAGACCGACCAGGACACCGTCCGTAACCCGAAGCGACGCAACTGGCGGCGTAACGACACGGACGAATGAGCGCGAACGATTTCGAGGAGCGTGTCGTCACTGTTCCGCTCCGCGACGCGAAGGCGGAAGCGAAGACGGCTCGCGCCGACAAGGCGATGAGCATCGTCCGCGAGCACCTCGCAAAGAACTTCGCCGTCGACGAGGAGGACGTTCGACTCGACCCGTCCATCAACGAGAAGATCTGGGAGCGCGGTCGTGCAAAGCCCCCGTCGAAGCTCCGCGTTCGCGCGGCGCGATTCGACGAGGACGGCGAGACGGTCGTCGAAGCGGAGACCGCATAACGTGCTCCGGGCGGCTCTCTCTGGCTCGTCAGCCGTCGGCGTCTTCGCGCGCGCCACCGACGACGTTCTGCTGGTCCGCCCCGACACGGCCGAGTCACAACGCGAGCAACTGGGCGAAGAGCTCGACGTGCCGGTGTGTGCGACCACCGTCGCCGAGTCCGGCACCGTCGGCTCGCTCGCGACCGGCAACGAGAACGGACTGCTCGTCTCCAGCAACGTCACACAGAACGAACTCGACCGCATCGGCGAGGTCACGGACCTCCCGGTCCACGAACTCCCCGGGAACATCAACGCCGTTGGCAACGTCGTCCTGTGTAACGACGCCGGCGCGTACGTCCACCCGGACCTGACCCGCGAGGCGGTCAAGGCCGTCGAGACGGCCCTCGACGTGCCCGTCGAGCGTGGCACCGTCGCCGACGTCAACACCGTCTCGATGGCGGCGGTCGCGACCAACGACGGCGTGCTCTGTCACCCGAAGACGAGCGACGAGACGCTGGACTTCCTCGCGGACCACCTCGACGTGCCGGCCGACATCGGCACCATCAATTACGGCGGCGCGCTCGTCGGTTCGGGGCTCGTCGCCAACGAAGCCGGCTTCGTCTGCGGTGAGTCGACGACCGGTCCGGAGCTCGGCCGCATCGAGTCGGCGCTCGGATATCTGTAGTCGTCGCAGGTCGGAAGGTACTTCCCGCTCGCGCGGTCTTTTCCAGGTATGAGTGAATACACAGTGAGCGGTCGATTCGTCGCCCGCGACGGGTGGCAGGCGTTCGAGACGGCTATTGAGGCGGAAAACGAGTCGGTCGCGAAAGAGCGGACCTACGCGAACCTCGGCTCCCAGCACGGGCTCAATCGGACCCAGATCGAAATCGACGGGGTGGACGCATGAGCCTCGGTGGTGGCGGTGGCGGCGGCCAGATGCAGGAGATCCAACAGCAGATCGAGGCGATGAACGCCGAAGTCGAGTCCATCGAGGGCGAAATCCAGGAGCTGCGCGACGAGCAGTCCGACATCGACGAGGCCACGGAGGCCATCGACGTGCTTGAGGACGGCGACACGGTGCAGGTTCCACTCGGTGGCGACGCGTACGTCCGCGCCAGCATCGAGGACATGGACGAGATCATCGTCTCGCTCGGCGGCGGCTACGCGGCCGAACACGAGCAGGACGACGCCATCGACACGCTCGAACGCAAGCGCGACTCCATCGACGACCGCATCGAGGAGCTGCAGGAGGAAGTCTCCGAGGTCGAAGCCCAGATTCAGGACCTCGAACAGCAGGCCCAGCAGATGCAACAACAGCAGATGCAGCAGATGCAACAGCAGATGGGCGGGCTTGGCGGCGAGGAAGGCGGCGACGAGGAGTAAGCGATGTTCGACTCCCTGAAGGAGAAGCTCGGCAAGTTCAAAGACGACGTCGAGGAGGAAGCCGACGAGCCGGAGCCGGACGCGGAACCCGAAGACGCCGCCGTGGAGTCCGACGGCGATGCTGCCGACGCGCCGGCAGCCGACGCGTCCGAGGAACCGGACGACGCCGGCGACCCGGAAGTGAACCCGAAGGGAGATTCGCTCACCGAGCGGGCGAAGCTGTTCGCCTCCGGACAGGCGAAAATAACCGAAGCGGAGCTCGAAGAGCCGCTCGAACAGCTCGAGTTCGCGCTGCTCGAAGGCGACGTGGAGATGAGCGTCGCCCGCGACATCGTCGAGCAGCTGCGCGAGGAGCTGGTCGGGACGGCCCGCGCACAGGTGAAGACGGGCGAAATCGTCGTTGAGGAAGCCATCGGCAACGCCCTGCTCGATGTCATCGACGTGGGCGGGATGGACTTCGACGAGGAGATTGCCGCCCACGAGAAGCCGATCACCATCATCTTCACCGGCGTCAACGGCGTCGGGAAGACGACGACGATTGCAAAGCTCGGGAAGTACCTCGACGACCGCGGCTACGACGTGGTGTTGGCAAACGGCGACACCTACCGTGCCGGGGCGAACGAACAGCTCCAGGAGCACGCCGACACCCTCGATTTAAAGCTCATCAGCCACGAGCAGGGTGGTGACCCGGCGGCCGTCATCTACGACGCCGTCGAGTACGCCGAGGCCAACGAGGTCGACGTGGTGCTCGGCGACACGGCCGGTCGACTCCACACCGCCGACGACCTGATGGCGCAGTTGGAGAAGATCGACCGCGTTGTCGGGCCGGATATGACCATCTTCGCCGACGAGGCGGTCGCCGGACAGGACGCCACCCACCGCGCAAAGCAGTTCAACGACGCAGCAGAAATCGATGGTGTCGTCCTCACGAAGGCCGACGCCGACTCGCAGGGTGGTGCCGCAATCTCGATTGCCGAAGTGACTGGCAAACCCATCCTCTTTCTCGGCACCGGACAGGGGTACGACGACTTGGAGACGTTCGACCCCGAGGTCATCGTCGAGCGGCTGACGGAGTAGCTGCCGAACCTTTTTACCCGCCTGTGACGCCCGTTCGGGAGATACACCGCCGAACGCTACTCGCTACCAGTGGCGCTGTTCTCACGACGCTGTCGCTCGCTGGCTGTGCGAGTGACGACACCGACGACCCGGCGTTCACCGAGGGGGACCCACGAGGTTCCGACGCCCGAGGACGCGGCCCGCGTCCGCGTGTCCCTCTCGTTGTGGAGCGAGTCGGAGTCGTTCAATCTGCTTCGCCACGCCGTTGCGCGACTCGGCCCGGAGCCACCGGAGACGAAACAGGCGTTTCCGGACGCGGGACAGAACACTTCCGCCCTGCCTGATGGGCCGTACGACGGCCTTCGGGAGCCGCTGCACCTCGCCGAGGGGTGGCGCGAGTACAGCTTCGAGTGGAACGTTCCGGCAGACGTAGCCCAATTGTTCGTCTCTGCGGGCGTGAGCGTCGTCTGGGAGACGGACGCGACCCACTTCGTCGACGACGTGCGCGTCGAGTTCACCTCACGGTGGCGGCGTCACGCGTAGATGCCCTCGGCGCTCGGCGGCAAAAGACGCGTCGCGCGGCTCAGTTGTCGCCGTACTCGCGGCGGTAGCTCTTGAACTCCGTGCGGTGTGCTTCCTCATCGGCGAGAATCTCGACCGCGAGGTCCTCGGTGACGGGGTCGTCTGCGGCTTCTGCGGCCTTGATGAGCGACCGATACGTCTGGATGGCGTCGTCTTCCGCCTTGATGACGCCGTCGATGACGGAGACCACGTCAGCCGGGTCCTCCGGCGGCTGGAGGCTATCCTGTCGGGCGACGAACTCACCGCTCGCCGGCGGGCGCGCGTCCAGCTGCTTGAGCCGTTCGCCGATCATCTGAGCGTGTTGAATCTCCTCTTGGGTCGCGTCCTGTCGCAGCCCCTCCTTCACCTCCTGTGCGCGGACACCGTCGAGGACGATGCTGTTCGTGAGATAGTTCATGATCGTCTCCATCTCGTCGCTGTACGCCTTTTGGAGTAGCTGGATTACTTCGTCTGACATAATTTTCGAGCGTCGGCGCGTGCCGACTGACAGTGAAACTTATCGCGCGGCCGGCAGATAACCCTACCGCCGCCCCGCCCCGACGGAAAAGGGTTTACCGTGTCGGTAATCTAGGTCACGCAAATGGTACTTGACGACTTGGGGAGTTCACTCCGCGGCAGCTTAGACCAGCTGCGCGGCAAATCCCGCCTCGACGAGGAGGACGTCGAGGACATCGTGAAGGAGATACAGCGGTCGCTCCTCCAGGCCGACGTGTCGGTCGACCTCGTGATGGACCTCTCGGAGGATATCCGCCAGCGCGCACTCGACGAGGAGCCGCCCGGCGGCACCTCCGCGCGCGACCACGTCCTCCGTATTGTCTACGAGGAGTTAGTCGACCTCGTCGGTGAGTCGACGGACCTCCCGCTCGAAGACCAGACCATCATGCTCGCCGGTCTCCAGGGGTCGGGGAAGACGACCACCGCCGCCAAGATGGCGTGGTGGTTCTCGAAGAAGGGGCTTCGCCCGGGCGTCATCCAGACGGACACGTTCCGTCCCGGCGCGTACGACCAGGCGAAACAGATGGCCGAGCGAGCCGAGGTAGAGTTCTACGGCGAGCCGGACAACGACAATCCCGTCGAAATCGCCGAACACGGGATGGAAGAGCTGTCGGACGTGGACGTGCTCATCGTCGACACCGCGGGTCGCCACGCCCTCGAAGAGACGCTCATCGACGAACTCGAACAGATCGAGTCGGTCGTCGAGCCGGACCGGAACCTGCTCGTGCTCGATGCCGCAATCGGACAGGGCGCAAAAGAGCAGGCCGACCGCTTCGACGACGCAGTCGGCATCGACGGCGTGACCATCACCAAACTCGACGGGACTGCGAAGGGTGGTGGTGCTCTCGCGGCCGTCGACCGCACGGACTCCTCGATTGCGTTCCTCGGGACCGGCGAGGAGGTGCAGGACATCGAGCGGTTCGAGCCGGACGGGTTCATTTCGCGGCTGCTCGGGATGGGCGATCTCAAACAGCTCACCGAGCGCGTCGAGCGCGCGATGGAGGAGACTGGCCAGGACGAGGACGACTGGGACCCCGAGTCGATGATGGACGGGGAGTTCACCCTCCACGACATGCGCAAGCAGATGGAGGCGATGAACAACATGGGACCGCTCTCGCAGGTGATGGACATGATTCCGGGACTCGGCGGCGGGCTGAAAGACCAGCTTCCCGACGACGCCATGGACGTGACCCAAGAGCGGATGCGCGATTTCGAGGTCATCATGGACTCGATGACCGACGACGAACTCCAGAACCCCCGCTCCATCTCGAAGTCACAGATCGAGCGTATCGCCCGCGGCTCCGGCAAAGAGGAAGAGCAGATTCGGGAACTGCTCGAACAGCACAAGATGATGGACCGGATGATGGACCAGTTTTCCGGCATGGGCGACGGCGACATGCAGCGCATGATGAAACAGATGGGCGGTGGCGGCGGTGGCGGCGGCGGTCTCGGCGGCATGGGTCCCTTCGGCGACTGAACTCCGATTTTCTAACTCGTTTGCCGTTCGCTCGCCTCGACCGTTCTCTTGTTGTGAGCAGCTTGTAATCCCCGGACGTGGCGGGGTCTCGCCGGCGGGTACACCGCCGGCTGCCCGGGAGCGCGTCGCTTTCCCACTGTCTCCGTGACGTATCGGTCGCTCGCTGCGCTCGTTCCGGATAGTGGTCACGGAGCCGACCACGCGAGCGTGCAGTGCTGTCTCCGGAGCCGAGCAACGACAGTTACACCACCCAAACCGATTAGCGAGCAGCGAGCGAACACGAATCATGAACACTGCTCCGGTCCGTGAACATCTCCTCGGCGAGCGCCGCGAGTGGGTCCAGACCGCCATCGACTGCGCCGACGCGGTCGCGAGCGGCTGGGGCGGCGCGACGACGACCGACAGTGAGACCGTCGTGTCGCCGTATCGGACGACGCTCGACCGGGCGGGCGTACTCGCCAACGCGCCGGCGGTCTTACGCGAGTGTGTCGAAGCCGCGGGCGAACGGCTATCCGCCAACCCCGTCGCCGCTCCGCCGTACGTCGTCGTGACGAGCGAGGGACTGCTGCTCCGGGCGACGCTCGACGAGCGACTGCTCGTCCGCGTGCGGGTGTTCGGACTCGCGGACGGGACCTACGAGCGGGTGAACGAGTCTCCGGCCGAGACCGTGGCCGTCGAACTCGCCTAGAAGAAGGTCAGCTTCTCGCGGTCGTACAAGTCGAGTTCGCTCACCATTGACGGGGACTGGGTGGCGACGAACCGGACGGCCTCGGCGACCTCCGTCGGCTCGACCGCCTCGCCCGGCTCGAACTGCTCTTCGAACGGCGCGGCGTCGAACGCGTCGTCGTCAGTTTCGACGGCGAACTCCGTCCGAACGGCGGCGGGGTTGATAACGGTCACCGCCATGTCGCCGCCGACCTGCGCGGAGACGGATTTCGCGAAGCCGCGCGTCCACCACTTCGTCGCGGCGTACACCGGATTGAACGGCCGCGGATACTGGCCGGCGAAGCTCCCGATGAAGACGAGGGTCCCCGCCGACTCCCGGAGATGCGGAAGCGCGGCGCGGGTCGCGAAGAACATCCCGTCGCAGTTGACGCGCATCATCGTGTGGTAGTCCTCGCTCGAAAGCGATTCCACGTCGCTGCCCGCCGCGAGCCCGGCGTTGTTGACGAGGATGTCGAGTGAACCGAACCGCTCGACCGCCGTCTCGATGAGCGTCTCCACCTGCCCTTCGTCGGTCACGTCCGTCGGGACCACGGCAGCAGTCACGTCGTGGTCCGACTCGATATCGGTCGCGAGCGCGTCGAGTCGGTCCTCGCGGCGCGCGGCGAGGACGACGTTCGCACCCCCGTCAGCGAGTTCGCGTGCGGTCTCGGCACCGATTCCCGAGCTCGCGCCGGTCACGATTGCCGTCTTCCCGTCGATCGATTGGCCAATCTCCATGGCCGTGGCTCACGGCGGAGCTACGTCGCTCTTTCGGCTACAGCGAATCGATGTCGGCGAGGAGTTCGTCGGCGTGGTCCTCGGGGTCGACGCCCTCGTACGCGAGGACGACCGTGCCGTCGCGGACGACGTACGTGTTCCGGAACGTTCCCTCGACGGTGTCGCCGAAGACGTTCTTCTCGCCGTAGGAGTCGTACGCGCTCGCCACCGCGCCGTCGGGGTCCGAGAGCAACTCGACGGTCAGCGAGTGCTCCGCACGGAAGGCCGCGAGGTCCTCGACCGGGTTATCGCTGACACCGAACACGTCGATACCGCGCGACTCGTACTCGCTCCACGCGTCACGGAAGGAGCAGGCCTCGGTCGTACAGCCGGGCGTGTCCGCCCGCGGATAGAAGTAGACGACCGCCATCCCCTCAGTGGGGAGCGCGACCGACTCGCCCGCGTGATTGTCGAGTGCAAAGGCTGGTGCGCCGTCGCCGGGTTCGAGCATACTGGAGTGTCGGGTGTCGCCCCGAAGAACACTCTGGGTTCGGATACGCTTTTGCCGGCGAGCCGACACGGAAGAGGTATGAAGCGGTCCACCGCGGTCGGCGTCGCGCTCGCAGTCCTGCTCGCAGCGGTAGGGACCGCCGCGCTCGTCACCTACACCGCGGACGACTACCTCGACGGCCGGGAGCTGTCCGTCGAGCTGAACGCCACCGACACGGGGGAGCTGGTGACCGTCGGCCACGAGGGCGGTGACACCCTCGACGCGACCAACACCGGCGCGCTCCGGATTACCGTCACGAACACGACCGGCGACACCGACGCCGTCGTCGCCAGCCGCCGTATCGCGACGACGGACCCGACGTTCCCCTTCGCCGCAAGCAACACGACTAGCATCCACGCGCCGGACGCCGAGTCCGGAATGCGCGTGACAGTCGTCTGGGTCGCGCCGACCAACAGCGGCGGCGAACAGACCTTCCTCGAGACGGCGCTTTGAGTTTCCAGCGGTAGCAACACCTTTGCGCCCGGCTTCGGTTGTATGCGTATGCGACACGACGAACAAACAGTGTTCATCACGGGTGCGGGACAGGGTATCGGCGAAGCGGCGGCAAAGCGATTCGCGAACGAGGGGGCCTTCGTCGTCGTCACGGACGTGAACGACGAGACCGGCGAGGCGACCGCCGCCGACATCAACGACGAGACGCCCGGCGAGGCGACCTTCACGAGCCTCGACGTGACGAACCGCGAGGGGTTCGAGGCCGCCATCGACACGACCGCAGAGGAGTACGGTCTCGACGTGGTCGTCAACAACGCGGGCGTCGGCCACCCCCCCTCGAACGTCGAGGACACCGACCAGTCGACCTTCGATTTCGTCTTCGACGTGAACGTCCGCGGCGTCTGGAACGGCTGTCACGCCGCGCTCCCTCACCTGAAAGAACAGGGCTCTGGCAACATCGTCAACATCGGCTCGCTCGCCTCCTACTACGGGCTGCCGAAACAGAGCGTCTACTCGCTCACGAAGGGCGCGGTGTTGAACTTCACGCGCGCCGTCGCCGCCGAGGCCGGTCGGTCGGGCGTCCGGTGTAACGCCGTCTGTCCCGCCTTCACTAACACGGAACTAGGTAACCACTTCTTCGAGACCCGCGACGACCCCGAGAAGGCCAAGAAGCTGATGCTCCAGCGGTACCCGCTCGGGCGACTCGGCGAACCCGAAGAGATTGCCGACGCCATCTCTTTCCTCGCCAGCGACGAGGCCTCCTACATCACCGGCGAGGGGCTGCGCGTTGACGGCGGCTTCTCCACATCGTAACCAGTCACATATCCACAGTTTCATACCTTCCACCCCGTCAGCACAGGTATGACTGCGGAGGGAATCGTCGGCGAGTATCTCGACTTGCGCCGCGAGGCCGACGCCGACGTGTTGGCGATGCAGATGGGCGACTTCTACGAGTTCTTCGGCGAGGACGCCGAGTTCGTCGGCGAGGAACTCGACCTGAAGGTGTCTGAACGCTCCTCGGGCGGGGAGTCGTACGCGATGGCCGGCGTCCCGGTTGACGACCTGACGCCGTATCTGACGGCGCTCGTCGAGCGGGGCTACCGGGTCGCCGTCGCCGATCAACACGAAATCGAGGGCGGCCACGAGCGCCGCATCGACCGCGTCGTCACGCCCGGCACGCTCGTCGACCCGACGGGCGACGACGCACAGTACCTCGCGACGGTCGTGCGCGGCGACGACGGCCTCGGACTCGCTTTCCTCGACATCACGACCGGGCGCTTCCACGTCACTGCCACCGAGGGCGAGGACAGCGAGTCGCGCGCCCTGACCGAGCTGTACCGGTTCGCGCCGACGGAGATTCTCCCCGGGCCAGACCTCCGGGGCGACGACGACGTTCTCGACCGCATCCGCGAGCGGCTGGACGCGACGCTCACGGTGCACGCGACCGACGATTTCGCGCCCGGCCGAGCGAACCATCGACTGCGCGACCAGTTCGGCGACGCCGCCGACGCCATCGGACTCGACGGCGAGGCGGCCACGCAGGCGGCCGGCGCGGCGCTCGCGTACGTCGACGAGACGGGGACCGGCGTGCTCGCGTCGGTCACGCGACTCCGGACCTACACGGCCGACGACCACGTCACCCTCGACGCGACGACACAGCGCAACCTCGAACTCACGGAGCCGATGACCGAGCGGGGCGTCTCGCTGTTCGACACCCTCGACCACACTGAGACGAGCGCCGGCGGTCGCCTGCTGAAAGAGTGGCTCGGGCGGCCGATTCGCCGCCGGGGAGAACTCGAGGCCCGCCAGCAGGCTATCGGCGCGCTCGCCGCCGACGCGATGGGTCGAGACCGCCTGCGCGAGTCGCTGGCGGGCGCGTACGACCTCGAACGGCTGGCGTCCCGTGCCGTGTCCGGAAGTCTCGACGCCCCCGCCATGCTTCGGGTTCGCGACACCCTCGCGCTCCTCCCCGACCTCGTGGACGCGGTCGAGTCGAGTCCGCGACTGGCCGGTTCGGCCGTCGCCGACGTGCTCGACTCCCTCGACCGCGCGGCGGCCCGCTCGCTCCACGACGACCTCGCGGAGGCGATTACCGACGACCCGCCGTCCACGCTCACCGAGGGTGGGTTGATTCGTCCCGAATACGACGAGGAGCTGGCCGCGCTCGTCGAGCGCCACGAGACAGCCCTCGACTGGCTGGACTCGCTGGCCGCGCGCGAGCGCAAAGAACACGGGCTTGCACACGTCAGCGTCGGCCGCAACAAGACCGACGGCTACTACATTCAGGTCGGGAAATCGAGCGCCGACGACGTGCCCGACCACTACGAACCGGTGAAGACGCTGAAGAACTCACAGCGGTTCACCACGCCGGAGCTCCGCGAGACTGAACGCGACGTAGTGCAGTTGGAAGAACAGCGGGGCGAACTGGAGTACGAACTGTTCCGGGAGCTTCGCGAGCAGGTGGCCGCCGCCGCGCCGCTGTGTCAGGGGGTCGGCGAGACGTTGGCCGAACTCGACGTGTACGCCGCCCTCGCGACCCACGCCGCCGGCAACGACTGGGCCCGTCCCGAACTCACCGACGAGGACGTGCTCGCGGTCGAGGCGGGCCGCCATCCCGTCGTCGAGCAGTCAGTCGAGTTCGTCCCAAACGACCTCCACTTCGACCGCGACCGCCGGTTCCTGCTCGTCACCGGCCCGAACATGAGCGGGAAATCGACGTACATGCGACAGGCCGCGCTCGTCACCCTGCTCGCCCAGATCGGCTCGTTCGTCCCGGCCGACGCCGCGACCGTCGGACTCGTCGACGGAGTGTTCACGCGCGTCGGCGCGCTCGATGAACTCGCGCAGGGTCGCTCTACGTTCATGGTGGAGATGCAGGAGCTCTCGAACATCCTCCACTCCGCGAGCGACGACTCGCTGGTCATCCTCGACGAAGTGGGGCGGGGGACGGCTACCTACGACGGTATCTCCATCGCGTGGGCCGCGATGGAGTATCTCTCCTCGGCACAGCCGAACTCGCCGTCTCCGAAGGTGCTCTTTGCGACCCACTACCACGAACTCACGCGCCTGGCAGACCACATCGCCGGCGTGGAGAACGTTCACGTTGCGGCCGACGGGGAGGGCGACGACGTGACCTTCCTCCGGACGGTCGAACCGGGCGCGACCGACCGCTCGTACGGCATCCACGTCGCCAGCCTCGCCGGCGTTCCCGGACCGGTCGTGGACCGCGCCCGCGAGGTACTCGACCGCCTCCGCGAGGACAAGGCCATCGACGTACGCGGACGGGCCGCAGACGGGACGAGCGAGACCACGCAGGTCACTTTCGACCTCTCCTCCGGACAGTTCGAGGCCGGAGACGAGGACGGCGAGGCCCCGGCGCAGGCTCTCGACCCCGACGCCGAGGCTGTCCTCGATGCCCTGCGGGAGGTGGACGTAACCGAGACCTCGCCGGTGGAACTGCTCGGGCAGGTCCAGGAGTGGCAGTCGCGATTAGAGGAGTAGCGGGGTTCCTCTCCGGTTGCGACAGTCGCTTTGTGCGTGTCACCGTGCTGTCGGGTGTGTCTGACACAGCTACACTCGATGGAGCGGTCGCCCTCGTGACTGGCGCGTCCTCCGGAATCGGCGAGGCGACGGCGGAACTCCTCGCTGAGGCGGGGGCGAGCGTCGCCGTCGCCGCCCGGCGTGAGGCTGAACTCGAAGCGCTCGCCGAGCGCATCGAGACCGACGGCGGCGACGTGCTCGTCGTCCCGACGGACGTGACCGACCGAGAGCAGGTCCAGGCGATGGTCGACGAGACGGTCGAGGCGTTCGGTCGACTCGACATCCTCGTCAACAACGCCGGCGTAATGTTGCTCGAAGCCGCCCAGACCGCCGACCTCGACGACTGGCACCAGATGGTCGAGGTGAATCTGCTCGGGCTGATGACCGCCACCCACGCCGCGCTCTCAGTGATGGAAGCCCAGCAGTCGGGCCACATCGTCAACGTCTCCTCGGTTGCGGGCCGGAGCGCGTCCGCGACCGCGGGCGGCTACAACGCCACGAAGTTCGGCGTCAACGGCTTCACCGAGGGGTTACGCCAGGACCTCACCGACGACGGGATCCGTACCACTATCATCGAGCCGGGGCTGGTGGAGACGGAACTCGCAGACCACATCCCGGACGAAGAAATCAAGCAGGGCGCGCGGGCGTGGGCCGACTCAATCGAACCGCTCCAGAGCGTCGACATCGCGCGCTCGATTCGGTTCGCGGTCTCCCAGCCACAACACGTCAGCATCAACGAGATGCTGATTCGCCCGACCCAACAGGAGTAGCTTACTCGGCGAGCGCGCGCGTCTCGTCCAGCACTTCACGCGCGTGGCCTGCGGGGTCTGCCATCTCCGGGTCGTACGTCGCGACGACCTCCTCACCGTTGAGCACGAAGGTCAGCCGTTCGGTGTATCCCTCGCTCGTATCGAGACCGAACGCTTCTGCCACCGTTCCATCCGGGTCGGCGAGCAGTTCGAACTCCAAGCCGTGTTCCTCAGCGAAGTCGGCATGCGACTCCGTATCGTCCATTGAGACGCCGTAGACGGTGATTCCCGAGTCGCGATACTCCGGCAGGGCGTCTTGGAACTCGTTGGCTTCGATGGTACACCCGCCGGTGAAGTCTTTCGGATAGAAGTAGACGACCGTCGGCTCCTCGAAGGCGGGCGCCACGTCCTCGCCGTGTTGGTTCTTCGCACGAATCTCCGGTGCCGCGTCGCCGACTGTGAGCATACCCCAAGCCGGGGTCGCCGCCTATATATCGGTTCGGGTAGCCTGTAGCTGCTCCCGGTGGTCAGACAGCGTCTCCTGTATCGCGCCCCACTCGACGGGCGGTTCGCGGTCGGCAAGCGTCTCGGCGAGACTCGCCAACACGTCACCGAACTGCTCGCGGTAGGCGGGGTCGTCGTCGAGGCGTGCCCGGAGCGCGGCAAGTCGGTCGTCGAGCGCGTCCACCTCCCCGTGGAGGGAATCGAGGTCGCCGGTCGGCTCGAAGGCGGCGAGGTCATCGAGTTCGGCCCGGAGGTCGGCCACCAGTAGCTCGAACACGTCGGTCTGGAGGTGTACGTCCGCGAGCGTCGCCGGCTCCGGCGTCTCCTCGGTCGCGGCCTCCAACTCCTCGATAGAGCCGGCGACCAACTCGACGTCCTCGCTCAGCTCCTGCGTGCGTCGCTCCGGGTCGGTGAGCCACGACTCGAACTGCTCGATGTCGCGCTGGAGGTCGTCCGCCGTCTGGACGATACCTTGCGCGTGCGTGCTCGCGCTCCGGAGGTCGACGCCCAACTCGAACAGCGGGGGCGAATCGCTCTGTTCGACGACGGACGCGAGCGTCGCCTGCACGGTGTCGAGCCGGTCGACGACCGCGTCGAGTCGCTCCTCGAAGGAGACGCGGCGGGTCTCGACGGTCGGGACGGCCGGGGCGTCGGCGAGCGTCTCCCGCATCGTCTCGGCGGCCCCCGCTGCGTATTCGACACGGGATTCGGCCGTCGAGATGATCTTGGCCGTGTCGGAGACGGTCGCGTCGATGCCGTCGCGCGTCACCCGGCCGTCCTCGACGAACGGGTCGATTGCCGCGCGCACGTCGTCGGTGTCGCGGTCGCCCCGGCTGGCGACCTGCTCTGTGACGCGTTCGACCGGCTCCCCAACGAGGTCCGAATCGTCCATACCGTCGCTCGCCACCGACCGGTCGTGTATCTTTCGCCCCGTCATATTGGGGGCTATATAGCCGACAAGACCGCTCCCACGAATGGGGTTCACGAGGGGTTAGATACCTGCCCTATCGTACCGCTGTATGGCGGTTCGGTGGAATATTATAAATCGCTTTAGTCGGACTCGGATACGTATCTGGTGATGACAGCCGATACTGGCAAATCGGGCGTATCACGTCGAAAGTTCCTCGTCACGTCTGGCGTCGTCGGTGCGGCCGGACTGGCGGGCTGTTCCAACGCGGCGAACGACGACTCCGGGGGGTCGGGCGGCGACTCCGGTGGCGACTCCGGCGGCTCCGGAGACACCGCGACGGACGCGCCCGAGGATTCGGGTGGCTCGTCGCCACAGCCGGTCACCGCCGAGGGCTCTTCGACGGTGTATCCCATCGCGAACTCCGGGTCCTCCTACTGGAACTCGAATCCGCCGAGCGACGACGGCGAGTACTGGGGCGAGAACAGCGAAGGCTCGGTTCCCGGCTGGGACGAACTCGCGAGCGACGGCGCGGACGGGATGCGACTGGCCGACTACTTCGCGAGCCTCTACGGCTTCGAGCCGACAGAGCAGTTCGCGACGCCGCCGTTCTCGACGCGCGTCGGCCTGAGCCACTCCGGCACGGGCTGTGAGGCGGTCGTCGACGGGCTCGTCGACATCGGTAACTCCTCGGGACCGATTACGGCGGAACTCGGCTGGAGCGAATCGGAGGCCGACGAGCGAGTCGTCGACCACGTGCTCGGTCGCGACGGCCAGCCGGTCGTCGTCAGCTCCAACATCTACGACGCGGGCGTCACCCAACTGACGGGCGAGGAGGTGCGCGGCATCTATCAGGGCGACATCACCAACTGGAACGAGGTCGGCGGGCCGGACCAGCCCATCTACGTCATCGGGCGTGCGGAAGGCTCGGGCACCGACACCGCGTTCCGACTCAACATGCTCGGCGACGCCGACGCGCCGATGGATGTCGACACCCGGTTCGGCCAGAACCAGCAGGTCGCACAGGCCGTCCAGCAGAACGACGGTGCCATCGCGTACATGGCACTCGCGTTCACCGGCCCGCAGGTCCAGCCGATCGGTATCAACTTCGACGGGACGCTGTACGAGCCGGACCGCGACGCGGAGAACACCATCTTCGACAGCGCCTACCCGCTCAATCGCGACCTCCACCAGTACACGACTATCACGGACGAGACCCCGAGCGGCACCGACCGACGCGAGGGTGCGTTCATGAACATGTTCCTCACGACGTTCGGGCAGGAGGTCTTCGTCGAGTCGAACAACTACATCCCGCTGCCGACGGCCGATATCGAGTCCGAACTCGCGAAGCTCCCCGACCAGTCCTAACTCGCCACTGTCGTTTTCTTTGATTATGAGCCACGAGAGATACAGATGAGCCGGTCCAGTCGCATCGAACGGTACAGCCACGCTGCCCGCAACACTGCCCGACGGCTCCGTGACAGTGTCGCCGGCGAGTCGCCGGTCGCAGTCGCGCTCGTCACCGTGATGGCGCTGTCGCTTTTGTCCGGACTGGTCGGCTTCCTGCTGGTCTCGTCGCTGACGGCGGTCCCACTCGCTATCGCCATCGTCGCGGCAGCCGTGGGGTGGATCCGGTATCAGGAACTGACGGCGAAGGTGCTCGCCGGGACGATGACCGTCTCCACGCTGTTGATTCTCGTGCTCATCGCGGGATTCATCCTGCGGGAGTCGATTCCCGTGCTCAGATACGAGTCGGTGACCGTGTTCGGGACCGAGATTCCCGGCGTCCGGATGTTCATCCAGACGCGCTGGGACGCCGTCTCCGCTCCCGTCCGCTACTCGATGGTGCCGCTCATCCACGGGACGCTGCTGGTGACGCTCATCTCGACGGCCGTCGCCGCACCCCTCGGCGTTGCCGCCGCGCTGTTCTTATCAGAAATCGCGCCCCAACCCGTGCGCGAACTCGTCAAGCCCGGCATCGAGATTCTCGCCGGCATCCCCTCCATCGTCTACGGCTTCATCGGCTTCACCATCCTGAATCCGTGGGCCGTCGAACAGTTCAATCTCAACGGCGGAGGGACGTACCTCTTCGTCGGCATCGTCGTCGGGTTGATGGCGCTCCCGACGGTCGTCTCCGTCGCCGAGGACGCGCTGTCGTCCGTCCCCGAGTCCATGAAAAGCGGCTCGCTCGCTATGGGAACGACCGACTGGCAGACGATGGTGTCGATCACGATTCCGGCCGCCTTCTCGGGCGTGTCGGCGGCCGTCCTGCTCGGCGTCGGGCGCGCTATCGGCGAGACGATGGCCGCGACGGTGATGCTGGCGAACACGCCGCGGCTGACGGAACCGCTCGTCAACGTCTTCTACGGGCAGGCGACGCTCACCTCGCTCATCGCGAGCAGCTACGGGAGCGCGCGCGGCAATCAGCTCTCGGCGCTGTTCGCGGCGGGCGCGATACTGTTCATCACGGTGCTCACGCTCTCGATTGGCTCACAGTACATTGAGGCGCGCATGCGCCGCAAGCTCGGGGGTGAGGCCTGATGGCGAGCGCGACCGAACGCTCGCTCGTCCGCGGAGAGTCCAGCGGCGGCGACCTCACGGCCGCGAGCGCCGTCGGCCTCGCCGGCATCATGTTCGCGCTCGCGATGGTGGTTCTCTTCCAGCAGCTCTCGCTCACCGACACCGTCGCCGGCGTCCGACTCGTCGGTATCCTCGGGGTTGGTCTGCTCGCGCTCGGCGTCTCGGTAATCGGGCTGGGCGTCGCCTCCCGATACGGCGCGCTCTCCGCGACGCCGCGTGCGAGTGCCGGACTGCTCTCCGGAGTCGTCTCCGGGCTGTTGTGGGCCGTCGTCGGCGGACTCGCCGGCGCACGCGTCCTCGGTCTCGGGACGGTCGGCTGGCTCCTCTGTGCGGTCGTGGTCGGTGCCGGTGCTGCCGGCTTCACCGTCCTCACGCGCGAGGATGTCGGGACGACGGTGCCCGCGGGCGCGTTCACGGCACTCCTCGGATTGGTCGTCCTCGTCACCATCGGCCCGTCGTGGGAGTGGGCGCTCGGCTGGGAACAACAGCCCGCCTCGCTCACCGCCTCGATTACCGTGCCCACCATGACGCTCGCCGGCTCGCTCGTCGGTGGCTGGGCCGCTGCGGTCGCGTACGGCGGCTTCGGTGCCCGCGGTCGCCATCTGGGGGCGTACCTGCTCGTGTATCTCAACGCCGGGACCATCGTCGGCGTCCTGCTCGTGCTCGTCGGCTTCACGGTGTTCAAGGGACTGCCGGGGCTGTTCCGCGGCTTCGAGGTCGGGCTCGGCGTCGGCCGACAGATTACCGTCGAACACTACCTGTTCTTGCCGTTCATCGACTTCGCTCCCGGTTTCTCGCTGGCGTTCGACCTCCCGTTCAAGTGGCCGTTCGTGATGACGGGTGTCGCCCTGCTCAACGACGTGAATGGGGTCTGGCCGGCCATCGTCGGCACCGTCTGGCTCGTCATCGGGGCGGTCCTGCTCGCGGTGCCACTTGGCGTCGGTGCGGCTATCTTCCTCACCGAGTACGCAGAGCGCGGCCGCTTCACCCAACTGGTCGAGGTGGCGACGAACGGGCTGTGGTCGACCCCGAGCATCGTGTTCGGGCTGTTCGGCGCGGCCTTCCTCGTCCCCCGGTTCGCGAACCAGAAGTCGATACTCGCGGGCACCATCACGCTCGGGTTCATGCTGCTCCCGCTTGTCGTCATCACGACTCGGGAGTCGCTGCTCGCGGTGCCAGACGAGTACCGCGACGCGAGTGCGGCACTCGGCGTCTCGAAGTGGCAGACCATCCGCAGCGTGGTCTTACCGGCCGCGATACCCGGCGTCACGACCGGCGTCATCCTCGGCGTCGGTCGCATCGCCGGCGAGACGGCACCTATCCTGCTCACGATGACGGGTGCGGTCGCGCTCCCGGCGAATCAGGCGCTGAACGTGCTCGGGAGCTTCCGATTCACCGCCACGCCGCCGTTCGTGGCCAACGAGGCGCTGTTGCAGGCGACGACCGCGCTCCCGTACCAACTGTACGCGCTCATCACCGCGGGCGTCGGCAAATCCTCGAATATCGCGGATATCGACCAGTTCCGCTGGACGACGGCGTTGGTGCTGCTCGTCGTCGTCTTGTCGTTCTACGCCATCGGCATCGCCACACGATACTACTTCCGACAGAAACTGAATCATGAGTAACACAGCTACGACGACCGCCGACACGACAACGACGACGACCGGTGAGACAGACGAACAGCTCAAAGCCGAGTGGCGCGAGTACGCCTTCGAAGGGAAGCCAAAACTCGCCGTCGAGGACCTCAACGTCCACTACGGCGACGACCACGCCCTCGATAACGTCTCGCTCGACATCCCCAAAGAGAGCGTCACCGCGCTCATCGGCCCCTCGGGCTGCGGGAAGTCGACGTTCCTCCGGTGTCTCAACCGGATGAACGACCGCGTGTCGAGTGCGCGCATCGACGGCTCCGTCAAGCTCGACGGCGAGGAAATCTATCAGGACGGCGTCGACCTCGTGGAACTCCGCAAGCGCGTCGGCATGGTGTTCCAGTCACCGAACCCGTTCCCGAAGTCCATCCGCGAGAACATCGCCTACGGTCCGAAGAAACACGGCGACATCCAGACGGGACTGCTCGCACGCCTGCTCGGGCGGGCCGACAGCGACGAACTCGATGACCTCG
>Ga0209946_1000202_pt1 | contig 24818 bp, 24 predicted proteins | sample SalPon2_A_H2O_MG_FD_185704 | JGI IMG/M metagenome (GOLD analysis project Ga0209946, IMG submission 185704) | Salt pond water microbial communities from South San Francisco under conditions of wetland restoration - Salt Pond MetaG R2_A_H2O_MG... | ecosystem: Environmental > Aquatic > Non-marine... | reverse complement strand
CGCCATGAAATATTATTAGTGACTCGTCCCGAGTTCGCCTAAAGCTATTGGTTGGTGTCGTCACGCCGCACGGCGATTCGTGCGGATCGTCGTCCTCGTGTGTCGGTGGGTCGCCAAGACGGTGCGGCGCACCACCGGCGCGGACGCACGACCGTCCGTATCAGGCGCTCGTGAGTCCCGAATACCGCTCCAGCAAGTACTCCCGCCCCTCGAGCATGTCCTCCAGCGTGCCGAACGCGAGTACGTAATGTCCGTCGTAGCCGCTGCCCTCGATCAGTCGGAACATCGCGTCGAAATCGAGGGTGCCCTCGCCGGGGGCGAGATGTTCCTCCACCTCCCCGTCGTTGTCGTTGAGGCGGACTTCGCCGCAGATGTCCGGCCCCAGGGCTTCGAAGTAACCCTCGATGTCCTCCGGGAACTGGCGGGCGTGGGGCGGGTTGAACGCCCAGCCCAGATTCGGGGCCGCGATGGCGTCGAAGTAGTCGGTCACCTCGTCGAGGGTGACGGGGACGTAATGCATCTCGGAGGTGTCGGGTTCGACGTTGTGGTTCTCCAGGAGGAGGTCGGGGCGGGCGTCCGCGGCGTACTCGATGGTCCGGCGGAGTCGGGCCTTGCTCGCCGCGACGCGGTCGTCACGGTCGTCGGTGAAGTGGTAGCCGCCGTGGACGATGATCCGGTCCGCGCCGACGAGGTCGCCGATGTCGACGTACGCGCGCAGGTAGTCGTCGACTGCGTCGGCGACGTGTGCCGACGTTTCGGCGACGTTCACCGCCGACAGCGTGTGGAGGCCGAGGCTCACGTCGTTCTCCGTGCAGGTCGCCCGGATCGACGCCACCGCGTCGTCGTCGTAGCCGTCGGGGTCGATGGGCGTCCCGTCGAGACAGACGTCGACGTAGTGAACGTCGTTGTCGGCCGCCCACTCCACGGCCGCCGAGATGCTCAGTCGCTGTCCCGTGTCGACGCCGATCCGCTCTCTGAGGCTCATATGCGCACCTTCCGGGCGGTTGGACGCTCGAAGCTATAAATCCATACGGCCCGCCACTGTCGGTCGGTTGGAAACTTCACCGACGGACTGCAAGCGTTTATGACCGCAGTCATGGAACGGGGGGTATGACAGGCACTGGTCCACTGTCCGACCTGACCGTCGTCGAACTCACCGTCCACCGGGCGGCGCCGTTCTGTGGCGCCCTCCTCGCCGACATGGGTGCCGACGTGATCAAAGTGGAGCGACCGGGCGTCGGCGACCCGGCACGCAGTCAGGGCGTCGGCCCCGACGGGAAGTCCGCGTACTTCATGGTCAACAACCGTAACAAGAAGTCGGTCACGCTCGACCTGAAATCCGAGGCGGGTCAGGAGGCGATGCTCGAACTCCTCGCCGACGCCGACGTGTTCGTCGAGAACTTCTCGCTGGGCGTCCCGGAGCGCCTCGGCGTCGGCTACGAGGACGTGCGCGCGGTCAACGACGACATCATCTACGCGAGCATCAAGGGCTATGGGAAGACCGGCCCGCAGAAGGAAAAGAAGGGGCTCGACCTGATCCTCCAGGCGGAGGGCGGCATCATGAGCGTCACGGGTCCCGAGGGCGGCGACCCGGTGAAGGTGGGACAGGCGCTCGGCGACCTCAACACTGGCCTGCTCACCACCATCGGCATCCTCGCGCGCCTCTACGAGCGCGAGCGAACCGGTGAGGGCGGCGAGTTCGACGTTGGGCTGTACGACGCCGTGGTGTCGTTTCTCAACGAGTATATCACCAACTACTCGATGACCGGCGAGGTGCCGGGTCCGCAGGGCACGAGCCACCAGACCTCCGTGCCGTACCAGTTGTTCGAGACGAAGGACAGCCACATCGTGACCGGCGTCGGGAGCGACGAGCGCTGGGACGACTTCGTCGAGGCGATTGGCCGTGAAGAACTCGCCGAGTATCCGACCAACGCCGACCGCGTCGAACACAAAGACACCGTCGTCTCCATCATTCAAGAGGAGTTCCGCACGGAGACGACCGACTACTGGCTCGACCGTCTCACCGAGTACGGCTTCCCCAACGGCCCGATGAACAACGTCGAGGAGGTCGTCGAGAACGAACAGAGCGCGGCCCGTGGCCTCGTCGAGGAACACGACGACCCCGACTGGGGCGAGTGTCTCATGCCCGGGCATCCGATCCACTTCCCCGATCACGACACGTCGATCCGGTCGCCGGCGCCGCGACTCGGCGACGACATCGACGAAGTCTTCGACGCCATCGCCGACGAGGAGCAGGTCGAGGCGTGGCGCGAGGGCGGCGCCTTCGGCGACGACTGATCCCGGCGCCGAGGCTCGATTTTCGCCGGTCGCCGTGGGGAGACCGAAACCGCGGCCGCGAATCAGAACAGGTTCGCGGCCCAGATGCTGATCTCGCGGAACGGTCCCGTGCCGTACGGGAGCGCGATGTTCACCACGTTTCGGAAGAGGAAGAAGACGATGAGTCCGGTCACGATGCTGAACACCGTCAGCTTCACCAGGTTTCGGTAGCCGATGGCGTAGGAGAAGACGAACAGGAAGATGGGCGCGGAGACGAAGAAGCCGACGTAGTCCTGTGAGAGGAAGAATACCACGGAGATGGTAATCGCGAGCACGTACTGCCGCTGTTTCCCCGTGAGAGTCATCACTTCGCTGGAGAACGCGGGCAGCACCGACTCGTCGTTCGTCTTCGCGCGCTGGTAGAGCAGGACGAGATTCAACAGACCGGCGGCGACGATGACGAGCAGCGCCGCGCGCGGCCAGAGGGACGAGCCGGGATCGTACTGCGAGATGCGATTGCCCGCGAACTGCTCCGAGAGGACGAGAAACGTCGCGGCGAACAGGAGGAACACGACCGTGATGCCAATGTCGCGGGCGACACTCGGCGGTGTCTGCTCGCGGAGCGTCTCCACGGTGCGCTCTTCGTCGCTCATCGTTCCAGCTCCGTTAGTCCGAGCTGTTTACGGATGCGGTCGCCGAACTGCGTGCTGTCCATGATCAGTGGGATGAAGAACGTGAACACCGCGAGGGTGATCATCAACGCCGAGACCGGCCGCTGGAAAAACACCATCCAGTCGCCGCCGGCCTTGGTGAGGCTGCGGCGGAGGCTGGGCTCCGCCAGCGGACCGAGCACGAGACCGATGACCATGGGTGCGACCGAGTAGTTGTACTTCTCGAGGTAGTAGGCGGCGACGCCGAAGAGGAACATCGTCCACAGGTCGGCCATGATGTTCCGGGTGGCGAACGCGCCCACCACGGTGAAGATGACGATGAGCGAGAGCAACAGCTCCCGCGGGATGTGTCGCACCTGCAGGAACAGCCTGACGACCGGCTTGTTCATCAGGAGGATCGCCACGTTCGCCAGCAGGAGCGCGGCGAAGATGGTGTACACCAGCGGCCCCTGCTGCGAGATGAGCGAGGGGCCCGGGCGGATGCCGTGCAGGATGAACGCCGCGAGGATGACCGCCGTGGTCGCGCTCCCGGGGATGCCGAGCGTCAGGAGCGGGACGAACGCCCCGCTCGCGGCGGCGTTGTTGGCCACCTCGGGTGCGGCGACGCCTTCGGGGACGCCGGTGCCGAACTTCTCGCGGACGCTTTTCGGCACCAATCGTTGGCCGAACGTGTAGCCGAAGAGCGCGCCGGTCGTCGCACCCGCGCCGGGCAGGACGCCGATGACGGTCCCCATCACCGAGTTGACGCCGAGGATGCGACCGAAGCGCCTGAAGTAGTTGAGTGGGGGGAACATCGACCCGGACGTGGCCTTGCTGAGATCGGAGCCGCCGCCCTCGCCGCCGCCGCCGCCACCGATCAGATTCCCGCCGCTCTGGATCTGTTTCAACACCTCGGAGAACGCGAACACGCCGAGGATGACGGGAATGAAGTCGATGCCGCTGGCGAGGTAGTTGCTGCCGAACGTGAACCGGGGGACGCCCGTGAGGGGGTCGAATCCGAACACGCCGAGGAAGAGCCCGAAACACATCATCATCGTCGCCTTCGTGATGTTGCCGGCGCCGATGGTCGAGACGAGCGCGAGACCCAACAGGATGACCGCGAAGAACTCGGGGTCGGAGAGCTGGATCGCGAATTCGGCGAGCACCGGCGAGAAGAAAATCAGGATGAGCGTGCCGACGATGCCGCCGAACGCCGAGGCGAACACCGCCGTACTGATCGCTTCCCGCAACTGCCCGTTCTGGTTCATCGGGTAGCCGTCGAGCGTCGTCATGATCGCTTCGGGCGCGCCGGGAACCTTGAACAGAATCGCGCTGATCGACCCGGCGTACACCGCGGCCGCGTAGATGACGGCGAGCATCATGATGCCCGAGTCCGGCGCCATCGCGTACGTGATGGGGACCATCAGGACGACGGTCATCGTGCCGTTCAGGCCCGGAATCGCGCCGCTCATCATGCCCAGCGTGATCGCCACGAAGAACAGAAACATGTTGAACGGGGTGAAGACGTTCCCGAACCCGGCGAGTAGGTCCTGGACGATCAGTGGAACGGGGCCGCTCCCCGCTCCCGCCGCTACGCTCTCTACGATCATCCGCTACCTCTGATTTCGGACGAAGCGGACCCCCATCGGCCGGCGCTCCGTGTCGGCGCTGGCCGGACGCGTTCGCGGTCCATCGGTACCGTTTTCGTATGACTCATGTGATAGTTATCTGACGTATGAATTGGTTGGCGGGCAGTCCGAAACGGGGAGACGGCGTCGCGAGACGCCGTCGATCTACATATCGAGCGCGTTGACCACCTGCGTGTAGATCTCGACTTCGTTTTCCATCGTGGCGCGGAAGTCTTCGGGAGGCTGGTACCCTTCACGGAAGTACAGGAGCGTCTCCTGTTCGAGCTGCTGGTACTGGTCGCTGCCCATGCCCAGCCTGATGAAATCGGACCAGAACTGCGTCGCATCGTCCGGCGTGCCGGTCTTGACGTTGAAGCCACGCGAGAGGCCGTAGGTCACGTCCCAGCCTTTCTCGACCGTGGTCGGGACGTCCGGGAAGTCGTCGAGACGGTCCTCGACGCCGACGACGAGCAGGCTGATGTCGCCCGCTTCGTACTGCGACTGCAGCTCCTGAATCTCGCCGTACGCGGCGTCGATTTCGCCGGAGATGGTGTCTGTCGTCATCCGGCCTGCGTCCTGGTAGGTGACGATGTTGGTGTTGCCGGTGATGCCGGCCGCCTCGGCCAGCAGCACGGCGAACGCCGCGCCCGTCACACCGCCGACGGCGCCGATGTTGACCGTATCGCCGTTCTGGGCCTTCTCGACGACGGAGTCGATACTTTTGTGACCGGCGCCGTCGCGGCCGCTGGAGTAGAGCCAGCTCGTGTCGTGCTGGACGCGGGCGACGTAGCCCCAGTCGTCGAGCGTGAAGTCCGCCTGCCCCGTCGCGATGTGCGGGGAGATGGAGTTCGTACTCGGGAAGAGCGTGTAGCCGTCGGCGGGCTGGTTCAGCACACGGCGTGCCGCGTTCAGCCCGTTCGCTCCGGTGATGTTCTCGAAGGTCAGGTTGACGTCGACGCCCTGCTCGGACGCGAGCTCCTGTGCGGGGTTCATGACACCACGTGTCATGGTGTCGGTGCCGCCGCCGGCGCCCCACGGAATGATGACGCGGACGTTGCGGTCCGGCCGCCACGAGGAGTCGGTGAACTCCACGCTGCTGCCGCCACCGCCGCCGCTGTCGCCACCGTCGCTGCCCCCGTTCCCGCCGTCGTCGCCGTCGTCGCCGTCGCCACCGCCGCCACCGCTGCCCCCACCGCCGGAACAGCCCGCGACGCCAACGAGACCAACCGTCCCTGCTGTCTGCAACATCCGCCGTCTGCTGAGTTTCGGTCGCATAGACATTCGTTAACATATTCAACAGGGTAAATAGTTTAATATAAATGGCGGTGTCGATATATCTAAATTCGACAACGGCGTGTTAGAACGTCTACAGCCGTAATATTGGAGTATTATCCGATATTTTTTCGCCGATGTAGGCGGTTCAGCTGTTATAAATTTTCGGGTGACAGCATTCGCGGTGAGGCCCCCGCGCCGCCGGTCGCGATCCTCACTCGGTGGCCGTCGCTCCTCGGCTTACGGATCTGGGGCGTGGTGTGGCCGTGCCGTCAGCGTTCGTCCGCACCGCCGTCGGTCGCGGTGCCGTCCGCTTCGGGGAGGGCGTACGTCGTCCGGAGGTAGTCGACGATTTCGTCGACCGTCTCGGGGTCGTACGTCCAGAAGCCGTAGAAGGAACCGGGAAGGCGTTCCTCGGCCAACAGCGCGCATTTCGCGGCGTCGACGCCGCCACCGTCGTAGGCGACGAACCACGTGTCGTGAATCTCCGTCTCGGTCGAGAGGTGGAGCGTCGGCGCGGCCGGCGGGTCGAACGCCTTGCTCCCCTCCGGATGTGCGTAGACGTGGACGTCGAGGCTGCCGCGTCCGCCGATGTGGTCGTAGACGTCGGCCTGCGACGCGAACCGGCCGCAGGTCTGGAAGCCCGCGTGGAGTTCGCCCGCCGCCCCACGCCACGCGCGGTCCTCGATCTCCTTCGAGGCGGCGACCATCCGCTGGGTGTCGTAGGAGGTGAACATCGTCTCGTCGAGTTCGTCGAGCACCACCTCGTACGTCTCGCGGGTGAAATCCGGGGCGACGCCGTTCGTAGGGGCGAGTACGTCGCTTACGTCGATTGCGGCCAGAAACTCGTCGCCACTGCTCAACACCGCGTAGTTTCGGGGCCCGGCGTCGCTCTCCGTCTCCTCGATGGACAGGTTGCGGTCCGCGAAATGCTCACGGAGCGCCGTCGGTACGCCCGCCTCGGGGTTGAACACCGTCAGCGTCTTCTCCGCGTCGTCGACCGCGGCGATGATCTCGAACAGCCCCATTCGGGCCGATAAACGAGCGGCCGCTATTTGTGCTTTTATGCCGGTGAGCTGAGGTATCGTCGACGCGCTCCTTTTGTACGCCGACGACTTACGCCCGCTGGATGCCGGTCACCACGCTCCACCGTCCGGCCCACCGCGACGCGCTGGCACACCTCGAAGACGCCTTTCGACGCGGTGACCTGATCACCGTCTTCGGCCGCTGTCGCGTCGAGTACGACGGGCGCGCGTCGAGTAGCCTCGGCCCCGGCGACCGCCTCCTCCTCCTCAAACCCGACGGCTCGGCGCTCGTCCACACCGACGAGGGGCGGACGCCGGTCAACTGGCAACCGCCCGGGTGTGATCACTTCGCCAGCGTCCGCGACGGCCGCCTGCGCGTGCGGAGCGTCCGTCGCTCACCCGAGGAACTCCTCGACGTGCGCTTCGACCGCGTCCACCATCTCGTCACCTACGACGTCACCGATCCCGACGACCTCGACCTGTCCGGGAGCGAGGCCGACCTCAAGGAGTACGTACTCGCCAACCCGGAACGGATCGACCCCGGATTCGAACCGACCGCGACCGAACGCGAGACCGACGCCGGCCCGATGGACGTGTTCGGGGAAGACGCCGACGGACGGCCCGTCGTCGTCGAGTTGAAGCGGCGGCGCGTCGGACCGGACGCGGTCGGCCAACTCCGCCGCTACGTCGACGCCCTCGGCCGTGAACTCGGCGATGGCGTCGAGATTCGTGGCGTCCTCGTCGCCCCGTCGGTCACCGACCGGGCGGCGACGCTCGTCGAGCGCGAAGGGTTGGAGTTCGTCGCGCTCGACCCGCCGACCGGTCGCCCCCCCGACGACGCGCCGACCGGGTAACTGTCCGGATCGAATATCCACAAACCGGACGTGCCGGGGCCAACACTGCAGCATCCCGGCGTTTAATGTGGTTGCTCTCGATACCCCTGTGTCATGGACTTGCACCACCGGACGGTTCGACAGGACGTCCGCGAACTCGGGGCCCTCCTCGGCGACGTACTCGAGGAGCAGTCCTCGACGGCGGCTTTCGAGGCGGTCGAAGACCTCCGTACCGCGGCTATCGACTACCGTGACGGCACGCTCGGGACGCGGGAACCCCTCCGGACGACGCTGGGATCGCTCGACTCCGATATGGAGGCGGCCGCCGCCCGCGCGTTCACCGCGTACTTCGAACTCATCAACCTCGCGGAGGAGCGCGAACGCGTCCGCGCCATCCGCCGCGACGAACAGGAAGGACGCATCGAGGACAGCCAGACGGAGACGGTCGCCTCGCTGGTCGAACGCGACGCCGACGCCGAGACGGTCCAGCGGGTACTCGACGACGTGCTCATCCAGCCGACGTTCACCGCCCACCCGACCGAGGCCCACCGCAAGACGGTCAAAGCGAAACTCCGGGCGATCACCGGGCTGCTCGAGGACCTCGACGAACGCCGACAGACGGACGCCGAGCGGGCGAAGTCGTGGGATTTCCTGGAGGCCGAGGTGACGAGCCTCTGGCAGACGCCGCAGGTTCGTGACCGCGCGCCCGAACCGGAAGACGAGGCGCGCAACGTCCAGTGGTACCTCGAAAACACGCTGTTCGATGTCGTCGGGGACGTCTACGCCGATCTGGAGGGCACCCTCGCCGAGGAGTATCCGGAGGTGGACGTGCCGAAGCTCTTCGAGTTCCGGTCGTGGGCGGGTAGCGACCGCGACGGCAACCCCGCCGTCACCGTCGACGTGACGAGCGAGACGCTCGACCGACAGCGCTCCGTCGTCCTCTCGAAGTACCGCGACGACCTGAAGCGACTCTCGGGCATCCTGAGTCAGGACGCCGCGTGGATCACCCCCGGCGACCGCTTCGAATCGTCGCTTCTCGACGACCGCGAGCGCTTCCCGGAGATAGCGACCGAGGCTCAGGAGCGCTACTCCCACGAGTTCTACCGGCAGAAGCTGAAGCTGATGCGCGAACGCCTCGAACGCGTCGACGACGTGCGCCCCGGCGGCTACGGCGACGCCGACGAACTCGTCGCCGACCTCGAAGCCATCGGCGAGAGCCTGCGGCTCAACGACGCCGAATCCATCGCGGACGCCTACGTCGACCCCATCGTCCGGAAGGTCGAGACGTTCGGCTTCTCGCTCGCCAGCCTCGACCTGCGCGATCACCAGAAAAACCACACGCAGACGGTCGGCGAACTGCTGGAGGGGCAGGGGATCGACTACCGTGACCGCGACGAAGCGGGGCGGATCGAGGTGCTGACCGAGGCGATCATGCAGGACGCGCCGGTGGTCGACCTCTCGGACCCCGGCGACGTGAGCGACACGACCGCTCGGGTCTGCGAGCGCTTCGCGGCGCTCCGTCGCTGGCAACGCGAGTACGGCGCCGACGCCATCGACACCTACTGCATCAGCATGACCGACGAGCCGAGCCACGTCCTCGAAGTGCTCTTCCTGGCCGATCAGGCGGGCGTCGTCTCCCTCCCCGAGTACAGCGGCCTCGACGTGGTTCCCCTGCTGGAGACCGAACGCGCCCTCGACGGCGCCCGGCGCATCATGGGCACGCTGTTCGAGAACGAGGCGTACGCGGCCGCCCTGGACTGTCGCGACAACACGCAGGAGATCATGCTGGGCTACTCCGACTCCAACAAGGAGAACGGCTTCCTGGCCGCCAACTGGAGTCTCTACCGGAACCAGCGGCGCCTCGCGAACATCACCGACGAGTTCGATGTCACGATGCGGCTGTTCCACGGCCGCGGCGGGTCCATCTCGCGGGGCGGCGGCCCGATGCACGAGGCGATGCTCGCGCTCCCCTTGGAGACCGTCACCGGCGAGATCAAGTTCACCGAACAGGGCGAGGCCATCGCGGAGAAGTACGGTAACCCCCGGATCGCCGAGCGCAACCTCGAACGGATGCTCGACGCCGAGGCCCGCGCCCGTCACCAGGCGCTCGACGGCCCGGTCAAGGAGACGCCCGAGTCGTGGACCCACGCGATGGAGACGATGGCGCCCACGGCGCGGACGGCCTACACCGACCTCCTGGAGACCGAGGGGTTCATTCCCTACTTCGAGACGGCGACGCCCATCACGGTCATCGAGGACCTCAACCTCGGCTCGCGCCCCGCCTCGCGGTCGGGCGAGCGGACCGTCGAGGACCTCCGGGCGATCCCGTGGGTGTTCTCGTGGACGCAGTCCCGCTGTATCATCCCCGGCTGGTACGGACTGGCGACGGGAATCGACGCCTACCTCGACGACGGCGGGTCGATGGCGACGCTCCGGGAGATGTACGAGGGGTGGCCGTTCTTCCGGACGACGCTCGACAACGCCGCCCAGGCGATGGCGAAGACGGATCTGGAGATCGCCGAGGAGTACGCGGCCCTCGCGCCGACGGAGCTTCGCGAACGCTTCTTCCCGCGCATCCGTGGGGAGCACGAACGCGCCGTGGAACTCGTACTGGAGATCACGGGCCGTGACGACACGCTCCGTCGCCCGTGGCTCCGCGAGAGCCTCGACCGGCGCAACCCCTACGTCGATCCGCTGAACTACCTGCAGACGCGTCTCCTGGCCCGCGACGAGCGCACGCCCTCGGAGGAGCGCACCCTCCGCCTGACGGTCAAGGGGATCGCGGCGGGGATGAAAAGCACGGGGTGAGCGGAGGCGTCGGCCCCGGGTACAGCACTCGGTATCGGCGGTTTACGGCCGCCGCACGGCATCGAAGGGTTTATTCACCGCGTCGGCTTCGGCTTTGACAAGTAACCATGAGCGACAAACCCGCCTCGATGTACCGGGAGATCAGCAAGCCCTCGTACACCCGACGCGAGTACGTCACGGGCATCCCGGGTTCCAAGATCGCACAGCACAACATGGGCAACCTGCAGACCGGCCCCGAGGACTACCCGGTTCACATCAGCCTCGAGGTCGAGGAGGAGTGTCAGCTCCGCCACGGCGCCCTCGAGGCCTCGCGGCTCTCCGCCAACCGCCGCCTCCTGAAAGAGGTCGGCCAGGAGAACTACAAGATGGTCCTCCGGAAGTTCCCCCACCAGATCATCCGGGAGAACAAGCAGGCGACCGGCGCGGGCGCGGACCGCGTCTCCGACGGCATGCGCCAGGCGTTCGGCAAGCCGGTCGGCACCGCCGCCCGCATCGGGGCGAACGAGACGGTGTTCACCTGCTACTGCAACCCCGAGGACGCTGCCACGGTCAAGGACGCCTTCCGGCGCTCTTACAACAAGATTTCGCCGCCGTGTCGGATCGTCGTCGAGAAGGGCGAAGAACTGCTCGTCGCCTGATCGGCTCGTCGCAGCCGGCCGGCACTGACCGACGACGGTTCGGGCCGACCACCCGCGCTCTTTTCCGTTTTCACGCCTCACCCAGTCTATGCTCCGTCTCGCCGTGACCACCGAGGCCGAGACGTTCGACCGACTCCGGGCGCCCCTCGCCGACCGGGGGATCGAGGTCGCCCACCTCTCCGCCGAGGGACGAACGATCGACCTCGACGCCTCGCCGGCCGAGACGTTCGACGCCGGCTTCGTCTTCCCCGCTCGCACCCAGTCGGGTGTCGCGCTCTCGGCGCTGTACGATCTCCCGTGGGTGAACGGTCGCGACGCCGTCCTCACCTCGCGGAACAAGGGGGGCGTCCTCGCGACGCTCCGTGCCGCCGGCCTCCCGACGCCGAAGACGACGATGGCCGCGAGCCCCGTCGACGACGAGTCCCTCGCGGCCGCCGCCGACCGCCTCGGCTGGCCGGTCGTCGTCAAACCCAACTCGACGACGCGCGGGACCGGCGTGGCGAAGGCCGGCGATCTCGACTCGTTGCTTGGGATCGTCGACTACCTCGATCTGGTCCACGACTACCGCGCGACCGGCGATAAGACGTTTCTCCTCCAGGAGTATCTGCCCGACGCCCGCGACTACCGGGTGATGGTCGTCGACGGCGCGTACGCCGGCGCGGTGGAACGCCGACTCGACGACGCCGACCGCGAGTCGGGCCGCTGGAAACACAACGTCCACCGCGGCGCCGAGGCGACGGGCGTCGACCTGCCCGCCGAGTATCGGCGCCTCGCCGAACGCGCGGCGGCGGCGCTCGACGTGTCGTATCTGGGGGTCGACCTCCTCGCGACGGCCGACCGGGCCGTCGTCGCGGAGACGAACGCGCGGCCGACGGTCGACGCCGCGACGAAGTACGTCGACGACTTCTACGACCGGCTGGCGGGATTGATTCGAACGACGGCGGAGAAGTGAGTTACTCCACGTCGATGGCGGCGGAGTCCCCGATCTTGTCGACGGTGACCTCGAGGATGCCGTTGTTGAAGCTCGCCGAGGCGGAGTGTTCGTCGACGCGGGCGGGGAGCCGAACCCGTTCGTCGTACTCGCGGTGGGGGGAACTGGCGCTGATGGTGAGGGTCTTGCCGTCGCATTTCAGCCCGATTGCCTCCTTCTCGACGCCCGGCAGGTCGGCGACGAGGCGCACCTGGTCGTCCTCCTCGTAGACGTCCACGTGCGTTTCGGAGGTGAATCCGGAGCCGTCGCCGACGGCCCCGTTTCCGGCGCCCGTCATCTCGTTCATCATCCGTTCGATCTCGTCGAAAATGTCGCCGAACGGGTCGTCACGGTCGTCGCCTCTCATGGAACACCGTAGGGAGTTTCCGGTCAAAAGCCTTCTGTCCCCGGTAGGGAATGACACGGCCGTTCGGTCGGGAATCGCCCGTTTGAAATACTGGTCCCGCCATCGACGACACGAAGGTCATGTTCAAGACGCTCGACGATCTCGGGTCCGGGAAACGCGTCCTCGTCCGACTGGATCTCAACTCGCCGGTCGAGGACGGCATCGTCAAGGACAACCGACGGTTCGCCCGCCACGCCCGGACCGTTCGGGAACTCGTCGAGTCCGATCATCGCGTCGTCGTCATGGCCCACCAGGGCCGGCCGGGTCGGGACTCCTTCGTCTCGCTCGACCAGCACGCGGACCTCCTCGCGGAGTACGTCGAGAGCCCCATCGCCTTCGTCGACGACGTGTACGGCGACCGCGCCATCGACGCCGTTCGGTCGCTCGGCGCCGGCGAGGTGCTCATGCTCGAGAACGTCCGGATGTGCGACGACGAGTTGCCGGAGAAACCCCCGGAGGAACACGCCGACAGCGAGTTCGTCCGGACGCTCGCCCCCGAGTTCGACTGCTACGTCGACGACGCCTACTCCGTTGCCCACCGCTCGCACGCCTCCATCGTCGGCTTTCCGCTCGTCCTCCCCGCCTACGCCGGGCGCGTCATGGCGGCGGAGTACGAGGCCAACTCCAGCATCGCCAACCGGGAGTTCGACGGCCCGGTGACGATGGTGCTCGGCGGCGCCAAAGCGACCGACGTGATCGACGTGATGAGCGCGCTCGACGACGAAATCGACCACTACCTCCTCGGCGGCATCGTCGGCGAACTCTTCCTCCGCGCCGCCGGCCACGACGTGGGCTACGACGTGGGCGACGGCGAACTGTACGACCACCAGTGGGAGAACAACGCGGAGCGCATCCGGTCGCTCCTCGACGACCGCGCCGACCGGATCAGCCTCCCCGTCGACCTGGCGTACGAAGACGAGGCCAACGAACGCGCCGAGCGCCCCGTCGACGGCGTGTCGAAAACCCAGCCCCTCCTCGACGTCGGCTCCGACACCGTCGAGCGCTACGGGGCGGTCGTCGAGGAGTCGGCCGCCGTGTTCGTCAAGGGCGCCCTCGGCGTCTTCGAGGACGAACGCTTTTCCCACGGCACCGTCGGCCTCCTCGAAACCATCGCCAGCACCGACTGCTTCTCGGTCATCGGCGGCGGCGACACCTCCCGCGCCATCGAACTCTACGGTCTCGGCGAGGAGTACTTCTCCCACGTCTCCATCGCCGGCGGCGCCTACGTCCGGGCGCTCACGGGGCAGTCGCTCCCCGGCGTCGAGGTTCTGGCGCAGGACGAGTGACCCTACTCGCGGGCCGGGGCCGTCGTCCCGTCGCGGGTGCCGGCGTCTGCGTCGTCCTCGTCCCCGTCCGCACCTGCCGGGCCGGAGACGACCTGCCGGATCGAGCGACCGAGGAGCCTGTAGAGCGCGTACGCGATGGCCGCGAGGAGGAGGAGTTCGATCACGTAGAGTTCGACCAGTTCGAGTAGGGACAGCTCTCCCAGCACGAGCCCCTCGGCGACGAGTAGAAAGCCGAGCGTGGCGACGAGGATCAGGGCCGGAACGAACAGTAACAGGACGCCGACCACGACTAGCTTGGTCCGATAGAGGAGACGGTCGTTCATACCCCACGTACGGGCCGGGACCACAAAGGGATACGCGTCGCGCGTCAGTAGTCGATGCCGACGCCCATCGCGTCCTCGGTCGTCGCCATGCTCTCCGCGGCGTCGGCGTCGCCGCGCAGGGCGCGGATGGCGTCCACGTTCTCCGGCACCACGTCGCTCTCTTGGTGGATGGCCTGGAACAGGTAGAGGTCGCGCCCCTCGACGGTGATCGACTCCGACCAGATGCAGTTCTCCCAGAGGTCGCCCCGCGGGCGCCCGGCGTCGTGGGCGAACTCCTTGAGTTTGCCCGCGCCGTCGATGTCGGCGCCGGCCGGGATCTGGAACAGGCGCGTCTCGTCGGCGAAGAGGTCGCGCACGTCGTCGGCGTCGGCGTCGGACTCAAGGGTCACGTTGACGCTGTGGGTGTGCATCAGCGTCGCCGGCACCTTCATGCCCAGCGTGTCGATGTCGAGGTCGGGGAAGATGGTGTTCACGTCCGGGCCGTGATGCGAGGGGATGGTGACGGGGTCGGGGAGGATGTCGTCGATGGGTCCGCGCCCGGTCTGGCCGGGGTCGCCGCCGCGGCGCACCAGCGTGACGCGGGCCTTCTCGACGCCGTAGGCCTCCGAGAGCGGCGCGAGAATCCGGGAGAGGCCGGTGGTGTTACAGGAGACGACGCGCGCGGAGTCGGCGCCGACCGCGTTCGCGAAGTTCGCGCGGGCGTTGAAGCTCACGTCGGCCACGTCGGCGTCCTCGCCGCCCTGGAAAATCGCGGGCGTGTCGTGGTCGGCGTAGAGCGAGGCGTTCTCGGCGCCGATCCCCGAGGGCGTACAGTCGACGATCACGTCCGCCGCGGCGACGAGGTCGTCGACTTCGCCGGCGAGGTCGAGTCCCTCCTCGGCGAAGCGGTCGACCCGTTCCGGGACGGCCGCGTAGAGGGGGTAGCCGTTCCGCGCGGCCGCCGTCGCCTCGAAGTTCGGGCGCGTCTTCGCGACGCCGACGAGATCCATGTCCGGTTGTGCTGCCACCGCGTCAGCGACGCGCTTGCCGATGGTTCCGTAGCCGTTGACGCCGACCTGTGTCATATCGCGGAGTCGAGTAGCGACGGTGATAACGGTTTCGAGCTATCGTAGCGCACATCGCTCAGCCGTGCAAACCGTTCCAAACGACGCCGGAAGCGCCGCCACGGCCGCCGAAGACGGCGTTCTCACCGGTCACAGAGCCGCGTGAACAGGCGGTTGGTCCAGTCGGCCTCTGCGCGTGGCGTCGGCCCGTCGCCCCGGCCACGGATCGCGGCGGCCTCGCGCCGGACCACCGGCGAATGCGTGTCGTGTCGGCTGTCCGCGGCGGTCACCCGCCGTTTCACCGCGTCGGCGGTGACCCGGACGGCGCTCCGTACGTCCCCGAGGGCCGCTCGAACCGCCGAATACTCGAACGGCGCGTTCGGGCCGTAGCTCTCTCGGTCTACCCGGATCGACCCCGTTGCGATGTCGACCGTGACGTGCCCCGCCTCGGCGGCGAAGTCGATCCGGCGTCGGTCGGGCACGCCCGAGTGATGCTGGATCGTACAGATGACGTCGTCCGCGGTGGCGTACGAGAGCGCGACCCCGTCGAACGCCACCGCCTCGTCGCCGGTCGTGTTGATCCGCTCGACCGAGACGGCCGAGTCGTCCGCGGGGTAGCCGGCGGCGCGTAACCCCACGTAGATCGGGTGGACGATACCTTCACCGAACTCGCCGCCGGGCAGATCGAGTACCCAGTCGCCGCGGTCCGGCCGCCGTGGGTCGATGTCCTCCGCCCACCGAACCGAGACGCCGTGCAGGGTCCCGAAGTCGCCGCGCTCGATCCGTCGATACGCCTCCCGAAACGCGCGGTAGTACACTTGATTGTGGACGACGGTCGCGCGCACGCCGGCCCGGTCCGCGGCGGCCGTGAGCCGTTCGAACTCGGCGCGAGTCCGCACGAACGGCTTCTCGACGAGGACGTGTACTCCGTGATCGATACACGTCGTGGCGAGATCGTAATGCGTCCGGATCGGGGTGCAGACGTGCACCCAGTCGACCGCTTCCTCGCGAAGTAGCGCCTCGAGATCGGTGTAGCCGGCGACGCCGGTGCGTGCCGCTACCCGCTCGACCCGTGACTCGTCGACATCGGCCACGGCGACGAGTTCGGCGTCCGGCGTCCCCGCGATTGCGGTCTCGTGCCACCCCGCGACCGACCCGAGACCGACGATTGCGGTTCGTAGCACGGGCGGTCTAACCGTTCGGATCACTTATCGGTGGCCGTTACTGTCACGTTCTCGACGCCGGAGGGCAAGGGCTAACCTCGCTGCGTCCCTCCGTTCACCCATGTCCGACGCACTCCGCGAGGCCGCCGAGACGGCGGTCCACCAGTGCATGGCGCTCGGCGCCGACGAGTCCTGTGCGGTCGTCACCGACGACGAACGCCTCCCCATCGGCGAGGCGCTGTACGAGGTGGCGAGCGACGTGACCGACGACGCCGTCCTCCTGCGGTATCCGCCGGGCGAGCAACACGGGACCGAACCCCCCGCACCCGTCGCGGCGGCGATGGCCGACGCCGACGTGGTGCTCGCGCCGACGACGAAGAGTTTGAGTCACACGCGCGCTCGGAAACGCGCCTGCGAGGCCGGCGCCCGCGCCGCGACCCTCCCCGGCGTCACCGAGGCGGTGATGATCGCCGGCCTCGACGCCGACTACGAAGCCATCGAGCAGGGCTGTCGCGAGGTGCTCGCACAGGTCGACGGCGCCGACGAGATTCGCGTGACGACGCCCGCCGGCACCGACCTGACCGTCCGCCCCGGCGACCGCGAGTGGCTCACCGACACCGGGATGGTCCACGACTCCGGCGACTTCTCGAACCTCCCCGCCGGCGAGACGTTCGTCAGCCCCGAGACGGCGACCGGCACCTACGTCGTCGACGGGACGATGATGCCCCACGGGCTCGTTCCCGAACCCCTCCGGTTCGAGGTGGACGACGGCTACGTCACGCACATCTCAGACGACGCGGTGCGCGAACAGGTCGAGGCGGGCCGCGAGGCGGTGGGCGACGCCGCCGCCAACCTCGCCGAACTCGGTATCGGGACGAACGTCGGCGTGACGGAGCTCGTGGGATCGGTGCTACTGGACGAGAAGGCCGCGGGTACCGTCCACGTCGCCATCGGCGACGACGCGAGCATCGGCGGCGACACCGAGGCCCCGCTTCACCTCGACGGGATCATCCGGGAGCCGACGGTGTACGCGGACGGGGAGGTCGTAGACCTCCCGAACGCCGAACGGACGTGAGTCCGTGAGGCGGCGACCCCATCGCCGTCCTCGTCACCCGCGTTATGGAAGTAACAAGGCTAAAACCCCGACCTTCAGGGCGGGGAGGATGTCAAGCCTCGGTCTCGTCGTCGAGGAATCCGTGGTAGGGACAGACGTACTCGTCGCGGATGATCTGCTCGTCGACGATGTCGAGGCCGAGGTCGTCGAGTTCGCTCGCGATCCGGTTGAGGTCGTCGTGAGTCTGCCCGATGGCGTTTACGTACACGTTTCGCTTGCCGGTCATAATCTCGCGGACCGCGGTCACACCGTCTATCTTCCGGGCCCGGTTCGCGAGGGCATCCCGCTTCGGGACCGGCGCCGTACAGATGATCTTGGTGTACAGCGGGTACCCCGCCAGGTCGTAGTCGATGTCGATGTGATAGCCCCGGATGATTCCGTTCTCTTCGAGCTTGTTGATCCGCGTCCGGACGGTACTCGGGGAGAGATCGAGCTGTTCCGCAATATCGCTGGATGACGTTCGTCGGGCGTCCTGCTGGAGGTAGTAGAGGATGGAACGATCGATCGAGTCCAGTTCGCCGTCTCTCATCACCCGACGTTCGTCGCTCGGCGTCTTATGCCTGTCCCGGAACGCGCCGTCGACCCCGCCGCGTCCAAATCGTCGTGTTGCAGACGGGAAGTGCGTAAAGACGAGTCGATTTTGACGAATCGTCATTATAACCCACTAGTTTATGCTGTTCCGTGGTCTATTGACGGTCGACGAACGACGCCGATCCACATAGAGCTATGAGACTGCAATCGATCGTATCCACGAGCGAGGAATCGGCGACAGGAACGGACGACGAGTACGTCGTCCTCGGCGGCGGTCACGTCGGCAGCGAGGTGGCCAGACACCTTCGGGCGGCGGGAAACGCCGTGACCGTCGTCGACGAGACACACGATCCGACCGATCTGCCGGGCGTCCGGGGCGATCCTACTGATCGCCGAACGCTCGACCGAGCGGGGATCACCGACGCGACGACCGTCGTGGTCGCGATGCCGGACGACGGGCGGAGCCTGCTCGTTGCCGGCCTCGTGCGCGCCCGCTTCGGCGTCGCCGACGTTCGGGTGCTCGTGCGGACGCCCGACCGCTGTGACCTCGTCGCCGACGCCGGCTACGAGCCGATCTGTGCGACGACGGCGCTGTCCGAGGCCGTCGTGGCCGATCTGGAGCGGTTGCGAGAGGTTGCATGAAGGAGCTCGAACGCGACCTCGGTCTCCCGTCCGTTCTCGCTATCAGTATCGGCGCCATGATCGGCAGCGGCATCTTTATTCTGCCGGCGCTGGCGCTCGAAATCGCGGGTCCCGCCGTCGTCCTCGCGTACCTTCTCGCCGGCCTGCTGGTTGTCCCGGCCGCGCTCTCGAAATCGGAGATGGCGACCGCGATGCCGGAGGCCGGCGGCACCTACATCTACATCGAGCGGGGGATGGGGCCGCTGCTCGGAACCGTCGCCGGCGTCGGGACGTGGTTTTCCCTCTCGTTCAAGGGCGCGCTCGCGCTCGTGGGGGGCGTCCCCTACCTGTTGCTCCTGTTCGACCTCCCGCTCCAGCCGGTCGCGCTGGGGCTGGCGACGCTGCTGATTCTGGTGAACCTCGTCGGCGCGAAACAGACGGGACGGCTCCAACTCGCCATCGTCGTCGTCATGCTGGCGGCGCTCGGCTGGTTCGCCGCCGGAAGCGCGCCGGGCGTCCAGCAGACCAACTACGCCGGCTTCTTCGACGCCGGCGTCGGCGGCCTCCTCGCCGCGACGGGGCTGGTCTTTGTCTCCTACGCCGGCGTCACCAAGGTGGCGAGCGTCGCCGAGGAAGTCGAGGACCCCGGTCGCAACATCCCGCTCGGCATCCTCGGCTCGCTCGCGTTCACCACCGTCCTGTACGTGGCCATCGTCGCCGTTCTCGTCGGGATCACCGACCCCGGGAGCGTCGCCGGTTCGCTGACGCCCGTCGCCGTCGCCGCCGAGGTCACCCTCGGAGAGGCGGGCGTCGTCGCCGTCATCCTCGCGGCCATCCTCGCGCTCGTCTCGACCGCCAACGCGGGCATCCTCTCGTCGTCGCGCTACCCATTCGCGATGAGCCGCGACAAGCTGGCGCCGCCGTCGCTCTCCACCGTCAGCGAGCGGTTCGGGACGCCCGCAACCTCGATCACCCTCACCGGCGCCGTGTTGCTGGTGCTCATCGCCTTCGTCCCGATCCTCGACATCGCGAAACTGGCGAGCGCCTTCCAGATCATGGTGTTCGCGCTGATCAACCTCGCCGTCGTCGCCTTCCGCGAGGGGACCGCCGAATACGACCCCGAGTTCACCTCGCCGCTGTACCCCTGGATGCAGATGTTCGGCGCCGTCACGGGCGTGCTCCTCCTGACGCAGATGGGCCCGGTCGCGCTCACGGGCGCGGCGGTCATCACGCTCGCGAGCGTCGGCTGGTATCTCGGCTACGTCCGCCCGCGGGTGCGTCGCGAGGGCGTCGCGACCGACGCGATCCGCCGGCAGGTGGGCCGTGACGCGCTCGCCGACGTCGAATCCGCCGCCGCGGACGACACCCACGAAGTGCTCGTCGCGCTGCCGAAGGCGGTTGGCGAGGACCGCGAGCGCTCGCTCGTCGCCATGGCTGCGGACGTCGTGCGCCCACACGACGGGCGCGTCGTCGTCGTTCGGTTCGAGGAGATTCCGGATCAGGCGCCGCTCACGGACGATGCCACCGTCCAGTCACCGGCCGACCGCTCCTTCGAGGCGCGGATCGAGGCGCTCGCCGCGGCGTTCGGCGTCGACGTCGAGGCCGACGAAATCGTCAGCCACGACACGAAACACGCCATCGTCAACGTCGCCGATCACCGTGGCGTCGACGCCATCGTCGCCGAACACGAACCCCTTCGCCTCCGCTCGCGCCTGCTCGGCGACCCGGTCGACTGGGTCGTTCGACACGCGACCTGTGACGTGCTCCTCGTCGACAACGTCGGCTACGACGCCCCGATGCACGTCGCCCTCTCGGGTGATGGTGGGCCATACGAGTCGCGTGCCGTAGCTCTGGCCGACGCCGTCGCCACCGCGAACGACGGTCGGATATCGCTCTGGCATCCCCACGATGGCGGAACGGACCGACACAGCCGCACGATCGACGACTACCAGTCCGAACTATCGGGACTGCTCTCCGTCCCCGTTCGGTCCGAATCGATCCGCACTGACGGGGGGAATCCATCCCCGCCCGACGTGCTCGTGCGCGCCGGCGCCGACCCCCGACTCCGGGACGTGTTGTTCGACGACCGACCGCTGGTTCCGAACCCCGGCTGTACGACCGTCACCGTCTACCCTCAGGTCGACCGTCGCCCTCCGCTCGCTCGACGGCTGCTCGAACGGTTCGTCTTCTAACGCTGCCGGCGGTACGGCACTCACGATATTCGCCACTCCGAGGTGGCGACTCCCTTGCAACAGTTACAGCCGACGGTACGAGCCGTGGAAGGGCGGATTTTTACCGCCTGACCGGCTACCGGTCCGTATGACTCATCCCGGACCCGACGCGGGCGACCGCGTCGCTCTCGCCTGTCCCTCCTGTACGCCGACCGCGACGACGGTCCACGAAGTGTTGAAACCCGGCGGCCACGTCACCGTCCGGTGTACCGACTGTGGCCACGTCCACAAGGAGCGCTACGACCCGCCCCGTGAGATCGCCGTCGACGTGGTGGTCTCGCAGGGCGACGAGTCGCTGACGACGACCGTCGACGTGCCGGCGGAGGAGACGGTCGCCCGCGGCGAGGAGTTCGTCGTCGACACGGCCGAGGCGATCATGCAGGTGCGGATCACCGCCGTCGAACTCCCCGGCGACCAGCGGGTCGAGGAAGCCGACGTGGCGGACGTGGCGACGCTCTGGACCCGCGCCGTCGACAACGTCCGCGTCAACGTGACCGTCCACCCGAACGACGGCCGGCGCGACGACTCCCGGAGCGTCACCGTGTCGGTGCCCGGCGACCACGAGTTCGTCGTCGGCGAGACGGCCGAGTTCGCGGACGAGGAGTTCGAAATCACGGGCGTCCAGGTGCGCGACGACGCCCCGGAGTACCGGTTCGAAAAACTCGATCACGAGGGGGACAGCGTCTTCGCCAAAGACGTCAAGCGGGTGTACGGTCGCGACGTGACCTCGGCCGCGTGGTCGGCGTGGTAGGGGTTGCCGAGGACTCCCCGCAGGCCTGTCACGACTCGCCGATCGGGCCGGCGACGCCCCCCAGCCGTCGCTACGGTACTCCGATCGATCCGCGCCCGGCTACCGCTCGGGCCGCCACCGGCCCCCGATCTCCGGCCGCGGGTAGTCCTGATACGACCCGTCGAGAAACGTCGTCACCCGGCCGTCCTCCTCGCTGAGGGTGACGGCCCAGAGCACGCCCTCACGGGTCGAGGTCTCCAGCGCACTCAGGTGTTTCGTCCCCATCCAGTCGGGGTAGTCCAGTTCGCCGGCGTCCCCGATTTCGCCCCGGCTCGGACTCCGGACGCGGACCATCTGCTCCTGTACGGTGCCGTCGCCGGTCACGACGACGGCCCCGTCGCAGTCGAACGCCACGTCCCTTGCGACCTTGGTGAACGCCTCGGTCGAGTCGGTGACGACCTGACACCGCTCGACCGGCCACCGATTCGCCCCGAGCGGGTCGGTGTAGTGGCCGAAGTCGACGTCGGCGACGACGAGAAAGTAGAGGCTCGGGCCGGAGACGTGCTGTTCGTCCCAGCCCTCGAACTCCATACTCAACGCCTCCGCGGTGTATCTGATCCGGTCCATGAGCTCCTGGCTGGTGGCGTACTTCCGCAACACCCGATTCAGGTCGCTCATTCTCGTCTACGTCCCGTAGTTGGCGAACGTAGTTAACCATTCCCAAGTGGCAAGTGTCACCAATCCGCCGATGGCGACGCCCCGGTCGCGACGGACTGGCCCGATTGGCGGCTACCTCGCAACTCGTATAAGCACCCGCACACAGCGTTAACACATGGACCCTGCGGTGTTGCGCGAGGATATGGTCGACGGCCTCGACCACGCCCTCGGCGGCCTCGACGAGGCCGTCGGCGTGGCGATGCGGACGGTCCCCCGCCACGCGTTCGTCGAGGAGCAACCGTACGACAACCGCACCGGCGACCACGCCGGCACGGACGTCCTCGCGCCCCGAACCGTCGCTCGCCTGCTCGAAGCCCTCGCCGTCGACGACGGGGACGAGACGCTCGTCGTCGGCGTCGGCGTCGGCTACACGGCCGCCCTCCTCGCCGAACTCGTCGGCGAGCGCCACGTCCACGCCGTCGACATCGCGCGCCGCCTCGTCCTCGACGCGCGCCGGAACCTCGGGCGCGCAGGCTACGACGGCGTCCTCGTCGACCGCCGCGACGGCGCCGACGGCCTCCCCGAGTACGCCCCCTTCGACCGCGTCCTCGTCGAGGCGTCGGCGGTCCGGCCGCCCCGCGCCCTGCTCGACCAGCTAACCCCCGACGGCCGCCTCGTGATGCCCCTCGGCACGCCCGAGGGGACGCTCGCCGCCGTCGAAGCCGACGACTCCCCCGAGGGCTACGCCGTCGCCGAGGAGTTCGGACCCGTGACGCTCGCGCCATTGCTCGTCGAGGGCGAACAGGCCGGCGGCGTCACGCGCAACCGCACCGAGCGCGAGGACCGCGAGTTCGCCGAGCAGGGCTACTTCGCCCCCACCGGCTGGGAACACGAGTGGATCGACTGGGACGACCGCCTCGACGGCGGGCGCGGGCACCGCCGTCGGTGAGCATGCCCGCCGTCGCGTTTGCGGGCATGATCCGGCACCGCCGAGTCCCCCGTCCGGCGGCACGTCGAAGACGACGACGCGAAGGGTCGCGTCGGGCGCATGGTCGAAGTCCCGTCTCAGCTAATGAATAGCCGCCTGTCCGCGCGTTCGTGTTCGGCCGCGTGGATGTCGACCAGTGGCGTAAACGACGTCAGCTCCGCTAGCGTCCGCTCGGCACTGTCGTCGATGGCCGCGGTCATGGCCGAGTGCAGCGAGCAAAGAATCCGTTGCGCGTCCGTATGCCCGAGCGACAGGAGCCGCTGTGCCGCGCCGAGCAGCCCGGTTACGAACCCGTGACAGCAGAGCCGACACGCCTCCCGTTCGTCGACCCCCCCGAGGGCAGTCACGACACCCAGAACGACCGCATAATTCCCGGAAGTGTCGTCGAGACCGGCGGCGTACCGTTCGAGTAGTTCGGTGTCGTCCAGTTCCCGCTGTAACGTGAGCAGCCGCCGGCCGGACTGGCGAGAACTCCGTCGGAACTCCGCCGCCATCGTCACAGCCGTCAGTCGGCTGTCGGATTCACGCACTGCCTCCAAGTCGTCCTCGGCCGCGCCGGCGTGTGCGTGTCGCAGCGCCACGAGTTCGGTCGTGCCCAGTTTCCGTCGGAGATACGTCGCGAGGAGTTCTTCGAGATCGGTGGCGTCGGTCACGCGGCCGTTCTGAATGAACTGTTCGAGACCGTACGACACCGTGTAGGTTCCGACGGGGAGAAACGAGTCCGCCAGACGGAACGCCTCCAAGGCTGCCTCGTCGGTCACCGTTCGACCTCCCGGCTGTGTGCGTGTGCATGGCCGTCACCGTGGCTGTGTGGTTCCGGCGCCTCGTCGAACGTCGTCGGGAGCACGTGCTCGTGGTGGACGGTAACGTCCGCCGGTAGCGACTCCGAGAGCGCCGCGTCCATTCGTTCGAGCGACTCTCCGCCCCGAATCAACGCCTCCGTCTCACGGATCGCCAGTTCCCAGTGGTGATTCCCGATCACGTGTCCCAGTTCGAGGGCCGTGGTCGCGGCCACGTCGCTCCCGTCGAACCCAATCACTAGCGCCTCGATCGGTTCGAGTTCGACGACGACGAGCGCTCCCGACTCCGTTTCGAGGACCGCGCCGTTTCCGAGAATGCGCCCGACTGCGACGCCGAGCTCTCGGCCCTCACGGGTCTCCGTCCTGACGTGTGACCGCCGCCGATCGGTGTCCGAGAGAACCACCCGATGTGCGTCCGTCTCGGCCAATCGCCTCGCGATCCGATCCTCCTCGCGGTGGCCGAGATAGGCGTCGGCGATCAACATCCGACGACCCCCTCCGATCGGTGCCGCCACGTCCCGGGTGATCCCCGTCGGCCGGGCCGAAAGCCCACTCCCCGCCCGTTCGTGTGGGTGTCCGGGCTCGTCGGCCGCTCTGCCGATTCAAAATGTATACACATGACCTGTGTTTCGAGTATATTCTTGATGTAATAGTATATCTCTGCCGGATATGGGCAATGTTTGAATCAAAATCACTTCATATATACTTTAGATGTGTTTTTATTAGCATGCGCACGACCGAACAGTCGTCGAGTACCACCACGCGCCGTCGGGCGGGTGTCGCCCCGTGACGCTGATTCTTTTGGCTCCGTTACTGACGGCCGG
>Ga0209946_1000201_pt1 | contig 24853 bp, 11 predicted proteins | sample SalPon2_A_H2O_MG_FD_185704 | JGI IMG/M metagenome (GOLD analysis project Ga0209946, IMG submission 185704) | Salt pond water microbial communities from South San Francisco under conditions of wetland restoration - Salt Pond MetaG R2_A_H2O_MG... | ecosystem: Environmental > Aquatic > Non-marine... | reverse complement strand
AGTGTCACACGACCGCGGAGAGCAGTTTCAATGGCTGTTTCAAGATCATCGCGACTCGATGGATAACGGACGCGGATCGCGTCGTACCGTTCGTCGTGGTCTAACCGGTAGTTATCCCCACCCGTCCATGCCGAACGGAGCATACTTGCGCTATCAAAACTTGTCATCCCAGAGCGTCCGACAGTCTCAAAGGCATCGGTCTTTGCGAATCCAAAAACGTGTGAATCAATCCGTGTGTTATGTTTGCGCTCAAATGCCTTTATCCTCTTCCCAACCGATTTCACGATTCTACGAACGTCATGGATCGGACTGCCGGCAACACCACCAATACCGAGATAATCATAGCCAATTTCTAAGACGTCACTAGCAGCTGTTGTGTAAGACTCGGGATCCCAACCTTGGATTGCGACCATGAGGCGAAATGGATATTCCTCTCGCTGGTAGAGATTATACATTTCTCGTGCGTTCCGTAGTGTGAGTTTGTATCGGAATTTTGCGTCATTCTCTCGGTAGACCGCCCGCGAATCATCAGCGAGTCGTGAGAGGACACTTTCGGTGTCACCCTGGAAATCCTCAGCAGAGAATGGTACGACGTTATTCTGTTTCCCTGTTCGGATTGTGGGTTCGTATTCGCTGACATAATCTGGCCACTCTGCGGGCCACTCGTCTACCATCAGGTCAACAACATTTTCAAGATGTGCGGGAACTTCATTTATATTCAGTTCTCCCTCAAATGCACGTTCATTGAGGTAAAGTCGTCCTTTTTCTTTTCCGGATCCAAGTACAAGGTGGTCGATCGTAACACCAATGCTGACTCCCAATGTCTCGTAGAATTTGAGCATCTCATCGTTGTCGTACGGAGGAAATGGATAGGACTTGTACCCCCAGGCCCCACAGTCGCTGATTGTCGGAAGCGACTTGGGCACGGAGAGGACAGGATCATCATAAACGCCATACTCTGCGAGTCTCTCAGCCTTCCGATCGGTCTCCTCAACCTGTTCGCGGGAGATTAAGACGCCATCAATCGGCGTTGTCTCCGGCTCAAAGATATCCCAGATGTAGTCGAGTTCACGCTCCTGACGGTCGAGCGTTGAGAGTTCGTCATGCTCAAAGTCATAATGAGCGTCGACTGCGTCGTCCCACTCAGGAACGTAGAATCTCACAGATTCAGTTCACCAGTTTATTCTTTTCTCGCGTTCTCATATGAATATCGTCTTTGCTCCAGAAGAGACAAATAATTGCTATTTTGTGGCCTAGAGAAAGTATGTTAAGATACTATAGTAAAATAATATATAGCTATCGCACGGTATCCTCTGAGGCAAGGCATTCTAACAGAGGTATGTATGCCTACCTTCGCCACAGAGAGGAGGAGTAACATTCTGATGTAATTTAACACGAGCGGGTACCATAGTCAAATGTCCGCTAGTCATAACATTATTACTTAAGTGTAATAGGTTGGAACCAACTGACGGTTGGGAATGTCTTGTAAACGTTCTATATCTATTTCGTCTGCCGAGGAGATGTCCCAGACAATATCGAAAAACTCGATTGCGGACTTCACAAAAGGTGTTCTTTCAGTATAAACGCCACACTCAGGATTCCAGTCGTAACTATTCTCCATGAAATTCGCTGACCCAAGTAGTGCTGCTCCCTTCTCAGAACTTCCAATTGTCTGTAACTTTCCATGAATTCCAACCTCCTCGAGATCGCGGAAATCCATGTCAGAAGTTATTTTTTGATACTTTTTAAAACGAGAATAGGTGCGGACTGTCACTTGATCACGGTGCTGCTTGATCTCGCTGAGGAGGTTCCGCTGCAGGCGTCGCCACTCCCAAGGTTCCTTTGTGTGTCGTGTCAGTAATCGAAGTTCGAATCCTTGATTCAATAGACGCCGTATCTGAGAGACGTATTCGTTGAACGTGTCATCGTCAAACGGTGTCATAACTCGAAGGATCTTATTATTAAGGTCGCGTTCAAGTCCAAGGCTGAATAGGCGATCGGTCATCATCGTGTACGACTGCATCCCCGCAGGCCGGTCTTCATGCCAACGTCGTAGCCTCGCTCGTTCACGTCCAAGACCACGAGATTTACCCACATAGTTGTCCACCTTCTTATCGCCAAGAGCCTTAGGATCCATAAGGGTATACGAGAAATATGTTGGTGCAACATCACCGTCGGAAAGAGCGTGGTAATCTTGAGCAACGAGAGCGTCACTAGCAACCGGCAACAGTTCCTTTACAGACGCTTGAGATAATGTATTCATTTGTCGTTTTAGTGCGGCACAACGATCAACAAGATATGTTGTATACTCTTCTAGGAGGTTGCTACCATCAACCTGCGCTGGAGCAGTAGAGAAATTAATAACTTCGTTGTCATCTATTTCGCAGTTGACACCAGGAATTCCAGACAGTAATTGATAGAGTTCGTAGGGCGGCAGTTCAAGACGATCGACCACGAACCTCAAATCGAGGGTCGTGTATCTAGAGTGTGTAGATACTGTGGCAATTAAATTGATTAGGTCTTCTCGACTCGATTCATCAATTTTGGAATCGCCACCAACATCAGATACACTGACTTGCCTCCCAACGTCTACCTGTGACAGTTCAGTTTCTACCGGTGGAACTAGTAGCGAACGTACTGTTTCATATTGTTGTTCGTACTCGTCGTGTTGCTCCTCAATTGCGTTTTCAACCTCGTCAGTCTCCGGAAGGGGCACAGCGTTTTCAGCAAGTGAAGCAGCGGCGGACTCTAACGAGAACGTGTCGTTCGCTTGCCCTCCAGCCAATCGCTCTATAATAGGGTCGAGACAATCACAGTCTTCGACGCCTGAAACCTGTGGGATAATATATTGATAGGCCTGAGCCGTAACATCATCTGTCGGCAATTCTCTTTGCGCTTCAAGCGCTGATTCGATTTGCTCGAAGTGCGGTTCTACACTATCTGGGTAGATCGTTAGGAAGCCAGCAGACCCAAGAAGTGGCCCAAGAACCACCTTCTCCCATTCGTCTGCGAGCAGACTATCGAACTCTCTACGGGGTAGGATTTCAGCTTTAATTGTAAGACAGTGCCGCAAGACCCGTTCGACTGTCAGAGAGTTGGCGACGATGATAGCTCGAATAAGTTGGCGAGGGTTACTTACTGAGAGAACCAATCCACCAGCAAGGGTTAGACGGTCCGCCTCAATAAGCTTCAGTTCGTCGAGTATCCAATTGTGTATTTCTATTACTCGCTTCGGTTCCCGTTCATCATTCGTCCGCAACGTTTCCGCGCGAATATGTGCCGACAGACGATCTTTAAGACTGTCCTCGGTCACTTTCACCGATAGTGCTGCGTAGATACTCGCCGGAGAAACTCCCCAGAGCCTTTCTGGAGAGCGAGTCTGAAGCGCTCGCGCCGAGTTAGTTACGTCATTATCAGTCATTATTTCTTACTTCCAAGTGTAGATTATGGGACAGTAGTTCGAGTAGTTCATCCTTATCGAATGAGTCGGGGTCATTCTGTTCGGAACAACCGTACTGATAGAGGCAGAACGGGCATCCGTTCTCACAGTTGCACTCTGACTCGTCCGGAGAGAACGCATCGTACATTATCTCGACTGCTTTCTCGAATTTTTCACCACCATCCTGTGTGAGAAGTACGGTGATTCCACTTCCCCCCTCGTCGGCGTCGTACACTAATGTACCTTCATCCTCAATCGATTCGGGAACCTGACGAACGCTCACACCGCCGATGTATTGGAGAGCTACCCGGAGCCCATGAGCGAATCCGTGCTCAACTTCCTCGCTGTCGAACCGAACACGTGCAGCTTTAGTGTCAAATTTGGTAGCGGGACGCACTGCAATGCTTTCGTCTGCGGGATGTTCGGGGTTATTCGTACATGCTGCAGACTCTCCCACGCTAGCAATCATGCCGTTGCAACCTTCAACACTACAGACCTCAAATACGTTCGACAGCGGGTCTGAACCTCCATTCTTGTATGTCGCCCAGTATTTATTGGTCGAAGCAACGATCGTTACGTCACCGTACTCAAACTGTCCGTGTACGTTTCCGCTTTCGTCGACAATGTCATACGACATTGTAGAGTCAAATGACTCTCCTGCGTCAGTGTCCACTGGTGCGTACGTGCTCTGTACTTCTTCGTCAGTCTGGTACACACTCGACGGCTCAAGCTCACGGGCGTTGGGCGTTATCCCTAGCGGTAAATCATGCTGGAACGCAGTCACACGTTCGGGCACTTTCGTGACCAGCCGCTTCAGTCGGGTACCGCACGACTCGCAATGGGACGTATCAGTATCGTGTTCCGAAGCGCACGTCGGGCAGATAGCCGCATCATTGAATTGTTCGCTGATACGGGCAGTTTCCAGCGGCTCCCACTCCATCTGCGTCACAATGTACGTCTCACCGTTATGGAGGTACGCCGCCCCTGGGTGGAGTTCAGAGAGTGCGATCCGACGGTCCCGAGAACCATCACTGACGTTATCGAACTCTTCCCCGATGAGTTGGTAGTCAACTGAATCGCCCACTGACCGCAAACCGAACGCTGCCGGACTCTCTCGGTTGAGATACTGGCCGAGGTTCATATCCTCAAGCCGTCGCAAATAGTTGTCTAACTGGTCAGTACGACGACGGAGTTGCTGCTTCTGTTCGCGCAATGTACGTTTTTCTTCACGATCCCGGGTATGTCGTTCTTTGCTACGGATGTCTGCGATATCTTCGTCAAGTTCCTCCAGATCACCATCAATCGAGTCTCGTTGAACATTATAGAGGTCAATAATCGTCGCCTCGATACCTCGGTGGGTGTCAGTTCCGACTATTGCCCCTTCAACGATGTCATCGTACTCGTCTATGATCGATTCGACAGAGCCGCTACAACTGTCCCGCTGACAGTCACCATTGTACCCAACTTCGTGTTTGCGACCACAATTCGAACAAATACCAAAGGAAACCAAATCCTCAAGCCACTGTTTAATCTCGTCTTGGTTCTCGTTAATGACTGAACGAAGCACTTCTAGAGGTGCATCGTCACTTTGGTTCTGTACTTGGAAGTTCGACGACGACAGAATACCAGTGAACGGCAGTAGATTATTAGGCTTTGGCTCAGAGCGTTGTGACGGCTCGTCATTACAGACGACAAATTCGTCGAGTCCGCTCTGGTTTCGTCGCCACGGAACCCACCGTGTCGTCGCTATGCAGTCGAGGATCCCCCACGTGAGGGACTGGTGGAGAACCTCACGGTTTATTTCGTTGAGCGGGACTTGTTGTGGGTCGGAGGCAATGAGTTCCTCCGGGTGCTCGTGGTAGTAATAATCGATTGGATTCCGCTGACTGACCGAGTGTACGAGTGAGTTTCCAGACTCCCGCCCGGCACGTCCGATCCGCTGGAGGTATGAGTTCGCATTCGGTGGCGTGCCGTAGAGGAGCAGTGTGTTGAGGTCACCGATGTCGACGCCGAGTTCCATTGCTGGGCCCGACGACAGGAAGTGTGGGAACCTTCCCTGCCTAAATTGATATTCTAGTTCTCGTCGTTCGTCTCGGTCTGTCTCCCCGTAATATGCCCTAGCCAAGAGAATCATAGGATCAGACGTCGTTATTTGTTGTGCTGTTAGTGAAAAGTGGGGGTGCGAGAACGTAGATCGGTCTTCTGGGGTTGAGTCAAATTCGACCACATCGTCAGGAATGTTGATCAGCGTTGATTCAAGACTCGTGACGAAGTCTTCCTGGCCCGGACTGTAGTTCGTTGGTGTCTCCTCACTGACGACAGCACATTCAATTGTATTTTCCTCAATCATCACGTACCGGCTGCCGTCTTCTTCAGTCCGACGAATCAGTCCTTGATCGATCAGTGAGTCGAGATGCCTGTTCCCCTTCTCAACTTCATCGATGAGCTGAGGTTCGTAGCGATGATTTTGTGCAATGCACTCTGCGAGTAGTCTCCGTTCGTCTGGTTCAAGATCATCGATGTTGGTATTTAACCGAAGGTCAACGATTCCGTTGTCAGTAAGTTGTTGACTCCGGTAGCGTTCGCTGTACTGTCCCGGAAAAACTCTCGATACCAGTTCCTCAGTCAGATACTCCTCGACTGACTGATCGTAGTTTGTAAAGAACTCGAACGCGCTCGGCGGGTTGTTGGTTTCCCCCTCAAGATCCTCCTCATACTGTTTTGCCTCACCTACGCCACGATCAATAATACCCGCTAATGACGCCCATCCAGAAGAATTAGCCTCTTTACTGACACTTCTGATGAATAACTGGTCGAAGAAGAATGCTTCTTCCGGTTCGCGGAAGTTTCGCTCCAACTCTTTCATATCAGACTGACTATCCGCGAACGAGAGCATCTTTGATTCGGTAAAACTATCTGGGTTGTCGCGGTCGGCCAGCGACCGCAACAGGTACCGCCCTTGCGTCACCGCCGCGTTTGCCGGGCCACGCAGCATCGCGTCATATCTACTGCTCTTTGAGTAGGTCTCCCGTTGGTCTTGATGGTAACAGGGAAGACCACCGGGGAACTGGGTCGATTCTCGAATGCGGCCGTCATCGTCGACCATTCGGAAGTTGCCGTATCCTTTTGCGCGCCGCACAATTTCTGGATCGTCACAGTTACACTCCTGTCGACCATCTGGAAGGAACTCGCGCTCGCAGGACGTACACTCGTCGACCATCTGGATATCAAACAACGCAGTACGGACGAACCGCCGTTTTCCGCAGTTGCATGTATTTGGGGACCGTCCAAAGTACACTTCATCGCAGTCCGAATCACCACAGGTCCATCCGAGTAGCCGCTTCGGTGTGAGGTCTCCATCACAGTCATCGGCCGTACACCCCTTTACATCGGAGTTTTCGTATATTTCCCCACACTCAGCACAATACTGGACGCTGTCGTCCGACAGGGGTTCTAACGCCGCAGTGTTACATGAATGGCAAGTCGGTTCTCTGGCCTCCTCTACTGTAACCTCTGCATTACAGTCCGGATTCGAACAAATGTGGTCTTCCATCGAGTCGTCGAGTACCATCAAGGAACCACAGGTCGGACAATCCTGCCGGTGGTCGACCTTCTGGCGCTCGCCACACTCAGAACACTCGTAGAACGGTCGCCAGTAGACGCGGACCATCTCCGGCTTTTCGCCTCCGGCCGTTTCACACTGACACTCCCGTCGCGAGAAGTAATCGAATCGCCCCTCTTCTGAGGTCACAGTGTGTGGTTCGAGCCGCTCGCAGTTCGGACAGAACCACGATTCAAGTGACTCCTCACCACACTGATTGCACAACGAGAGCTTTGTCACATAGTGGTGTCCGCATTCAGTGCAAGCCGATTGTGGGGTGTCGTAGACTGTTCCACAGTTGATACAGGTGTAGTAGCCATCAAGCGGCCAACTGAATAGATGGGCACGACGCTCTAGAATCCCAGACACGTCGCCTATTGTCATAAAGTTTTTAATTACAGTCTCTGCCTGTTTCTCTGTTAGACCAGCAGATTCAACGAGTCGATCACGTAGGCCGTCGGGCCGAAGTGGTTTCTCTCGAAGAGCCGAGTAGATGCCGCGAACGAACCCCAGCATCTCGCTATCGCCTTCCACGAGGTGTTCATAGAGATCGCCTTCGATATCTACCTTGTCGCCAGAATCGAGGATACCCGCTGCCTCAAGAACAAGTCTCGCAGCGTCTGTCTCTCTTGAACGTAACTCATCACTTGAAAGTTCGGTTGAGGTGAATTCAGTGGGAACATCACTGGGAAAGGGAGCATCGAGTGTGCGTCCTTTCTCCTCAACAACCTTGATGTCGGGATCGACAAACGGGTTGATACGCTGGAAGACGGAAAGCTTGTTTTCGACGGTGGCGCTCGCACCAACGATAGTGAGATTATCGTCGGCCTCACTATCGTAGTCGTTGAGCTCCTGCCGCTCCCGTATATACCGTCGCATCAACGCCGAGGTGAATGAGCCGAACAACTCAGAATATTCGTGGATTTCGTCGAAGACAAAGTATTTTGGCTCGGCCACGAAGCGCTGCTGTGCCTCACTCGCATTGATGTTGAACAGCCGGTAGTTGATCGTGTCAGGGTTCGTCAGCAGGATGTCTGCCGGAGTTTCAACGATCGCGTCTCTCGTGACTTTGATGAAGTCGAACGTGAGGTTGTCATTGTGTTCTTTCAGCGGTTCGACGACGAACGAGCCGTCTGAACGACGCCGGACTGTCAAGGAAGAGTCACACTCTCCGCACGGGCAGTCAAAATACTGGAATGTCGTTTGGAGGTACGCCAGTTCGTCGGGGTCGCGACGTTTCGTGTCCCCGTCGTAGATACCTACAGTGATCTGGTCGCTCGCCGATCGGCCTCGATTGAGCGTGAATAGGTAGTTGATGAGGCGCTTCAGTTGGTCTTGTGCCAGAGCTTTCGTTGGGTATGTGAGGACACATTTGACGCTATCTGGGGGATGTGCGTTGTGTTGCCCTGCTTTCGCTTCACAGATGAACTGGAGTATCGGAATCAGCCACCCTTCGGTCTTCCCTCTCCCCGTTGCTGCGGTCAACAGCGTATGGTGATCTTCACCGACTGCCTCGATCGAGTCCTCCTGGAATTCGAAAAGGTGCCGGAATCCTGCCTCACGAAACGTTTCCGTGACGTCCGGATGCATGTCATGATTGTCGGCAAAGGTCCCCCACGGTGTGTCACTCATTCGAGGGAGATCAAGTACCTGAAGGTAGGGCCCCTTAGTTCGGATGAACTCAGGGAGGTCATCTTCCAGGGACTCACCTTCACCTTCGTGATAGCGGGAAACAAGGTTCTTGACGGCTGGTGAGGGTTGTGAGCCTGCGTAGTGTTCGGCGTACGATTTGCGCATCGTGTCGGCGAGTTCTAGTGGGTCGAATTCCGTCATTGTGTGTCTCCTGTGGGATATAGTTCGTCAGTCAAGTGTTCGTGTCCTGGTTGTCGGGTGGGTGAATCGACAGCCTCCGTTCGTCTAAGTTAGCCTGGAGATGGTCACGGTCGAAGGATCGTTGATCGTTTCTGACGTCGCAACCGTACTGGTACAGACATGACGGACAGCCATTGTCACAGTTGCAATCGAACTGCTCACTGATAAGACCGACTGCTCGAGAGAAGGCGCGGAAATCTCCATTAGACTGCTCGAAGAGTAGCCGTGCGACGTCCGACCCGCCCTCTTGTGATTCAAAGACATCGACGTGGTCCTCTCCGACGTACTCGGACAACTCACGGATGTTGACGCCGCCCAAGTACTGGAGGGCGACCCGGAGGCCGTGGGCGAGCGTATGGGACTGTTCACGGTTATTTAATCTGACTCGGACACCCTGTGTCTCGTACTGGTAACCGAGTCTGACGAACTCAGAGTTTGCCCCTCTCCCATCGGGGAAATGTTCAGGATCTGCGCTACACCGACGCGTCTCATTATCGTCGTCGTAGATTACGCCGTGGCAATTCTCCTCGCCACAGACTTCGAAGAGTGACTCTCGTGGATCAGTCTCTCCTGTTTTGTACTTCGTCCGATAACTGTCGGTGTGAAGGAGTACTGAGTAGTCACCATATTCGAGTGTCCCGAGTACCTCTCCCTCGCCTGTGTGTAATTCGTACGTCTGTTTAGTATTGAAGGAGAGGATTGAGGTCTCGCGTTCAGCGTATGTGTTCTGGACCTGTTGGTTGGGTTCGCTATGCAAGTAACGTGCCTCGTCGCCTTCAGAAGTGAGTTGCAGGTTGTCGTGGTATGCCTCTGCTGAATCGAGGGCAGCGAGCCGACGTCGTTTCAACGGCACTTCGTTCTCGCAGTCACAGTCGGATGCATCAAGCCCGTAAGTCGAATTACACGCCGGACAAACGAGTTCGTCCGCGAGATGGTCGTTGCTGGTCGCGTTGCTAACTGCTTCTCGTAAGTCAGAACCTGCCTTATCATCGAAGCGAACGCGAGCGACAGTGTATGTCTCACCGTTGTCGAGATACGCCGCTCCCGGATGGAGTTCTGACAGCGCCATCTGCATCGCCCTACCACTCGATTGGTCGCCGATATTGCGTCGATCGTACCCTTCATCGACCAACGTTAGACCAGCAGTAGTGGCGACGCTTCGCATCGAGAAATCATACTTGCTCTCGCGGGATTTCCGGAGGAAATCGAAGTAATTCTCTTCGCCTAGCTCAGATAGGTGTTCTTTGAGGACCTCCATGCGTTCCTGGAGTCCTCGGCGCTCACGCATGATTTGACCGCGTTCATCTGCACTCGCCCGTTGCTGGTTACGCCGTAGGTCGCGATCTCGTTCAGAGAGCGACACGCGCTCGCTTTCTAGCGCCTCCAAATACTCTTGATAGTGCGTGATGTACCGATCGTCGAAGTTCGAGAGCGCGTCTTCTGCGAGGTGCCCAAACTGCTCTCCAGCGTGTCTGATTTGACCGTCGCAATCCTCTCGCTCACATGTAGTTCGTTCGTCGGCAGTTGCGTACCTCCGCTCACAGTCCTCGCAATACTGATACTCCAGCAGGGACTCAAGATAGTCCCTGACCTCTGACTCGTGGTCAGATACCACTTCGCTCAGTACCGCGAGTTGCGAAGCATCATTCCCCAACGATAGCGTATCAGCGGCAAGCGACATGACGTGGGTCAGTTTGCTTGCGTCCTCTCGTTCACTCTCTGAAAGTATGCTGCGTCGATGGTAAGTATCACCGCCATCGATCGAGCGGGAACGACCGTGGCGACTCACATTCCATCGAATCGAGAAGTTAGCTGCCACGAAATCGAAGACGGCCCACGAAAGCGATACTCGTAGTACCTCTTCGTTGTGCTCGTTGAGTGGCACCGGCGTCGGTTCGGCCGAGATGAGTTCCTCTGGATGGTCATAATAGTAGTAGTCAATTGGATTGCGCTGGCTCACGGAGTGTACTAACGACGAGTGAGAACTACGCCCAGCACGGCCGACACGCTGGAGGTACGCGTTCATGTTAGGTGGGGTCCCGTACAGTAACAGGGTGTCAAGTGCCCCGATGTCGACACCGAGTTCCATGGTCGGGCCTGACGAAAGGTGGTGTGGGTAATTCTCTTCTCGGAAGAGGAACTCAAGTTCGCGGCGCTTACGCTTCTCAGTCGTTCCGAGATACTCTTCGGAGACCAGGATACGGGTCTGTGAGTATGCTACCCGGTGGGCACGCTGTGTGAAGCGTGGATGTGACACAGAGGCCAATTTCGACAGAGTCGTGTTCGACGCAACTGCCGATTGATTGTCGAGACCAAACTTGTGCTCAAGTGTTGTATAGTATCGTTCGGTCTTGGGGTCAAAAGCAATGCTATCGTCTTCACCCGCGATGGTGACTTCAAGCGCAGTCGGATCAAACAAGACATACTCGTCGGAGTTACCGTACGTGAGAATGTTCCGTTCGACGAGGTCCGAGACCACCTGAGTTGCGCCTCTGCTAGCGCCGGGGTCATCGAAGTTCGCCACACGATAATCGTTCCCCTTGTCCACGAGTTCTCGGATGATTGCACGTTCAGCACCGGAAAGCGCATCTAGTCCAGGCGCGAACCGCACGTCGAGTAAGCCAACTTCTGAGAGAGGATCGTCGTGTTCCCCGAGACGCTGACTGTATGTGTGCGATATTGCACGGCGTGTGAGGCGATCGTACAGCGCATCATGGTCATCCCACCGTTTACGAGGTTGATCTTTGAGACGGGATTTTAGATCAAATTCAACATTCCTCGCCACACGTGGCGGTTCTAGTAACTCGTTGAGGCTGTCAATAGCTTCGTCCGCGTACTTGAGGACGTCGCTGAATGGTACCCAGGAGGACGAACCGTCGCTCGATGCGCCACGCACAAGCAGTTGGTCCAGTAGCGTCTCAACCTCGGGTTCAGAGAAGTCCCTGCTGAGCTCTTTCATATCGCGGTGCGAGTCAGCGAACGAGAGGAGTTTGGCAGCCTGTTGCCCCTCGTCGTCAGCGACTGCACGCATCAGGTACTGCGATGTCGTCGCTGCCAAGTTGTTCGGACTGCGCATCAGCTCATCGAACCGGTTACCGATTTCATAACGAGCGTACGAGTGGGGACACGGAACCGCCGAGGTCTGGGAGCCCATCGAACGGATTCTACCGTGTGTGTCGAGCGTTTTGTAGGCCCGGTGAGACCCCGTTCTCTGATGGACGTTGGGATCATCACAACCACACCCTTCATCCCCGACGAACGCGGTATCACACGACCGGCAGTGCTGGTCATGCTGGATCTCAAATAGCCCACGCTTCACAAACGACGACGATCCACATTGGCACTGGTCAGGGGCAGTTCGGAAGTGAATACGGTCACACTCGTCGTTCGAACACACCCACGGTAGGTATCGTGTCGATTCAACTATCGAGTTACACTCTCGACAACGCTCAGGAGCATCTTTGCGCAGGTCGTATGAAGCTCCACACTCAGAGCAATCGAACCGCCCTTCGACAGTTGCAATCTCGAACATAGAGCCCTCACACCGCTCACAGGCATGTTCGACTGGTTGGGTACTCCCACACCGTGGATTAATGCAGGTGGCCGTCTCGGGACCGGTCCTGACAGTACGGGATCCGCAGTCGGAACATTTAGTAATGGTTGTCCGTTCCGACTGATGATTACATTCTAGACACATCAAGAAGGGTTGGAACGTGACACGAACCATCTGTACCGCATCATCGCGAACGCGCTCACAGCGAGTACAGACGTGGTCCTCTTCCTGTCCAACTGATCCGTGCTCTGTGGGCGTGTAAGGTTCTACTTGGTCACATTCGGGGCAGAACCAGGCAACAAGGTGTTCGTCGCTACAATATCGACAGTATGTTGAGCGAGTAACAAACCTGAATCCACACTGACGACAGGAATCCTGAGGTGAGCGATAGGCCGTCTCGCACGAAGCACATGCGTAGAACCCGTCAATCGGCCAAGAGAACATGTGACTACGGTTCTCCAGGATTCCAGAGAACTCACCGAGTGTACGGACGTTCCCCACCAGTGTCTCAACGCCAGACATATCTAGATCGAAGGTCTCAGCCAACTGATCGTGTAGTTCCGACCGTGTCAGTGGATTATCGTAAAGCAACTGGTGGACGTACTGTATAACCCGTACACCGGTATTGTCGTGATCGCTAGTCAGATGATCGAAGAGGGCATCTGCGACCAGTGTCTCCCGGCGGTCACGGTCATAACTCGACGCCGCCTCGAGCGTGTAATCGAACGCATCAAGTCCTGGAACAGCCTCATCTGAGGTTCCGGTGGCAGAAAGAATGTGGTCGACGGACAAACTGTGCGATCTAAGCTCTTCCGGGACGGACGATGGCACCGTCACGTCGAGATTGCGCGGCGACTCGCTAACCTGAGTAATGTCTACGGCTCCACTGACTTTCTGAAAAAGTTCGACGTCGTTCTCAACGGTCGCGCTGCTTGCGATAAGTTGTAGATCGTCGACGCCCCGATTCTCTCGCAGCGCCTGCACGCGTTTCATCAATGCCGAGGTGTAACTTCCGAACAGGCCGTCGTACGTGTGAACCTCGTCGAACACGAGGAACTCGGGTTCGTAGATGAATCGTTGGTGCTCGTCCTCAGCGTTGGTGTTAATGAGTCGGTAGTTGATCGTGTCAGGGTTTGTAAGAACAATGTCGACACCATTTTCCAGAATATCATGCCGAGTTAGCCGAAGGAAGTCCAATGGCACGTCATTCGGATCATCGTCCTCGCAGTGAATTTTCTCTGGAATCAACTTGAACCGGGAGCCGGTGTTCCTAACGCGAACACCACCACCGCAGTCCTGACACTTGTCGAGTTCGGAATTGTATCCGGGACATTCAAAATGCTTGAATGTAGAGTTGAGATACCCTTCCGCACCGGACTCACCCAGGTCTCGGGGAGTGTCCCCATCATAGATACCGACTGAAATGCGTTGTGACGACTTTAGTTGCTTGTTAATAAGGTAGAGATATTGGAGAAGGCGTTTCAACTGGTCTTGCGCTAGGGCCTTGGTGGGGTAGATAAGTGTAGTCTTAACGCTTGTATCATCCCCTTCATCCTCTTCATGGCGTTTTGCTTCGAGGATCCGGTTGAGAATCGGAATGAGCCAAGCCTCAGTCTTTCCCCGCCCCGTCGCAGCAGTGATCACCGTATCATTGCCGTCAAGTATTGACTCAATACTCCGCTCCTGGAAGTCATAAAGCCTCTCGAAGCCGATCTCCGAAAATGCCCGTCTAATGTGAGGTTCGAGGTGTGCTGACCTAGCAAAGGTATCCCACGAGCGGTCGCTCCAGTTCGGGATGTCAAGTGCTTGTAGGAATGGTCCATGCATCCCCGTAATATCGCTTTCGCCGTCGGCTAATCGATGGGCTACGCTGCGGGCTGCGCGTCCCCCGCGACCGATGAAGTAGTCGCGGTAGGCCGCTTGCATCTGTTCCGCACGGGCAGCGGGGTCCTTCATCCTCAGAGGCTTAGTTCCACGGCTGATTCAAGTTCATCGACTCGTTTCATTTGCTCAAGAGTATCGATAGAGACGTTGGCCAGCGTGAGCTGCTGAGACCTACTGAGCGTCTTCACGTCCTCGATGGTTGAGTCCGACAGATCGTGTTTCTGTTTGAAGTCGTCAAAGCTCTGAAGTGACTGGTGCTCCTCCCAATTGTCAGTAGCGTTCGCCCACTCGGACACGAACCTAGATGCGCTTTCACTAGAGTCCATCATATCCCGAGTGAGGAGCCCGTGCATATGGTTGAGCGTACGCGCAAAATCTGAATTCTGGCTTCCGAGGATCATCTGGAGTTCCTCGGCGGCGCTTACGCGCCTACTCCATGTCTCACGTTTGCTCTCTAGTTTCGTTTGGATGTTCTCACTAACATTATCTATCATCTGTTTTGCGGATCGAATCTGACTCCGCTGTTTCTTTACTTCAGGTGTAAGCTCAACCTCAAGCCCAGTCAGGTCCTCTTCAAGAACGGTCTCTGCTTCATCCATCGCGCTGTTTTGAATGTTCGACAGTAGTCCGCTCTGTGTCACCTCGACAGCATTCTCAGCGGCCTGAACAGCACTATTGACCATTGTCGGTGCTGAGCCATCGAATGCGTCCACAAACACAGTTTTGTAGTACCGCAGGTCGCGAAGTGAATCTTCGAGGTCCTCAAGTTCGCTATTAATTTCGCGGACATTGTGGCGTGCGACCGAGACGTGATACTCGGTGTTTTGTGCTTGTTTGTGCTCTCGAGCCTTGTCTTCTAGAGCGTCAGCGACCTTGGGTAGCGATTTGACAACAGACATCTTACAGGTCCCCCGTTATAGAGAGTATCTTCTGGCGTTGCTGCTCGTAGTCACTGTACTCATCAAGTTGTTTAATACGGTGTTCGAGGTCGACACCGGTTGCATGGTCTTGTTCTTGGAGGTCGTCAATAAGTGAGTCGAATGCCTCATAAATCTCCCAGGCGTCCTGCTGGTGCTGGCTTCGGGCGAAGTCGTGGAGTCGAGAAACGAGTGTCATGCCCGTCGTGTTCCCCATGTTCTGGAACTGCTCGACATCGTCACCGAATGCCGATAGCTTCACTTCCTCAGACGACTCGGTGAGTGTCTCGTAGGCGTTTTCGTAACTTGACTTGATCGGCACATCCATCGCGCCGGCACATTCGTACAGGGTCTCGAACCACTCGGCCAAATCGTCGACAGTATGGCTCTTGTCGTACCAGCGCTCTACGGGTTCGAGCGCTTCCTGAATGTGGGATCCGTCTTCCTCAACGGTGAGGCGATCGAGTTCGGCAGCGTAGTCGGAAATACGATCGAGTAGGCTAGACAACTTTGTGTTCGCCCTATTGCGTGTCGTGCCGATCTTGTACGCATCCACGAGATCAGCAGTATCGATCATCAGCGCTGCGTCAACATGCGCTTGCGGGTCGTCTGTAATGTCGCGCCGTGCTTCCGAAAGGCGACCGTAGTCCACGACGTTCGACTTGAGGAGAAAGATCCCTTCGATCAGATCGGTGACGTCGCTAGACAACATTGTCAGGTCGGTGAACGCCTGTCCGAACGCACTGTCTCTATCAAACTGCTCGGACACCGGCTTGCCGTACGGTTGATTACTATCATACTCCTCGAAGACGACTTCACGTGGGATGCCGTCATCCTCAATTTCGACGCCACGGGCTGCGTTGATCAGGAAATACTGAGCCAGCACCAGCGTCTTCTCGATGTTAAGCTCTGGCGGCAGGCAGTCTTCGATTTCCTCACGCATCTGGTGTTTAAACCGAGCGACATTTGTGTCGGCCCATGAACGAAGCTGGTCGAAATCCGTCGTTTGGGGGTCGAACACGTCGAAGAGTCCATACTCAAGCATGCTGGTATAGAGGTCAGCATGTTTTGACCCCCAATTAACCTCGATGTCGATACTGGCCTGTCGCTGTTGATCTCCCTGAATCGAGACAGGGATGCTATCGCCACGCGCGTAGTAGATACCCCCGGCAGAACGCGTCGATGCGTTGGGATTACTGAGGCGTGTTGGTTCGTGCCAGCGCTCGAGTGTCGCGACCGCACCGTCGTGGAGTGTGTCTGAACTCGGGTATTCCTCTCCATTCGTCACCCAGTCCTGAAATTCTTGGAATTTCTGCTGGCGCTCACGCTCCTCCTCTGTGAGTTCTGGTGGGTCGATGACCTCAACCTTATCCTCCCCGTCAGTTTCGTCCGTTTCGGTTATTTCTGAAGCGCTCTCGTCTTCTTCAGTAGTCCCGCTGGTCTCCCCATCTGTGTCGACACCATGTTCCGGCGTTGGAGGATTCTTGATCTTCTTGATGACCGCACTACCCCTTCCGCGCTCGAAGATCACATAATCATCCTTTACCGGTGCTCTGTCGCCGTCAGGGAGATCAATGTCGAAGGTTTCGAGAATGCCGACCTTGACACCGATGCCATCGGCTACCGGGACACCGTACCACCGGCTTACATCCTGGTAAATTTGGTCGTACTTCATGTCGATCTCGAACGTCGGAGTATCGACGAACGAGTTCGACTTCATCACCTCGTAAGGCGGCCAACTTGATTTCAAACAATGTTTGACTACACGCAGGAGTAGCAGCCTTGGCGTCTTTCGGCTGCTCCCCTCATCGTTCAGTTGTCTGTATGCGACATGGATGAAACGCTGGTTGAATGGGTAGAGTTCATCGAACGCTTCCTCAACTCTTTCTGGAGCATCTTGAGCATCGGAGTTCCGCTTGATTGCGCCGAGGTACGACCGGGCAAGAGCGACAGACGCATCGTCGTCTAGGAAGTACGCCTCGCCGTTTTCGTTGGTCATCGTAAGGTACCCCTCCGAGCGCCCCTTCATGTATGTCGCAGCATCCTCACGAGCGAGCGCGTCGTTAATGTTGTCCTGTTCCCATCCGATAGTCCATCCGAGAACGATGTCGAAGCTGCTACTACCGAGCTCGAAAATGTGGTCCAAGAGTTGCTCCTTAAGAACGCTGAAGGTAGTGAGATCCTCGCAGATGAGGGTCGGTCGAATACCCTGATCCTGGTACCTTTTGGAGTATTCTTGAAGTAGCTCTTTGAAATCGCCGACGAGGTTCCGAGAGAGGTACTCGTGGGCTTCGTTCTTGAGAACTGAAAAGAACACGTCCTTGTTCTCGGTGAGTTTGCTTCCAAAGCTCACTTGTAGCCGCAGATCTCGATAGTCTGTCCGAGTCAGGAGGTTGAAATCTGGGTTTTCGTCGCGGGATTCGAGAGCCTCCTGATACTCTTGAATGTTTTTGGCGAAGATTTCGCGAAGGTCGCTGTTGTCTCCCCGGGGTTCTGTCAGTTCGCGAATCTCGTCGTCATTGAGATGGTCGGTCGACCAGATACCGCGGAGGTACTCGACGATTGCTGCGGCTGCGTCGCCAGGGTTAAGATCGTCGATATTGCGGACATCGGTTTCAACGTCCAGAGGGTCAGTTAATATATCGAGTATCTGATCTATTCGAGTCTGACTGCGTGACACATGGAGCGCCACGCGGTCCTTTATTCCACGGTCATCTTCACCGTAGCCATTGATTTGGTACTTAGTCCACTCACAGAGTTGCGACTTGCCGGATCCCGGTTCCCCACGCAAAATAAAGATACGATTTGGGTCATTGAGACTCGACGCCGTGATAGCGTTGAGCATGTCTCGTTGAGTAATGAACTCACCAGATACGCCGAGCGGCGTCAGGTTATCCGCGTAAATCCGGTTGATGTCGACGTGCGTCTCTTTGAACTGTTCTGGCGTCTTCTTTTTTGTGTGCGCCTCTGACGTAATGAAGTGGTCGACTTGCTGGTCATCCCAATATGTGGGTATCTCGTCGCTCGACGTTGATGTTGGAGTCTGTTGGCTCATTGGTGGGTAAGGAACTGGTTAAGCGGGTACTGATAAGCTGTCTCACTCGGTTTGGAATTAACCGACACGTATGTTATGTCCTGCCGATTGCCGCGATCATCGTCTTCAAGATTTTCCGGAGGTAGCTTCACACCGTTTTGAGAGTCTCCCGGTGCTGAGAGGTCGATAATGCTATCTTCAGCCATGTTCCGAAGCACGTCGGCGATAGCGGGGTGGATCTTAGGGGTTCCCGTTCTGGCTGCATAAACTGTGAACAGGTTGTCGTTAATCCAGTTGAGCATCTGCTGAGCTTCACCGTCGTCTATCGAAAGGTCGTCGTACCCAGGATCATCATTCAAACTTGCTGGCGCGAGCGTGAGTGCATCGTACATCAACGCACGGCAAGGGCTTAAGACAAGGCCGTCCTCGGTCTCGGTGACAAGCCCCAACTGCTCGGTCAAGGTCAGCCACATATCGATTTTCTCTTCGGTCCAAGAGAAATCGTAGTTAGTCTCCCGCTTCAGAATCGTTCGGAGGTTGCCCCTCCCGGCATCTACCGTTCTGCTACCCTCGCTTAACACCGCTCGGTGGAGGTCAGCGAAATGGCTTTGACGACCATCTTGCTGGTTGCAGTGATATAGCAAACGCGCTTCAAAAGGTAATCCCTCGAAGTGACGATCATTAATTCGCTCAACCGTGTCCAGAACATCCCCAGTTGGACTCTCAACAAGATCAACCGCATTCAGAAACCGTAGTGAGTCCTCAACGTTATTGGTTCTGAGACCGGTATCGGACGGACGACCAAACTTACTCATAACTTCTGACACGCTTGTCGCCCCCTGAAGCGAAGAATAGATATGTTTGAGTTCCGGTGCTCTAACCGAGATGAACCCGGTAAGTAGTTTGTCGGGCTTTTGATTCGCCGGTGTGTATGTTGTGCTCATGCTTCTTCGTGATGTCGGTAGCGGTAGTTGGTAATGCGGTTCTCTTCGTAGTCTTTTAATTCGAGCATGTCGAGCATGCTGTTGGCAACTTTTTGAGTTGGTCCACGTTCGGTCCAGGACCGAAGTGCTTCGCGAATACGTTCAGTGTAATCCTCTAGCACTTGATCGACATCCTCGCGGATCAGGTAATAAAGTGGGTCCCACGCAGGACTATCTGCGGGGATGCGCGTGTAATCAAACAGGTCCGGAATGGAACCAGCATCCATGCCGGCGTGCTTGTGATGCGCTGAAACCTGGTGGAAGTATAAGTTCTGTGTCGTTGATAGAGGGAGCGCGGAGTCGAGGTTGTGCTGGAGATACCGTTTCAGCAACCCTTTGTAATCCGCGACCGAGCATTCGAACTCATCAATGAATGACTTGCCGGGCTTTTTGGTGAGCCGTGGCATCTTCGGGGTACTCGTATCAGTAACGAGTATGTACGTCGCGCCGGTTGGCCGTACTCGTAGCAACCGCCTAACTACATCTTGTTCATCATAGGGGCTGTCCTCATCCTGTAGTTCACCAGTCAGCATTTCCTGACTAACGTAGTGAACCAGAGGAAATTCCACATCCTCAACACCATTTTGTCGTAGCGTTTCGTTCGCTACAAGATCATATTCGACGAGTCGTAACCCATTATCGTAGATACCTGGGTGGGCGACATGCCGAAGATCAAACTGCGCGAGGAATGGCAGTGATCTGAGTTGTGCGCGGGCTTGTGAACCAGTTTTGCTGAGTTGCGGGTCTCGGAGTACGAGAAATGAGTCCCGTGTTCCGATAAAATCTGCAAGTGCTGGACTCTCAGAATCAGGTGGTTCTGTCATTTTCTGGGGTTCTTGATCGTTCCGAGGGTTAGTATTGGATCGTTGACGCTGCTCTTTCTGTCTGTTTTCCATGGCAGTGGCTACGGATACAAGCCATCTCTGACCTGCTCACATTGAGTGCTTACGTATACGAATATTACATTCAGACAAGAAATAATTATCGCCAATGAAATATTTCGCGAACGCTTGCATTAATTCGGGACAGTTTGAGAGTCTTATACAGGGAAGTGCTGAGAGATCCATCCCTGACCCTACTTTTTCATCACGATATTGCGATGATTGTTGCGATATTTCGGAACAATAACAGGGATTTGGATCGACATCATGTTTATGAGAACATACCTCGCGCCACTGGGCTTTGACAGTCGACGTGTTGTTCGACCGGTATTGAGCGAAGGATTGGATGAATCGGATCACGTGATTCTTCTCCAACCAGCAAACAGTTCTGAAAGAAGCAAGGAAGCGTATGAAGAAGTGGAAGACGTTCTGACGCAGGTTGTTCCGGACCTCAAGTTGGAATCACAGCATCTCCCATATTCCAATTTTGTAGAAACGACCCTATTATGCGCAGACTACATACAAGCCGCCGAAGGTGAAACCATAATCATTCTTGGAGGTGGAGCGAGAGAAATCCTATTTCCATTGACGGTTGCCACGTTCTCCAACGTGAATCACACTAATACCATCCTCCAAGTGGGTGATATTGACAGTAGTGTACGTCGGCTCCCGTTATTAAACATTCAAGCAAATGTGTCCGGTGCGGAGACAGTATTGCTTGCCGATCTGAATGATCTGGAAACACCGCTGTCTATCACCGATATTGCTGCTGAGCTCAACAAATCAAAAAGCACTGTCGCACGTCAGGTAAGTAGTCTTGAATCTAAGAGTTTTGTGAAAACCACCAAGGATGGAAGAAGCAAAATAGTTGAGATCACAGATAGTGCCCGAATATTCTTGAAGGGGAGAAGTAGATAATTATGTACATCTTCAACACAAAATGAGTCTACAACTCTGTATCGGTTCGCTATTTTGTCAACTCATTAGATATTTACGGGAGAACGAACTAGATAAAAATATGAGAAGCATATTTTAAGAGACTATTTCTCGAATGATTTCTGAATCTACGTTTACCCGCCCCCGTTCAACAGCATTGTCAATTGTGTAGCTACATATAGATAGTGCTTGTCGTACATTACCCTGTGAACTCTGTAAGATCAATTGGAGTCCATCTTCCTCAAATATATCTGATACTGAAACATCCTTACTGGAGGCAAGATCGAGATAGGAATTAATGAGAGCTTCTAAATGATCCTCAGTCATCGGCCGAAGAGATACCTCTCGACCGATCCGCTCAGAGAACGCGTGGTACTCGCTCATGATGTCCTGCCAGACCTCGGGAGCACATCCAAACATCATGCTGAGTCCGGAGTTGTTCTGATCCATCAAATGGCGTAGACTGTTGAGTGTCGCCTGTTCATTCTTCGGAGAAAGTCGCGCCACGCCTTCGAACTCATCCACGAAAACGAACACGCCGGTGTATCCGAGTTTAAGCAGCATGTTCTTAAACGCCGTAAACGCACGCACGCTCATCGTGTCATCATCAAGAGCGCTGTGGATCTCCATCTCTTTGCGCTGCTCGTACCGAATTCCCTCTGCGGTGAGCCACTGCCACGCGTAGAGATTCGTATCCTCATATACCATGTGAACAATCGCCCGAGCGAAGTCAGCAAATTTTGTGACGTCACTCAGCAGTTGGACGGCTTTCGGGATGAGTTCTGAGAGCAGAATCTCTCCCTCGTTGATCAATGAATTCATCGAGGCTCCCCCCATAGGATTCATCTCAGTATGCTTCCGGGCAACGTGAGCAAGGAATTCATATGCAAGTTCCTGTACACGATCAAAACCAAGATCGTACATGAACTCGTGATATACATCTAGGAACCCTTCTCCGGGCTGAGCGACGTATCCAACAAGGACATCTTCACGCTCACGGACGAGCGAGCGTGCGTATTTGAGCGTATGAGATTTTCCGTTTCCGTACTTTCCGGTTACCACGAGGTGCTTCGATTTCCCAGTGCTGAGCACGGAGGACACGGTATCGCTTACCGCACTCGCCACGTGGTCCTGTCCACAGTAGACCTCGGGGTTGTCCGAAGGTACTGGACTATATGGGAATGGGTTTTCGTCGAGACCGAGAGATGAGTAGTCGCGCTGTTCGTCTGTAATCTCGAAATTATCAGTTGTCATTGTTGTTGAATTGGAGGTCGCGGTCGTATATTGCGAGATAATAGTATTGTTTACCGAACTGTTCGACACCACGCATCACCTGCTCTGAAGACTGGTCGGTTGTAACCAGTTCGCCGTTACCGTCGGCTAGTTCGATCGTTTTGAGTCCGTACCGTGCCTCCTTTGCACCGGTGTCGATCGGTGCTCCGGATAATTCTATCCGACCGATGTTCTGTTGTGCGAGCGTCCGCAAGGCATCATCGAATGCAGTACGGTCGCAACTGAGACGCTCACAGGTACGCTCACGAAGTTCAGGGATCGAGAGATACCGTTTCTTCAGGTTCACTCCTGCGCTTTCTTCTAGCCTGTCGGCAACGGACAGCAACACATACGGAAAATTGAGTGGCACGTTGCTTTCCTCGACAGCATAGAACGTGCCATTAAACGCGTTTCTCTGGATTGTGCCAAGTCGTTGCGCCCACGCCCCAATGACATCTAGTGATGTCTCGTTATATTGGTAGGGAGTGAGCTCGGCTTGCTCGTTAAGTAGTTCCAGCGCCACATTCGGTTTGATACTGTTGCCGTCTTCGAACAGGCTGAGAAACGCGCCGTAATGTGGACTGTGAGTTTGTAGAATCGAACTAACTTTCTCCCAATCACTCGCCTCAGCGGCATTAATAAAGCGCTCACCAACGGTCGTTACGGCGTAGATTTCTTCGTTTGATGTTTCTTCAATGAGACTAATTCGCGTCGATTCAAGAATAGTCTCTCGGGCACGCCGTGTACTCACGTCGAGTGCACCAACGACGTCCTCCGTCGACTGTCTGCCGTCCCGACACAGGTGAGTTAGTTCGACTAACCGACCGAGGTTGACGGGACGGATCGTCGGACGCTCGTCACTCATGCGAGTCCCCTTACCTGCTGTTTCGCTAGTTTATAAGCCCGAGCGGTAACTTCATTTCCGCGGAAGCGAAGATCAAGGTATGATTCGACATCTTCGCCTGCTTCCACCATATACCGAAATCGACGAAGTTCCAGTGTGAGCGCCCATAAGTTGTGCTTCACGAGCGCATCACGATCCCCGCGGACGTCCTCAAGCGTACGATCTTTGCATACTGGACAAGCACAGGGAAGATACTGAAGTTCCTCTATATGCCGGAGTTCCTCACCGCCGAATCCAGGAATTAGGTAGTTCCGATTACCAGCACTTCTGATAAACGCACTCGAATCGAAACTGTCCACGCCACAATAGAGCAGTAGTGGCTGGTACACCAGACCGCCCAATCCGTACGTATGGAGATGCTTGTCAGTTGCTCGCCTCGCGGCTAGTATCAGTTTAGTAACTTTTCCATAGTCTCTCCTGATAGGAACGAGACTTCCGAGTGCGTATCCGTCAAATTTACCATTATTTTCAAGATATCGAATCCCATTCCGTATTGTCTTCGGGTCATAACCGTGGACACTAGCAAAAAGCAGACCGTCACCGTCATATGAATCACTTGCGGCAAGTGCCCGCTGTATGTTCTCTTCTGCCCGTCGATCGTTTTCTCGCTCTCTGTTCTCGCGCGAGAGTGGAACATCGACTGTTCCGAGAATATCTGCTTCGATTGCCTGCTGCGTTTCGAGTGATTTCTCTGGGGTGGTGTCTAGTTCCTCAGAGTGGAAATCAAATCCACCACTATCGGCGAAAATAATGGTTGATTTCGGTACCCCCATCTCACTCCGGAGGGCTTGACCATTCTGTATTCTATCCCACTGTGGTTCCCGCTGACGTATTGACCGCGCATTAACCATCGCAGTCGAGAGTTCGGGGATCTCATCCGTGTACTCTGGGGTGTTATCGCTTGATCGCTTCCCGATGTTACGGACCGGAAAGAGAATTGGTGTCTCTAATCTTCCGTGTGGTGTTGATAGCGTTCGTTTCCTGTATAGCATACTACAAGCTGCGATAAGCTCAGCTGTGACTTATAGCTTTTCCTGACTAAAGCGCCTGAAGATCGGGCCTGGTCTAGCAAAACAGAAATGACATTATTTAAATGTTATTTAAGCCGGGCGTTCAACGAACTCCGTAACGGCGTAGAATGGCAGTGTATCAATCAGCGCGACAGATAGCTTCACAATGTACTGCCCAACGACAATTGAGACGAGCGCCCAGCCCCACATTGGCTCTCCACCAAGACCGAGTGCCGGAAAAATAGCGAAGCCAAGCGTGATGAATACAACAGTATCCACACCCTGACTGATTGCCGTGGAGCCGCAGTTCCGGAGCCACCGATGCCGACCAGCAGTACGACTCTTCAGATTAGCGAAGAGACGGACGTCGAGGTGCTGGGCGAACGCGAGTGCGACGACAGAGGCAAGGATGATCGAGGCAGACCCACCAAGCGTTGAGACGAACGATTCTTGCCCACCGTAGAACGGGGCAGACGGCATCCAGATAGCGAGGAACACGAGGGCATACGCAATGACGAGTGTGACGACAGTTCCGTTGACCACGGTCGCTGCGTAGTCTTTCCCGTG
>Ga0209946_1000199_pt1 | contig 24948 bp, 22 predicted proteins | sample SalPon2_A_H2O_MG_FD_185704 | JGI IMG/M metagenome (GOLD analysis project Ga0209946, IMG submission 185704) | Salt pond water microbial communities from South San Francisco under conditions of wetland restoration - Salt Pond MetaG R2_A_H2O_MG... | ecosystem: Environmental > Aquatic > Non-marine... | reverse complement strand
AGACGAGTGACGCCGAGACGGCTGAGGGAGGCGAGAGCGACGAGGCCACAGCCGACGAATCGACAGCGTCGGACACCGGCACGGAGCCGACCGATCCAACCAATCAAACCGGCGTTGACGTCAGTAATCCCGAGGATGTCGTCGATGTTGGCGGTGCCGGAGACGATGAGGGTGAAAGTAATGATGGCGGAGGTGATGATAGCGGAGACAACGAGAGCGGTGGGGGCGGACTACTGGAAACCCTCTCGTTTGGCGTGTTTGGTGGCTGACCAATACGAGCAGAACCGCGTTGATCAGGCGTCCGAGCGCGGCGGTGACGCCCCCACAGCCTGTTGCAGAAAGTTATCGATCACGTCGTGGCCGACAGCCGTGAGAACGCTTTCGGGATGGAACTGGACGCACTCGATAGGATGCTCGCGGTGGCGAATCCCCATCACCAACTCCTCGCCCTCGTGGTCGGTCGTCGCCGATATCTCGAAGCACTCGGGCACGTCAGTCGCAATCAGCGAATGATACCGGCCGGCCTGAAAGCCCTGTTCGATGTCAGCGAACACACCCTCACCGTCGTGAGCCATCGAGTAGGCCTTCCCGTGGATCGGCGCGGGCGCGTGGCCCACACTGCCGCCATACTCGTAGGCCGCCGCTTCGAGGCCGAGACAGACGCCAAGCGTCGGGGTGTCGGGACTCACCTCACGCAACACGTCCATCGTCACGCCCACGTCGCGGCTGTTTTTTGGGTGGCCGGGGCCGGGGCTGATCAGGATCGCGTCGGGATCAGCTGCCTCGATTTCGTCGAGGGAGGCCGTGTTTTTCAGTACTGTCACGTCGATTGCCTCGAACCCGCCGTCGCCGTCGGGAATTCTGGTCTCTGAGACGTACTCAACGAGATTGTAGGTGAACGAGTCGTAGTTGTCGACGACGAGGACGTTCATTGGTCGCCCTCCTCGTCCGCCGATTCAAGCCGCTCGATGGCGGTCAACACACCGTCCATCTTCTGTTCGGTCTCCTCGTACTCCGATGTTGGATCGCTGTCGGCAACGAGGCCCGCACCCGCTTGGACAGTGATCAGGTCGTCGCCCTCGTTCGCGCCGTCGAGGTCGCCGTCGACAGCGTCGCCGGTGGCTCCCTCATGTTCGATGGTCGCCGTGCGGATCACGATCGCGAAATCGGTGTCGCCGCTCCAGGAGAAGTAGCCGACGCCGCCGCCGTAGACGCCGCGCGGTGCGGCTTCGAGGTCGTCGATGATCTCCATGGCGCGAACCTTCGGCGCGCCGGTGAGCGTCCCCGCGGGGAAGGTCACGCGGGCGGCGTCGAAGGCGTCGTACTCGTCGGCGACGCGGGCGGTGACCGTCGATTCGATATGCTGGACGTGGCTATACTTCAGCACGCTCATGAACTCCTCGACTTCGACGCTGCCGGGGTCGGCGACGCGGCGCACATCGTTGCGTGCGAGATCGACGAGCATCGTGTGCTCGGCGCGCTCCTTGCCGTCGGCGAGCATCTCACCAGCGAGTCGCCGATCCTCGACGGGGCTGGAGCCGCGTGGGCAGGTGCCGGCAATCGGGTTCGAGACAATGCGGTCGCCCTCGACGGAGACCAGCGTTTCGGGGCTCGCGCCGACAATGGAGAAATCGCCGTGAGACATGAGATACATGTACGGCGAGGGGTTCACCGAGCGAAGCGCCTCGTAGAAGCTGATCGGGTCGATGTCGCCGGCGAGTTGGCGGCGACGGGAGATGACGCCCTGATAGATGTCGCCATCGAGGACGTGCTGTTTGGCCGTGCGGACGGCATCCTCGTAGTCACTCTGCGAGCCGGCGGTTTCGGCGGTTCGACTGAAGCCGGTGGTCGGCGGCTCGTCGGCCGCGGCGAGACTCCCAGCGATGTCGGCGGCTTCGGCGACGAGGTCGTCGTAGCACTCGCCGGGGTCGTCGTCGGGGCCAATGATCGGTGTAAAGACGAGTTCGACCGTTCCCTCGGCGTCGTCGAAGACGAGCGTCCGGGTCGTCAGCGCGAACTGGGCGTCCGGAAGGTCGGTGTCGGGTCGCTCGCGGCCGACCTCTTCGAGGACGAGGTCGTAGACAGCCTCGTGGGCGAGAAAGCCGACCAGTCCACCTGAAAGCGTCCGGCGGTCGACATCGGGGAAGCCGCAGCGGTCGACCGCGGGCAACCCCCGGCGGAGACGGTCGAGCACGTCGCCGTCGGTGGCGGCATCACCGCGGTAGGCGTCGACAACGAGGTCGCCGGCGTCGCCAAGGCGGTCGACCTCGGTGTGGTTCGGGTACACCGAAATGATCGCCTCGGGATCGTAGCCGACGAAGGAGTACCGCGCGTGGCGTTCGGCGTCGGTCGCCGCGGTGAACGCGCCGTCGGGATCCGAGGAGGCGACCTTTTCGGCGCTCTCCAGTAGGAAATTGTACTCGCTGCGGTCGGCGAGGGCGGCGTAGGCGGCGAGCGGTGAGGTGTCGAGGTCGAGCGTCGCGGCAGCGCGGGCGACAACCGGCTCATCGCGGTCGTCGTCAACGAGGGCAGCGTATTCGTCGCGGTCGCGGTCGAAGCTGAACAGGTCACTGTCGGCGGCTTTGTCGCCCATATGGCCGCGTGCCGTCTCGCCGGTCGTCATGCTGGCACCTCGATCTCGCGGCCGGCGTTCCGGACAAAGGTGGCGACGGCGGTGTGATCCTTGCTGCCCTCCGAGCGTTCGACGCCGGAGGCGACATCGACACCGAAGGGGGCGGCCACCCGGATCGCTTCGGCGACATTGTCGGGCGTGAGCCCGCCGGCGAGAATCACGGGCGTCGTCAGCGTGTCAGCGAGGTCGGCGGTCGCCTCCCAGTCGTGGGGGTCGCCGGTGCCGCCCGCGCCCTCCTCGGTTGTCGAATCAATGAGCAGGGCATCGGCGACGCCGTCGAGGGCACTGGCGCGGTCGGTGTCCTTGTGGTCGACGGCGGCGATGACCTTGACACCGGTTTCGGCGCGGATGTAGCCGAGATCGTCGGCGTCAAAGTCGCCGTGGAGTTGGAGCGCGTCGGGCTGGATCGCTCGGACGAGTTCGACCGCATGTTCGGCGTCGTCGGGCATCGAGACGAGCGTCGCAGTGACAAACGGCGGGACGGCAGCGACCAACTCGGCGGCCGTCCCCCGGTCGACCTCCCGGGTCGTCGCCACATCGACCGCCGAGATGATCCCGACGGCGTCGGTACCGGCCTCAACGGCGGCCTGGAGGTCGGCGCGGTTCGTGATGCCGCAGATCTTGGTACGTGCCATCAGGCGTCTCCAGCCTCCGGCACAGCAGTTGACTCGCGGAGGGCGTCGAGTTTGGCCGCGGCGTCGCCAGAGTCGATAGCCGCGGCGGCTGCTTCGACCCCGGCCTCCAGCGAGTCGGCTTCGCCAGCGACGTAGATTGCTGCGCCCGCGTTAGCGAGGATCAGATCCCGCTTCGGGCCGGTCTCCTCGCCGGTGACGATGGCTTCGAGGTCGGCCGCGTTTTCCTCGGGACTGCCGCCAGCGACAGCCTCGATCGGGGCCGAGTCGAGGCCGAGATCCTCGGGCGTCAGCGTGAACTCGGTGACCTCGTCGCCGTCGACCTCCGCGACCGTGGTTTCGTCGTGGAGCGCAATCTCGTCCATCCCGGAGCCGTGGACGACCAGCGCGCGGTCGACTTCCATCTCGGCGAGGGCGTTGGCAATCGTCGGCACGAGGTCGGGATCGTAGACACCGAGCAGTTGGGCCTCGGCGGCGGCGGGATTCGTGAGCGGGCCGAGGACGTTGAAGATCGTCCGCATCCCGAGTTCCTTTCGCGGGCCGATGACGGCCTTCATCGCGGGGTGGAAGACGGTGGCGAGCATGAACCCGATCCCTTCGTCGTTGATGGCGCGCTCGACGGCGTCAGGTTCGGCGTCGACGGTGACGCCGGCGACATCAAGCACGTCCGCGCTGCCCGACGACGATGAGACGGAGTAGTTGCCGTGTTTGGCGATGGGGACGCCCGCGCCCGCGGCGACGATCGCGCTGGTCGTTGAGACGTTGATCGTATCGTAGTCGTCGCCGCCGGTGCCGCAGGTGTCGACCAGCGGCGAGCGGTCGGGCTCGATCGTGCGAGCGGCATCGCGCATCCCCTGGGCGAAGCCAGCGATCTCGGTTTCGGTCTCGCCTTTCGCCCGTAACGCAGACAGCAGCGCGCCGATCTGCGCCTCGGTTGCGTCCTCGAAGACCATGCGGGCAGCGTCCCGCGCCTCATCGAGTCCCAAATCCTCACCGTCGGCCACACGTTCGATATAGTCCTGCATTGTTAGTCACCAGTGTATGAGTTCGGCTTATAATGTACACGTCTGTACATCGCTAAAAGGCTATCGACCGACGGCGCGACCCGGCGGTCAGCGACGACAGGACGAACACACGACGACCGACAGCAAGCCGGCGATTGGGAACCGCCAGCGGGGACGCGCTTCGAAAGCTTCAATTACATCCCCCGGATACTGTCGAGTGCGTCAGAACGCACAACCAGCACGGGTTTGTGGTCTAGTCTGGTTATGACACCTCCTTGACATGGAGGAGGCCGGCAGTTCAAATCTGCCCAAACCCACTTTCTGATTTCTCACATCGACGAGCGGAGCCGATCTTAGAGAATAATATGGAAGTCGTAGGTCTAGCAGGTATGTGAGCGATCACCAATAAGTAGACACGACTCACAGCCATACGTAACACAATGACAGCGATCACACGTCGCACCGTTCTTTCCAGCAGCGCGCTGTTGGTGACTGTCGGCGCGGCTGGCTGTGGTGGTCAAGAACAGCCGGCGGAAGCGGATGACACTCGATCACCAGACGACACGCTGACGCTCACGAGTTCGGCGTTCGAAGATGGCGAGCAGATCCCGACGCGGTACGGCTACGAGGCCGACAACGTCAATCCACCGCTGACGATCAGCAACGTCCCCGATGACGCGGCGTCGCTTGCGCTCATCGTCGACGATCCCGATGCCGTCGAGCCGGCCGGGAAGGTCTGGGATCACTGGGTCGTCTGGAATATTCCAGCCGATCAGACATCGATCCCAGCGGACTGGACGCCGACGACGGCGACCGAAGGCACAAACGACTACGGCGCTGTCGGCTACGGTGGGCCCAACCCACCCGAAACCGCCCACAAGTATCGGTTCCGGCTGTTCGCACTCGACACCACCCTCGATCGCTCGACCGAGACGGATGCTGGCGCCCTCGAAACGGCGATGGCGGGCCACATTATCGCTCAAACCCAACTGACCGGAACGTATCCAGCATAGGTGATAGTCGATAGCTAACGCCCGATCGCCGACGCCAGCAACTACTTTATCAAACCCAAACACGACTAGCAGTAAAACCATGGCCAGTCTCAGATACGAACTCGTCGGCATCGGGATGGCAGCGTTCGATGCCGCAGTCGGATTCTACGTCGCTGTCGCCGTCGTCACCCTGCTCATCGTGTTCGCCACGGTGTGGGTCTACCTGAGCACGCGCCGCGGCTGATCGCTGTCGCCAGCAACACAGCCACAGAGGCGATCCCACCACTCACCCCGACGGTGGACTTTTTATTACGGCGGGTGTGGATAAGAGCCATGGAGGCTGCGTACTGCCGGACGACCGGCAGCGAGTTTTACACGACGCTCCGGGAGTTCGACGCCGACCCCGATGTCGACGGACTCCTCGTGCTTGCGACGCCCGACGACGCGTTTACGCCGGCGGCTGTCGATGAGACGCTTCGAGGGCTTTCGACGCCGGTGTTCGGCGGCCTGTTCCCGAAGGTGATCTACGACGGCGCGGCCCACGCCGACGGCGCGGTCGTCGCCGGGCTGGATGTGGAGCCAACGGTCGAAACGATCACCGCGGCCGACGAGCCGCGTGCGGCCGATGCGGACGGCGACGACGAAACGGCGTTCGTGTTTGTCGATGCCTACGCCGACGACGGCGACCAGTTCGTCCAACAACTGTTCAACGCCTACGGCGTTGCGTACACCTATATCGGCGGCGGTGCCGGCACGTTCGACGGCGACAGACGCCACTGTCTGTTTACCAGCGACGGGCTCGTCGGCGACGCTGCCGTGGTAGCGATGGTCGCCGCCGAGAGCTCCATCGGCGTCGAACACGGCTGGACGGATATCGGCGGCCCCTTCGAGATCACGTCCGCCGACGGCCGCCGGCTCGAAACCCTCGACGGCAAGCCGGCCTACGACCGCTATGCCGCTATCATCGACGCCGAAACCGACCGGACGGTGACGACAGACACCTTCGGTGAGATCGCCACCTCACATCCATTCGGCATCAGTCGGTTGGGCGCCGAGCGGATCGTCCGCGACCCATTCGCGGTCGACGACGACGGCTCGCTGCGGTGTTTCGGCGACCTCCCCGAAGGCGAGTTCGTCCATATCCTCCAGGGCGATCCCGAAACCCTTGTCGCGGCAGCCGACCGCGCCCACGCCGCCGCCAGCGAGGGAGCACACACCGACAGCGCGGTGGTCACCTTCGACTGTCTCTCACGGGCGCAGTATCTCGATGCCGACTTCGACCGGGAGTTGGCAGCACTTAGCCAGACAGCCAACACAATCGGCGCGCTCACCATCGGGGAAGTCGCCAACGACGGGCGAGGCCATCTCGAATACTACAACAAAACCGCGGTCGTTGGAGCCATCGATGACCTCTGAGCAAGCCGGAGGGGGCGAGTGAGAATGGCTGACCACCCTCATCGAACCCAGATCCTCCATGAGATCTCACTGTCGATCTCGCCGGGGGAAACGCTGGAAGCAACCGCCGAAACAGCCCTCCAAGCGTATCTTCAAAAGCTGAACTGTACGGTCGGCGGTGTTTTTAGCCGCCGCGATGACGGTGGCTACGATCGGGTCGTCTCTCAGCCCGCGGCCGCGGTCGACGATCCGGTCTACCTCGCCGCACGCGAGCGACTCACAGCGCGATCGACAACCGGTGAGGCAACCGTCGAGTCGTTCCCGATCGTCGGCGAGGTCGGCGAAGACGGCCACTACTACCTCTTTGAGCTCTGTGAGTTCGGCGTCTTGTTGCTCGGCACGCGCGGGTCGGAGCTCCCAGCGGCGGTCATCGACGCCCTCGAACCGCTCAACGACAAGCTTGCAACCGCATGTACGGCCACGGCAACCGAAGCAACCCTTCGTAACGAGCGGCGACGGTTTGAGGGACTGTTTACGACCATCCAAGAGCCGATGGTGACCGTCTCTTTCACCGACGGGACAGCGACGGTCACCCGCAGAAACGAAGCCTTTGAGACCACGTTCGGCGACGCCACCTCGATGACTGACGGAAGTCGACTCGAACCGACGATTCCGGTGACAGAAAGCGAAGAGACAACGACAGGAGACGAGACGGAGACAGCTGACATCGACGCCCAACTCACCGACGGTCAGCCGGTGACCACGGAGATCAGCCGACAGACCACAACCGGCAGCGGCGACTTCCTGCTTCGGGGGGTTCCGGTCACGACCGCAACCGGTCGGGAGTTTTTCCTGCTCTATGTCGATATCACCGGCGAGAAACGACGCCGCCGAACCCTGGCGTCGCTGTATGCGGAATCACAGGCGGTGTTGACAAGCGAGGATCGACAGACAGCCTGCGAGCGGACGGTCGAAACGGCGATGGCCATCATCGACGCCGCAGTCGCGGAGATCCACCTCTACGATCGGGCTGCCGACGCCCTCACACCGGCGGCGACGACGGCCGACAAGCCGGTGTTTGCGGCCGCCAGCGGCGACGACGAGACACCGTTGTGGGCGGTCTACGGCGGCGAAACCCGGTGTATCGATCAGCTATCGACGACCGACGACTCGATCGCACACACAGGCCCGGCACTCGAAAGCATCCTGCTGTGTCCGCTCAGCGACCACGGCGTGCTCGTAATCGCTGACGAGCGGCCGAAGGCGTTCGATGAGACCGACGTACAACTTGGCCGGCTGTTGAGCACACTCGGAAATATCGGCCTCACCCGTGCCCAGCGAACCCAGAGCCTCGAAGCCGTCCAGACGATCACCGAAGAGGCCGTGACAGCCGAAGCGAAGCCGGCGATGGTCGACGCGATACTTGAGCAGCTTCCGACGGCACTCAACTTTCCGATCACGGGGCTGTGGGAGTACGATCAGATCGACGATCGGCTCACCCCACTGGGAATGACCGATCCGGCCTTCGATCTGCTTCAATCACCACCGGCATTCGAGCGCGGCGACGGGATCGCATGGGACGCATTCGAGCATGGCGAAATAGAACTCGTCGGCGATGTCGCTGCCCGACCCGACGCCTACAATGAGGAGAGTCCGATCCGCTCGGAGGTTATCTCCCCGATCGGCGAGTTTGGGATCTTGATGGCCGGCACCGTACGACCGCAGAATCTCACCGATACCGACCGGAGTATCGCCGAAACCCTGACCTCGAATCTTGAAACCGCGATCCAGCTGGTCGACAACCGCGAGGAACTCCAGCTGCTTGAGGCGGTGTTCGACCGGGTGCTCAGACACAACCTCCGAAACGATCTGACGGTGATCAAAGGCTACGCCAATGCCATCGCCGAGGATTGTGAGACAGCCGGCTACACGGCGGATATTATCGAGCACTGTGAGAATCTCGAACGCACCGCAACGAACGCGCGAACGATGCGCGAGGTCGTCCAGACACGAGAGCGACGACACCGGGTCGCTATCGACACCATTGTTGCGGATGGGATCGAGATGGCCCCTGATCCGCCAACAGCTGTCAACGTCAGTGTCGACATCGCAACATCGGCGTCGGTGCTCGCCCACCCGAAGCTCTCGGTTGCGATCACGCAACTCATCGAAAACGCGCTTGAACACGCTGTCGACGACGGCGGTGAGATCCGGGTGACGGCCACGAAAGACGGCGACGACGTTATCATAGAGGTCAGTGACGACGGGCCCGGGATTCCGAGTGTCGAGCTCACCGTCATCGACGGCCACGACGAATCAGAGTTGGAACACGGCAGCGGGGTTGGCCTCTGGTTGATCGATCGGATCGTCGACTACTCGGATGGACAACTGACATTCGACACCAGCGGCGGAACAACGGCCCGCATCACACTCACGGTAGCGTAGCGGCAGTGAATCGGCCGAGGGCGGCCACATCGGAATCTTTTACTTGCGGCACGGGCGAAGAAGAAGTGAGCCGAGGTAGCCTAGCCTGGCCAAGGCGGTAGATTCGAAATCTACTGTCCATTCGGACTCGGGAGTTCAAATCTCTCCCTCGGCGTTTCTGCGCGGACACGACCCACAAGCGGCGCGGCTCGTCGCGCCGCGACACCGTGTCCGCGCGAACGGCAGTCGAGAGATTTGAATCAAGGAGTAAAGCGAACGGAGTGAGCGGAACGACTGAGGTTTAAATCTCTCCCTCGGCGTTTCTGCGCGGACACAACCCACAAGCGGCGCGGCTCGTCGCGCCGCGGAACACGGTGTCAGCGGAAACGGCAGTCGAGAGTTTGACCGAGGGAACGAAGCGAGCAACGCGAGCGAAATGAGCGTAGTTCAAATCTCTCCCTCGGTATTTCAGCGTAGACATAAATAGACGGGAGCCGCGTCTCGTTGCAGCATCGTATTTGCCTGAAAACAGATCATGAGTCATAAAAAAGCACCTACTGCGGATCCGCCAGTGGTAATGAAACCTGCAACATCTTTAGCTCCGGACTATTTTCTTCAAGTGTGAGCATACCCTGATGAGTGTCAATAATGGTTTGCACTTCCCAGAGGCCGACTTTTTCAGCATCCTCTAACGGGTCTGGATCGTACCCATGTATAAGTGGTTGTGCTTCGGCAGCTGGAATCGGTTCGCCCGTATCAATGATTTTGATGTCTATCTGTTGATCGGCCATATTTTCACTTGCCGAGACGATTATATCCAGACCATCGTGTGAGTTGTGTCGGACTGCATTATCGATAAGCTCATCAAATGCCCTTCGTAGTGACTTGTCACCCATGATAAAGACGTTCTCACACTCAAGTTCCCAGTTGATTTTCGGATATTTGTTTTTGTATTCTTTGACGATATTGCCAAGAAGCTGTCTCACACTGATCTTTTTCGTTTTCTTTGCATCGTTTAGTGATGTGATCGCGTTAATCCAATTAGTCAGATCAACTAGCTCGGCGATGGCCCGGCGAATTCCGTTAAACAGTTTGTCGTTTCGCTGAGTATCTATTTGATTGAATGACCCCTGAATAATCTGGAGCTTGTTACGGAAATTGTGGTTGACAATACGATTCATGAGGCGGAGGTACCGGAGATCCATCTTGTGATCGCTGATATCACGGGTGGCCGCGATCACATATGATTGACCGTCGACCGTGAGCTCAGAAAGGCGCATCTCTATCCAGATTATTTCGCCCGACGGTCGCCTGATCCGCCATTCAAACTGTTGGGAGTGGCCGTTCGCCGCAGCTTGTAACCGCTTGATGAGTTCTGAATGGGTGACAGAACCTGGGTTTATCGCGACAATATTTGGCTTATTGAGCTCTTCTTTTGTGTATCCATAGATATCTTCGGCGTGCTCATTGGCATAGTGTATAGTGGCTGTCTCGGAATCATGGATTGTGATACCGACGTCTAGGCTGCTATAGAAATGTGCGGCTTCTTCGGCAAATGTGAACGTTGACTCCGTCATTTGAACTCACACCTACGTGCTAGAGACTATCTATTTCTGTGTGTTATATTTCCGAGATCTTAGTAATTAAATGTTTTCTACTCGATCACGCTTTTGAAACATCCCAGCAACGACAATCGGTAGAAGGGTGAACAACCGTGTCAATTATGATAAGGTGTAAAATTTAAATCGAGATTTATATTGGTCAGTACAATTTTTGTTGTGTATGCATAGTCGGCCTCATTACCGCAGTGGTCGCTCGTCCAACTCAGCGGCCACTGGATGGGTAGAGACCACAAACACCGCGGTGGCTGTCGGTGTGAGCAGAGGCCGGACACGATCACGCCCGCTATCGTAGCACAATCAAGAGGACAGATACCATGTCGAACCAGCACGAGCGCATTCGCGTTCTCTACGAACTAGCACTAGCAACAGGGCCTGCCGAGACGCTGCAGGAAACCGCAGAGCAGGCTATCTCTGCCTACCTCCGACGGCTGAACTGTTCGCTCGGAGCTGTGTTCAGCGAGACAACTAGCGGACTCAAAGCTGTTGCCGTCCTCCCACCTGACTCCGAAACCGATTCGCTGTATACCGCCGGCAGAGATCGTCTGTCGTCGTGGACATCAAAACCCCATGCAGACCGCCAGTCGTTACCACTGACCGGTGAGCCAGGGCCGGATAGTCACTATTACCTCTTCAAACTGCCTGAGTTCGGTGTGCTGCTGCTTGGACAGTACGGGTCGGGGCTGAACCCGGATATCGTTGATGCGTTGGATCCGCTCAACGACAAACTGGCGACTGCTTGCCTGACAAAACAGGTTGAGAGTGACCTCCGCGATGAGCGCAACCGATTTGAGGCGATTTTTACAACCATTCAGGAACCGATCGTCAACATCTCGATGGACAGCGATACCCCGCGGATCAAGCGAGCGAACGATGAGTTTAGAGAGACGTTTGGGGATCATGAGGTGGGTGCCGATACGCTTGCCGCAACCGGGCGGTTTGAACCGACGACGCCGGTTGGTGCTGAAAGTGCGGAGAGGGCCGAGCTTATCGATGCGTGTCTGGTGCGTGGTGAGCCAGTGACCGAGGAGGTTCGGCGGGAGACAACAGACGGGGTCGGTGACTTTCTGTTGCGGGCGGTTCCGGTTGATGACGGCGAGGAGTTTTTCGCGATGTATATTGACATCACGGCAGAGAAACGCCGCCGTCGCACGCTCGAATCATTGTACGATGAGGCACAGGAAGTCCTCACAAGTCAGAACCGGCAAACTGCCTGCGACCGAGCCGTCTCGACAGCACTCTCAATTATCGATGCCGACGTGGCTGAGATCTGTCTCTACGACCGCGGTGCGGACAACCTAGTTCCGGCAGCCTCGACCAGGGAGTCCCCGGTTTTCGAGGCTGATCAGGTTGCGATCGGCAACCTGCTGTGGGTGACATATGAGGGTTCCCCGCGCCGTATTGATAATCTCACAACTGCTGACGGCCAGTTACCCCACAGCGGTCGGCAGATCCAGAGCGCGTTGCTGTTTCCACTCGGTGAACATGGTGTGATCGCTATCGGCGACAGCCAGCAGGCCGCCTTCGATGGGATGGATTTCCAGTTCGCACAGTTGCTGGCTGCACTCATCGAGATCACGCTCGATCGTGCCCAACGACAACAAAATCTCGAATCGGTTCAGAAGCTTACTCAGGAGACACTGCAGACGGACACCCCAAGGGAGATGATCGAACTGGTTCTCGAACGGCTTCCGGATGCACTTAACCTCCCGATTACGGGGTTCTGGCAGTACAATCGGGCACGAAACCGGCTCGAACCGCTTGCGATGACCGATACTGCAGCCGAGCTGTTCGAGGAACCGCCGACGTTCGGGCCGGGCAGCAGTATCGCCTGGGAGGCGTTTACCTCGGGGGAGACAAAGTTTATCTCCGATGTCGGCGACCGAACCGACGCCTACAACAAGGAGAGTCCGATCCGCTCGGAAGTTATTGCCCCCATCGGCGAGTATGGCGTATTAATGGCCGGCTCAGTCAGATCACATACCGTCACCGAGATCGACCGCAGCATCGCAACGACGCTGGCCTCAACACTGGAAACCTCGCTGCAACTGATAACCAATCGGCAGGAACTCGATCTCCTCGACCAAGTACTTGGGCGGGTGCTCAGACACAATATCCGCAACGAACTCAACGTAATGAAAGGGTACGCCCGGGTGTTGATCGAGGAGACCGACGACGAACATACCACGTTCGCCGAGCAGATCCTCAAGACGTGTAACAGTCTCGAACAGACCGCCAACAACGCCCGGGATATGCAGCGCGTAGTTCAGAGCCGTGAGTCACGCAAGGCGGTTGCCGTCGACAACGTCATCGACGACGCGGTCGAGCAGGCCCGCGAGGAGCAGTCGGTGAGCGCTGAGATCGTTGTCGATCGTGAAGCCAGCGGTAACGTTCTTGCCCACCCGAAGCTCTCGACAGCGATTCTCCACCTGATTCAAAATGGCCTTGAACACGGCGTCCAAGAGCATCCAACTGCTGAACAAGTTCGCGTCACCAGCTACGAGGAAGACGGCACCACAGTCATCGAAATTGAGGACGACGGCCCCGGCATGCCGAACGATGAGCTGGCAGTGTTGGATCGACACGGTGAATCCGCTCTCGAACACGGGAGCGGGGTCGGTCTGTGGCTGATCGACCGGATTGTCGAGTATTCGGAAGCGACGATAAACTTCGAAATCGACGGCGGAACGACCGCACGGATCCACCTCGAACAGGCATAGGGCAACGACCCTAGCGGCAACGGATCTACTCCGAAAGCTGCTCGGCCAACCCCTGCTGGTGGCTGTTGTCGCCACCGCGGAGTCGGCGCCGCCGTTTGTCGAAGGCACGTTCGAGTTCGCCGCGCGTGTTGCGCGAAACGAGATAGGCGTCGACCGCTGAGTTATCCTGCGGATGGGCCGACTGAATCCAGACGTGATCCCGGCCCCCGCCGGTCAACTCGTCGGCCCAGCCCTCAGCTTCGTCCCGATCCGCAAAGCGGTGGGTCGACCCGTCGGTGTTGATCGTCCGGCCGACCTCGGGGTTCCGCTTGCGCGCGGAGGGTTTGATCTCGACGACGTACGCCACAGCGGTGTTTCAGCGGCATCGCTCTTAGACGTACGGGTTCGAAAACAGCACTGTAGAGTTTGGTGAAGCCTAAAAGTATAGAAAGCCCTCGGTTCTCTCGGCTCCCGCGGCTCGCTGCGCTCCTCGCTCACTGCGTTCGCTACGGTGCTTGCGTCGCCGGGGTTCGCCGGGAGAGCCTCGCCCTTTCAGTCCGCCAGGAGATCGGTTGGTCAATCAGTTGACCCAACCGTCTGGCTGGCTGTTTGAAAACGGGAAAACGAAAATCAGTCGTCGGCGACCGGCTGTTCCGGCGGCGACGCGGCCAACAGGCGGTCGAGGGCGTCGACCATCGCGTCCACGGAGGCGCGGGTGATATCCGAATCAGAGGCAGCGACCGTTACGGTGTGGTCGCCACGGGTCATCTCCACCTCGACGGTGACAACGGCGTCGGTGCCGCCGGTGATCGCGTCGACGTGGAAGGAATCAAGTTCGGCGTTCGCGGCAGGGCCGAGTGCCTGCCGGACGGCCTTGACGGCAGCGTCGACCGGCCCGGAGCCGGTGTTGGCGGCGGTGCGTTCCTCGTCGCCGACGCGGAGTTTGACGCTGGCGGTCGGCACCTCGCCACCACTGGCGGTCGTCAGCGTCAGGAGTTCGACGTAGCGGTCGCGCTCCCGGCCCTGTACGTCCTCGGCAATCGCCAAGAGGTCGGCGTCGGTGACGCGTTTGTCGCGCTCGCCGAGCGTTTTGACGCGCTCAACGATGGCGGCGAGTTCATCGTCGGTCACGTCGATACCGTGTTCTTTCAGTCCAGCTTCAACGCCGGCGCGGCCGGCATGTTTGCCGAGGACGAGCCGCCGCTCTCGACCCACCGTTTCGGGTTGATACGGTTCGTACATCGCGCCGTCTTTGAGCGTGCCGTCGGTGTGGATGCCGCTTTCGTGGGTGAAGGTGTTCTCGCCGATGACGGCCTTGTTCGGCGCGAGCGGGATGCCGGTGTTCTGGCTGACAGTCGTCGCCAGCTCGTAGACCGCCGGGAGATTGAGGGTCTCGATATCGTAGCTGTGCGATAAGGCGATGGCAACCTCCTCGATGGCGACGTTGCCGGCGCGCTCGCCGATGCCGTTGACCGTACCGTGGACGAAGTCGGCTCCGGCTCGGAGGCCGGCGTGGACGTTCGTCATTCCGAAGCCGAGATCGTCGTGGGTGTGGACGCTCGTCGGGCCCAACTCGGCGAGCTGTTCGACGACGGCGTAGGTGTGTTCCGGGCTGGCGTGGCCGACGGTATCGGCATAGCAAAACCGGTCGGCCCCCGCCTCGTGGCCGGCCGCAGCGAGTTCGGTCAGGAACTCGGGGTCGGCACGGGAGCCATCCTCGCCGAGCAGTTCGACCCACAGATCGTGATCGGTCGCGTACTCGACGAGTTCGACCGAGCTTTCGATGACCGCCTCGCGGGTCGAGCCGACCTTTGTCTCGATGTGTTTGTCCGACGACGGGACGACGAGCGTGATGCCGTCGACATCGCAGTCGAGGGCGTGGTCGATATCGGATTTGATCCCGCGGGCGAAGCTCGTGACCGTCGCGTCGAGCCCGAGATCGGTCACCCGTCGAATGCAGTCGCGTTCGCCCGCGGAGGTACACGCGCTGCCGGCCTCGATCACGTCGATGCCGGCGGCCGCCAGTGCCTCGGCGATCTCGACCTTTTCGTCGGGCGTCAGCGAGACGCCGGGGGCCTGCTCGCCGTCACGAAGGGTGGTGTCCAGTAGCTGTACGTCGTCGGGAAACGCCGAGCGAGCCGCGTTGTCACTACGCAACTCATCTGATGTGTTTGAGTACACGGATGAATACCTGTCACCGGAGAATTTCGCGGCCAGCCGGGTCGCCCCGACTTCCTCTATCCTCGTTGGAGGCTGACTGCTCCATTGTGCATCATTCTTCATACGTGCACGGAAATAAAGCTGCCGTCTGCGCGGCAGTGGGCGGCTGGACACATCGACCGCCGGTTAGCCAACGATCTCGACCGTATCGCCGACAGCGACGCCATCGGCCGCGCCGGCTGGCACCTCGATCAGCGTGTCGGCGGATTCCCGACCGAGCCCGAGCCACGGTCTGAGTCGCTTTGTCGCCTGCACCTCGTTGTCGACGAGCCACAGCGCGTCGATAGCGAAGGGGACAAACAGCATGTGAACGTCCCGTTTCGCATCGCTGTCGAACTGAAAGACGAGCGCGCTGTCGTCGGCCAGCGACCGCCGAAACATCAGCCCGCGGGCCTGAGAAAGAAACGAGTCGGCGAATTCGAGGTCGCTGGCGATGACGCGGCTGTCGCCCGACTGTGGCCGGTGGACGAGTTGCACACCCGGAGGTCGGACGGGCGATATTTAGCTGTGGGGGCCGACACCGCGGTATGGAGCAGACGCCCGAGGGGACGCCCGTCGGTGTCGATGATCCCTACGACGTGGCGGGGCTTTGTGATCACCTCACCGACGATGGCCGGTGTCGGTTCGCGCTCAACCACACCGGCGTCGACCCCGAATTTGCCGACGAGCGGGCGGCTGACGACTACGCCTGCCATGTCGGCGACACCGGCGACTGGCGAGATTGTCCGCACTATCGGTGGACGACCACCGACGACGAATGCCGGCGGTGCGGGCTCGAAGACGTACGCCTGGCTCACGACGATAGCCGACCGCTGATCGAAGAACACCACCTGTCGTATGGGGACGCCAGCGGAACCAATGGCGGCGACGCCAATGACACCGGCGAAACCAACGACGGCGACGACACCGTCGACGCCAGCCACGAACTCACGGTCGCGCTGTGTCGGTGGTGTCACGCCAAAGTTCACCAATCGGGTGCGCGTATCGACGACGATACCGATCCCGATCCTGACGCCGTCGCCGAGCGCGCCGAGCGCCGCGCGGCCGAAACCGAGGAGTTGGGCTTCCAGTCGGCGCGTGAGCGATTCGACACGGATCAACAGTAAGCCTATGGGCCGCGCGGTACTGGCCGGTGTATGGGCACGCACCTCGGGCACGTGCATCTGATCGTCGCCGATCTCGATCGGGCGATCTCATTTTACACCGCTCTTCTCGATCTTACTGTCACCGAACGACTGGCTAACTACGCCTTCCTCTCGTTTGGCGACCACCACCACGACCTCGCGTTACAGGAACACGCCGAGACAGAATCGTCGGTCGCCGACAGCCGGCTTTACCACGTTGCCTTCGAACTCGATTCGGCGGCCGCACTCGGCGACGCCGCCGGGTGGCTTGACGACGAAGGGATCGCTGTCGATTCGGTCGACCACGGGATCAGCAAAGCGTTGTACTTCGATGATCCCGACGGCAACGGCGTTGAACTGTATGTCGACACCCGCGATGACGACAGCGAGCAGTGGCACGGCAACAATGCCCGGTTTGATCCGACGGCGTTGTAGTCGGTGAGAGGACACGAAGATCGACGGCGTCGGCGAGCATGTCGCTGGCAACGACGGCGGTGGCTAGATGGCAGAATCCCGAGAGATGGACAACTGTTGGGTTCAGCTGTAACGTTTGATCTGATTTTATACATGATAGAACATACCCCAGTTAAAATATTTATTAGATAATTTCTCGCCATTTTTTATGCTTTCTCAATACAATTTAAGGAGATAATGAGATATTTGTCCAAACAACTTTGTAGGTGACTGTCGCTTAGAAAATCATGTGAGTAGATCACACGGATTGACACATTACTGATTACAAGAACCGAGTTCCCAATGTCATCTAACGTATCACTCCGGCGGAGCATCGAGGTCGAATACTGGGTTGTCGACGAGGAGGGGTATCTCACCCAGCCAGGGGCACTCATCGATCTCCCGGGGACGGAGCGTGAGTTCGTCGAGCCGATGCTTGAGCTCAAAACAACACCGTGTGAGTCGACTGCCGAACTCCGCGAGGAGCTCTTTGGGCGGATCAGAGCTGCGATCGATCGTGGCGAGGAGCTTGGAAAGCACCTCGTTCCGCTGGCAACGCCGCTAAACCACGAGGAGATCCGGGAGATCCCCTGTGATCGAACGCGAATCCAAAACGAGGTTGTTGGCGAGGAATTCCAGTACGTCCGCCACTGTGCCGGCACGCATATCCATATCGAACAGCAGCCCGGCCGGGCGGTCGACCAACTCAACACGCTGATCGCGCTCGACCCCGCCTTGGCGCTGGTCAACTCCGCACAGCATTTCCGGGGCGAACAGATGGCGGCCGGCGCGCGCTCGAAATGCTACCGGTGGCTGGCCTACGACGGCCTCCAAGAACAGGGTGAGCTGTGGCCCTACGTTGAGGATCGGGAGGACTGGAACCGCCGGCTCCGGAGCTGTTATTACCGATTTCGCACACAGGCGCTCGACGCAGGCATCGAGGAATCAACCTTCGAGCGGTGTTTCGATCCCGAGAGCGCGGTCTGGACGCCGGTACAGCTCCGCGAGGAGTTCGGTACCGTTGAGTGGCGATCGCCGGACACGACACTCCCGAGCCGAACCGTACAGTTGGCTGATACCATCGCTGAGATCGCCAGCAACCTCGAGGAGGCCACGGTCGAAATCGGCGGCGACACTGGCCGTGTCGACGACGACAGGATCATTCTTCCGTCGTTCGAGGCGGTCACCGACTACGTCGAGACGGCGATCGACGATGGGTTGACCCCGTCGTTGCGAGCCTACCTGACACGGATGGGATTCAGTCCGGGGTCGTATGATCCGATCGCCGAGACGATCGATCACCCCGGAACGATCGACCGCGAGACGGCCCGCGAATACCGCATCGAGTACGCGAATCGACTCCGCGAAGACGTACAGCAGACACCCCCACTGGCAGCCGACTAACAGAAATGACCAAACATCAAATAACTCGGGAAGACACAACAGTCTTTCACACCGTGATCGGCAATAAGTATCAATGACACGGCCGAAGATCGCGCTTCTTAATGCGGCACACGCAGCCGACGACACCCGTCGGAACTTCCTCCGGGAGCTCGACGCCGATGTCGAGCCGTTCGGCTGTACCGATGGCGAACTTCCGGCCGACTTCGCCTACGACGGCTTTGTCGTCACCGGCTCCAGCGCGTCGGTCTACTGGGACAAGCCGTGGATCGGCCGGCTCAAAACCTGGGTCGGTGGCGCGGTCGAGGCTGGCCTTCCAGCCCTCGGCGTCTGTTACGGCCATCAACTGCTGGCCGACGTGCTCGGCGGCCGGGTCGAAGATATGGGCGAATACGAGATCGGCTACCGCACCGTCGACCACGACGGCGACAACCGCCTGCTGGCCGGGATCGACGAGTCGATGACGGTCTTTACCACGCACTCGGATCGGGTCGCCGAACCGCCACCGGGCGCGACGGTGTTCGCGAAAAACGAGTACGGCATCCACGGGTTCCGAAAGGGCCGCGCTATCGGCGTCCAGTTCCATCCTGAATACGACATGGAGACCGCCAAAACCGTCACCAAAGGGAAAGACGAACTTGCCGAGAAACGCATCCAGCAGGTACTCAACGGGATCACCGAGGACAACTACGCGGCGGCCTGTGAGGCCAAACAGTTGTTTGATAACTTTCTCGCGTTCGTCGAGGAAACACGGGCCGAGCGCGTCGCCGCCGACTGAGCGGAATCGCCGCCGATTGAACGAGGTCGCCACCGCGGCGTGCTCGCGCTGAACTGCCCGAACGCCCACTCATCGACGCGTTCCGGTTCGCTTTTGAATGCCAGCAGCGAAACCAGCCCATGACTCGGATTGCAGTTATCGACAACCACGGGCAGTTTACCCATCTGGAGCAGCGCGCGCTCCGCGATCTCGGCGTCGACGCCGATCTCGTCGACAACGACGTTGACCCCGACGAGGTCGATGCCGACGGGTTCGTCCTCTCGGGCGGCCCCGACATGGATCGCTCCGGACAGTCGGCCGACTATCTCGACCGCGACGAGCCCGTGCTCGGCATCTGTCTCGGGATGCAACTGATCGCCGAGGAGCTCGGCGGCAGTGTCGGCGGCGGCGAGTACGGCGGTTACGCCGACGTAACGGTGGAAATCACCGACGACGATGACCCGCTGATCGGCTCGCTTGCCCCCGAAACCCGCGTCTGGGCCAGCCACGCTGACGAGGTGAAAGAGCTTCCCGAGGGCTTCGAGCGAACGGGCACCTCCGATGTGTGCGGGATCGAGGCGATGAGCGACACCGACCGCGACCTCTACGGCGTCCAGTGGCACCCCGAGGTCATCCACACCGAACGAGGCGAGGAGGTCTTCGAGAACTTCCGGGATATCTGCGAGCGGTAAGCCCGGTTGGTTTCAGTACGGATCGTATTTTGCGACCGAGAGGACGGATTCCATCTCCGGCTTCCAGAAGTGTTTGTCTGCGGTTGCGAACGTCCCTCCGTGTTCTCGCGCGCTCGCCGCGATCAGAATGTCCGGGCTGTCAGCCGGGAGACCGAGATCCAACAACTCCTGTTGCATGGCCTCGGCTTCGGCGGCCGTCTGTTGTGTGACATCAACGACAGTCATCGATGCAGTAACTGCCTGTCGAACCGTTGCCGGTGTCGCGTCAATGTAGCCGTGGGCACACCCCATGTATGCTTCATACAGTGCGATGGCTGAGACGGCCCAGACTTCCTGTTCGTACTGTTCCAAGAACTGACGAGCGGAATCGGTGCCGCTGAGATAGTCGCTGAGGATCGTGTTGTCGAGAAAGAGCATCTACTCCATCTCCTCGATCCGGTCGCTCATACCCGACCGTGTCTCCTCACGAACCCGCTCCATGCCCTCTCGGATATTCGAGTTCTCACCGAGCGCGCCGAAACCGGCCCACTTGTCGTCCTCGGTGAGCCGGCGAATCACGTCGTCGTAGCTCTCGTCGTCGCGTTTGTGGAGTTCGAGTCGCTGTTTCGTCTCGTTCGAGACGCGGATCGACGTATCACTCATGTATGCAGATACGTATGCGTATGCAATAACTGTTACTCGCCGCTGGCATCACCGGCTTTGCCCTCACGCTGATCGCGGTCGCGGTCGTCGTCTGACCGCGCGGCCGAACCGCCGTGCCCGCCGCCGCCTGGCGTGCACACGGTGACGACAGTGTCAGCCGGCACATCGACTGTCGTTTTCGCCCCCACCAATTTCTCTTCTTTATCTGGCAACTGCAACAGATTCTCACCAGTTGCGCCCACCTCGCCGCCATCGACGCCCTGCGGTGCGTGGCGACGGCGTTCGGTTAGCAGCGAAACGGTCGCGTCCTGTTGGACGCGCAGGCGACGTTCAAGGCCGAGGCCGCCGCGGTGCGTGCCGTCGCCGCCCGAGCCGGGCCGGAACGCGTAGCGTTCGACCCGCAGCGGATACTCGGCTTCCAGTGCCTCGATTGGCGTGTTCAGCGTATTCGTCATCCCGACCTGTACGCCGTCCATCCCGTCGTGATCGGCGCGGCCGCCGAAGCCGCCGCCGATGGTTTCGTAGTAGGCGAACTCGCCGCCGCGGCCGCCGATGATGAGGTTGTTCATCGTCCCCTGTCCCTGCGCCGGGACGCGGTCGGGAGCGGCCTCGGCCAACGCGAGGAAGACCACATCCGTCACACGCTGGCTGGTCTCGACGTTGCCACCGACGACCGCCGCCGGCGGCTCGGGGTTCAGCAGGCTACCCTCGGGTGCGGTGACGGTGACCGGCTCGTAGCAGCCGTGGTTCGGCGGGATTTCGGGGTCGGTGAGACACCGGATCACGAAGTAGACCGCGCTTTTGGCGACCGACAGCGGGGCGTTGCAGTTGCCGGCGACCTGTGCGGCCGTCCCCGCGAAATCGACGGTGATCGTCGCGCCGTCGACGGTGACCGCCGCCTCAATCGGAATGTCATCGTCGGTCACGCCGTCGCCCTCCAGCACGTCGCTGGCGCGGTAGGTGCCGTCCGGTAGCTCGCTGATCGAGGACTGGATTCGCTCCCGCGAGTAGCCGATCACCGCGTCGAACCCCTCGCGGACGCGGTCGTAGCCGTGGTCGTCGATGAGGTCGGCGAGTCGCGCCTCGGCGCGCTCGGTCGCGGCGAGTTGGGCGCGGAAGTCCGCGCGCCGCTCGTCGGGATTGCGGACGTTGGCGAGAATCAGCGAGAACAGTTCCTCGTTACGGTCGCCGGCGTCGACGAGGCGTGTCGGCGGGAGTCGCAGGCCCTCCTGATAGATCTCCTCCGCGCCGGCGGGCATGCTGCCGGGGGTCATCCCGCCGATATCGGCGTGGTGTGCGCGGGAGACCGCGTAGCCGAGGATCTCGTCGCGAGGGGCCACCGGCGCGACCAGCGTCACGTCCGGCAGATGCGTCCCGCCAGCGAAAGGATCGTTGAGGATGAACACGTCGCCGGGCGCGGGGTCGTGATCGAGGACGGCATCGACGGCCTCCGGCATCGCGCCGAGGTGGACGGGGATGTGTTCGGCCTGTGCGACCATCCGGCCGTCGGCGTCGAAGATCGCCGTCGAGCAGTCCTGTCGCTCGGTGATATTTGGGGAATAGGCGCCGCGGATCAACACCTGGCCCATCTCGTCGGCAACGCTCTCGAACTGGTTGCGGAGGACTTCGAGCGTGACCGGATCGATCTCACTCGCGTTCGTCATCGGTCGCCTCCCGTCTCGTTGGCTCGCTGCATGACGAGCGCGCCATCGGTGCGAACTCGACCTCGCCAGCCGGGCGGGACGACGGCCGTGCTTTCGGCCTGTTCGAGGATCGCCGGCCCGTCTATCGTCGCGTTGGCGGCGAGGATTGAACGGTCGTAGACGGTGGCGGACTGCCGAGCGGTGGCGTCGCTCGTGGCTGGGTCACTCTCAGGGAAGATCGCCTCGCGGCTGCCGACAACCGCATCGCCCGCGCCCTCGTAGGTGATGGCGGGTGGGTCGCCGTCGATGGTCGCCGTCACCCGGAGGTTCACGAGTTCGACCGGCGCGTCGAGGCTGTAGCCGTAGGCGCGCTCGTGGGCCGCGTCGAAGGCCTCGGCGACAGCCTCGCGGCTGAACTCCTCAACCGGCACCGTGAGTTCGAAGCTCTGGCCGTCGTATCGGCAGTCAGCGGCGCGCTCAATCGTCGCAGCCGCGGGATCGGAGGCGTCGCTTCGGACGGATTCGATCAGCTCGTCGTAGACCGCCTCGATTGCGTCGGGGTCGCTGTCGGCGAGCGGTTGAGTGACCGTCCGGACGGCGTCGTGGGTTTCGTCGGCCGCGAGCAGCCCATACGCCGACAGGACGCCAGCCGGCGCGGGGACGACGACGCGATCCATCCCGAGATCGGCGGCGAGCGCGGCGGCGTGCATCGGGCCCGCGCCACCGAAAGCAACGAGATCGAACTCGCGGGGGTCGTGGCCGCGTTCGACCGTCGCCGACCGGATCGCCCGCGTCATCGTCGCGTTGGCGACCCGGACGACGCCGCGGGCCGCGGCCTCGGCGTTCGGGAGATCGGCCTCGCGTGCGAGATCGGCGAGGGCTGCGTGAGCGGCGTCGACATCCAGCGTGAGTTCGCCGCCGAGGGCGGTGTCGTCGCCGATGTAGCCGAGGACGACGTTAGCGTCGGTCACGGTTGGGCGGTCGCCGCCGTGGCCGTAGCAGGCCGGTCCCGGCTCCGCGCCCGCGGACTCGGGGCCGACCCGGAGCGCGCCGCCGCTGTCGACCCACGCGATCGAGCCGCCGCCCGCGCCGACGGTGGTCACGTCGACCATCGGCGTCCGGATCGGAACCCCGTCGATATCGGCCTCGGTCGTCCGCTCGGCCGCGCCGTCGCGGACGAGGCTCACGTCGCTTGAGGTGCCGCCCATATCGAAGGTGACGACGCTTGGCTGAGCGGTCGGCGAATCGGCGGCCGTTGCGGCCGCACCGACGACGCCGGCGGCTGGCCCGGACAGCGTCGTCGACACAGCGTGATCGCTCACGGTCTCGCTGTCGGCGATCCCGCCGTTGGCCTGCATGACACGCGGTTCGGGCACCCCGGCCGCGGTGGCTTGCTCGGTGAGTCGGGTGAGGTAGCCGCGGATTGCGGGCGTGACATAGGCGTCGACAGCGGTCGTCGCCGTTCGCTCGAACTCCCGGAACTCCGGGAGCACCACGTGGGAAGCCGAGACCGGCACGTCGAGTTCCTCGCTGAGCATTTCGGCGACACGTTGTTCGTTTTCGGGGTGTGCGTAGGCGTGCAGCAGGCAGACAGCGACGCTTTCAGCGTCGGTGGCGGCGATGTCGGCGGCGAGGTCGTGCACGTCGGCGGGATCGACCGGTCGTTCGATGCCGTCGGTCGTCGCGCGTTCGTCGATCTCGAAGCGGCGGTTACGGGGAACAAGTGGCTCGGGGTTCGTGGCATTGAGATCGTAGAGATCCGGGCGATCTTGTCTGGCGATTTCGAGGACATCACGGAATCCCTGCGTGGTAACAAGCACCGTCTTCGCACCATCGCGTTCGAGCAAGGCATTGACCGAGACGGTCATCGCATGCGCGAAGGCGTCAATGGCGGCGGGCTCGATCCCGGCCGCGTCGCAGGCCTTTTCAATCCCGTTGAGGACGCCAACGCTCTGGTCAGTCGTCGTCGGCACTTTCGCGGTGTGGCGGTCGCCGTCGACAACGAGGACAACATCGGTGAACGTCCCGCCCACGTCGACGCCGATCCGAGTTTGGGCGGTCGCTGACGGGGCGGTCATTCCTCGGGGGCGACGCTGACGACGTTCATCAGCGAGGAAACGGGGACGCCATCGATCTCATCGAGGCCCTGTTTGTCGACGAGGACGACACAGCCGACGGGAGTGCCGCCCTGCTCGCGGACGGCGGTGATCGTCTCCCGCATCGTCGTTCCCGAGGTGATGATGTCGTCGATGATGTAGCAGTGCTGGTCAGAGACGGCCGAGAAATTCTGTGAGAAGCCGCCGTCGATCTCGTCGATGTCGCCTTCCTCCCACTGGTGTTTGGCGGGGCCGTAGGCCGCGATATCGGTATCGAGTTCGTTGGCGACAACGGTTGCTAATGGAACGCCGGCTTTCTCGATGCCGACAGTCAGCCCGACCTCTGTGTCATCCTTCGAGATCAGGTCGGCCATCGCATGGCTGACGTGGGTGAGCCGCCGGCTGTCGCGGCCGATCGCACTCCAGTCGACGTGGATATCCTGCGGGCTGGCGGTCGCCCGCGGCTCCTGATCGGCTTCGTGTTCGACCCCGCCGCGCTCGACAAGCCAGCTTGCGGTCTCCC
>Ga0209946_1000196_pt1 | contig 25139 bp, 27 predicted proteins | sample SalPon2_A_H2O_MG_FD_185704 | JGI IMG/M metagenome (GOLD analysis project Ga0209946, IMG submission 185704) | Salt pond water microbial communities from South San Francisco under conditions of wetland restoration - Salt Pond MetaG R2_A_H2O_MG... | ecosystem: Environmental > Aquatic > Non-marine... | reverse complement strand
TGGTCTTATGAGCCACTGGACGGATGCGATTATCGGCGAGCGAATGGCAGTCGACGGGTTGTTCAGCGATCGAGTGGCCGCCTCGCAGTTCTCCACTGCGGAGTGGGACCTGATTATGACGGCGACTGATCTGGAGCTGGCCGAGGCCGAAGACCCGGAGGCCGCACGGCTCGTCGCCGACACCGGCGATGTGGCCACGATCATCCCGGAGCTCGAATCGATCCGCTCTCAGACCGCGGCGATGGCCGGACAGCCCACCAACGAGGATCGGACAGCCAGCGGCGGCGGGGTCGTCGACTCGATCAAGCGCGCGCTCGGATTGGGACACAGCGGCGGGGACGACAGCGACGATGTCGACCGGGAAAAACTGGCGGCCGCCGAAGAACTCACTGCGGAGTACGCCGAGGCGTTACAGACGCATCTCGAAGAGGCCGATCGGTTCGAGCAGGCCAGGCAAGCCTATCTCGACCGTTAGCCGTCGCCGCTTCTGAACATCGTGAGCTCCTCGGCCTCGTAGATGTTCAGCAGTTCCGTGACGATTTCGTCGTACGTCTCGTCGTCTTCGCGGAGCCCGTCGAGCCGGTCGACAGTCTCTTCGTCGAGTTCGATCTGGACCATACAGACACTACTGTCGCCAGTTGTTTATACTGCGTGGCGGATTGGCACACCGGGCTCAGTTGGCATCCACACTCGCCGCCTGCGGCGACCGATCGCCCGAGGCACGTGGCAGCGTCAGCATAATGCGTGTTCCCGTCGGGTGATCATCGATCGTGATCTCGCCGCCGAGCAACGAGACGGTCCAGTAGACGAGCCACAGCCCCAGTCCAGTACCGTGTTGGAGCGGCGTCTCTTTGCCCGTCTCGATAGCCCGCCGCTCGTCGTCCGGAATGCCGGGGCCGTTATCGATAATGCTGATATCGACCCAGCTGTCGGCCGGTTTGGTCTCGGAGGGGTCGACTGAGACGGTCACGACCGGCTTCGATTGGTCGTTGTGGACGACGGCGTTGTCGACGAGCTCCATCAGCGCCATCTGCAGGCGAACGTCGGCCCAGACGGCGACCGGATCGAACTCGTCGATCCGCAGCGTTGCCGACGGATGTGTCTCCTGGAACTCGGATTCCATCTCTCCCAACAGCTCGTTCACGTCGCAGGTGACGTTTACTTCCCGTCCCTGATCGAACAACGAACGGACGGTCCCGGCCTTCTCGCTGAGCTGCTCGAGGTTCGTGACCCGCTGTTCGATTGCTGTCACGTGTGTCTGGAGCTCCTCGTCGTCGATCCCGTCGCTGAGCAGCGAGGTATTGCCACGAATAACGTTCATCGCGTTCCGGAGGTTGTGTCGCAACACCCGATTGAGCACCGCGAGCTGCTGTTGGCGTTCCTTCCGTTCGGTGATATCCTGCAGTGCCAGCTCGAAGACCGTCTCGCCGCCCTCCTCGACAGCGGTTCCGGAGACCTCACACCAGACCGGGTTGCCGCCGACCGTCTGGAGCTGGAGTTCGACCCCGTCGACCGACCCCTGTTCGAGCAGCTGGTCGCTGAACCGCTTGCGTTCGTCGGGGTCGACGTAGATGTCGGTAACTGACAGCTGCTTGAATTCGTCTCTGGAGGTCCGCTTGAGGATATCGACCAGCCCACCATTGACCAGTCGGAACTCGCCTTCGGGGCCGGGAGTCGTCCGGTAGACGCCGATAGGCAAGTTCTCGACGAGTCGCTCGTAACGCTCCAGCTCCTGTTGGCGCTGTTTTTGGCTGGTGATGTCGACGTAGAGGTGGATGTACTCCCGGGAGTCCGGCGTGTCGACCGGCACCCGCCGGAAGAGGAACTCGCTAACGCCGTCGTCGGTCTCACATCGGACCTCTCTGGGCTCCGACCCGTCGTGGAGGTTGGTGGGAGAGCTGTCGGTGGCTGTCTCCACTTCTGGGTTGATGAGATCGTCGATGGGTTGGTCACGGGCGGTCCGTTCGTCGTAGCCGAAGGTACTCTCGAAGGTACAGTTAACCCGCTTGACGCGTTCCTCACCGTGTCCGATCACCGTGTTTGCGACCGGCTCCGGGATCGCATCAAAGACGGCCTCGAACCGGTTGCGTTCGGTACGGAGCTGTTCTTCGACCAGCTGGCTGCGACAGGCCTCGGCGAGCTTCTCGTTGAGGGGTTTGAGCGCCGATCGTGTGATCTCATCGATCTTCCCGCCCCGTTTCCCAAGGACGAGCACGCCGAAATCCGGCAGTTCCATCAGATAGTAGTGGGAGCCGTTGTTGGTCACTCCTATGATCGGGCGGTCGGTGACGAACGACAACTGCTCGTCGACGGTCCGCGGGAGGTCTTCGACCGCGGCCCGCAAGGTGTTGTTGCCGTACGGGGAGGCCGGAATCGCCGCCGTGACCTCGTAGCGAACCCCGTCGTCTTCGAGCGTCCGCTGGAAGATCGCGCCGACAGAGCAGTTCAACTTCTGCAAGTAGCCCGACAGTGCGTTGTCGGCGGTCGTTTCGAGCGTCTCTTTCGGCCCGATCGAAAGCGAAATCTCGTACAGTGCCTGAATCCGTTGCTGTCTGTCGATCATCTGTTTGTGAGTGCGCCAACGACGGCCGTTTTGTTGTAGTAGTCCAGATGCCCAGCCCCGTCGTTGGCGATCTCGCCGATCGTCAGAGCACCGAACAACGGTAGCGTTTCGGACCGCAGAGCGTCCAGTTCGCGGTCGAACTCGCCTTCGAGGTACAGCACACGGGAGACACAGTCGAAGACACACAGGGCCTCTGGTTGGGACTCTCGGCGCAGCGCGTGATCGTGGGCTCTTTGGGCGGCCTCGACCAGCGAGTCGGGATCGCCCTCTAGTATCGAGACGAACTCGCCTTCCGGCATCTCCCCGAAACAGGACATCGAGCCGTCGTTCACGCTGTAGGGGTCCCGAACGATCGGCTCGGCGGCCATCCGACCGATTCCGAACGGGTAGGATTTCGCGACCTCGAAGAAGTTCGCCTCGGTGACGGTCTCGCCGGACGCCTCGGCGATAGCATCACGGTACACCGCAAAGGCGGGTTTCCCGTCGAGCGCCTTGAGCGTCGACCCTTCGGCGTCGGTCACTCTGAAGGGGCCGGCGATCTCCTGCCAGCCGTGGTTGACGCCGATCTCCATCGGCTCGGCGACTGTTGCGACCACGGCCGCATCCTCGATGACGCCCTCGTTCGTGAACAGACAGGGCTGGCGGGCCTCCAAGGTTCCTGCGCCGCCACCGACGAAGTTCATCTCGACGCTGTAGGTGCGGAACAGCGCCTCGATGAACGCCTCGATGGTCGTGGCGTAGGTGTCGGCGAAAACGAAGGCTGTCTCGTACCCCCGTGCGGGAAGGTCCGGATCGAGCAACTCTCTGAACGATCCCTCGGAGCTGCTGAATTCCGTCACCGTCGTGACGACCGGCTCCGACGGCAGCCCGACGGTCACCGCTCCTGTCTGTTTTTTCTGTCCATCGTGTAGTATCTCGGGGAAGATTCCACCGAAGATCGGCACCTCGAGATCGCCCAGCGTCGACTCGAAGTCGTCGGTCAGCAGCGCCGCATCGGGCGTCGACAGCAGTAAAATCCCGTTGACCGACTCCGAACCCGCCGTCGAGGCGAGTGTCTCCCGAAGCCCGTCGACGGTCGAGTCGTAGGTGATCTCCATTATGTATGATTATTTGCGACAATTAGTGATATAATTGTGGTGACCGTCTCGTATACTTACCTCCGAGCCGCTCGGCCACGGGTCGCCAGCACCCAAGCGACCGTCGATCTACAGTCGGTCGACGATGGCGGTCGTCATCTCCTCGGTGTCGGCGTCGCCGCCGAGGTCACCGGTTCGCGGCCCCTCGGCGAGGACGCTCTCGACAGCGGTTTCGACCTGCTGGGACTCCTCGCTGTAGCCGAGATGGTCAAGGAGCATGGCCGCCGAGAGAACCGTCGCCGTCGGGTTGGCGATGCCCTCGCCCGCGATGTCGGGAGCGGTGCCGTGGACCGGCTCGAACAAGGCGTTGTCGTCGCCGATATTCGCCGAGGGCAGCAGTCCGAGCCCGCCGACCAGTCCCGCAGCGAGATCCGACAGTACGTCGCCCGCGAGGTTCGGGCAGACGACGACGTCGAACTGCTCGGGGTCGAGACAGATGTGGGTCGCAAAGGCGTCCATCAGCACCTCGTCGGTGTCGACGCCGCGATCGGCGGCGACCTCGACGACGCTATCGCGGAACCGGCCGTCGGTCTTCTGCATGACGTTGGCCTTGTGGATGACGCTGAAGCTCTCGTGGCCGTTGTCGTCGATGTAGTCGCAAGCGAACGCCGCGAGCTTCTCGGAGGCCGAGCTTGTGACGACGCGCGTGAGCGTCGACATATCGTCCGACAGGTGGTCCTCGTGGCCGGAGTAGACGCCCTCGGTGTTTTCGCGGAGGAACACGAGATCGGTCTCGGGGCGGACAGCGTCGACGCCGGGGTAGGCTTTGGCGGGGCGGATGTTGACGAAGGAGTCGACCGCCTCCCGGAGCGGGAGGATCACGTCGGCGGCGGTCTCGCCAGCCGCACCGAACAGCGTGGCGTCGGCGTTGGCCGCGAGGTTGTAGGTCCCCTCGGGGAGTGCTTCGCCCGTGGCTTCTTTGACGGCGTCGCCAGCCTCGCCCTCGACGAATTCGAGATCGAGATCAAGCGATTCGAGAACGTCGATCGCTGCCGGGATCACTTCCTGTCCGATACCGTCGCCTTCAATGACGGCGATTTTGTGGCTCATACCGACAGTCCGTGTAGGACTGAAAAGAGGATGTCGATGTCTCGACCGCCGAAATCCCAGCCCGCTCCGCGGTTAGTCGTCGCCTTCGACGTACGGCAGGTCCGCGACCGTCGACTCGACCTTGCTCTTGTTGGAGTACATCAGCGAGGTCGTATCCCAGATGCCTTCGACCAGCGCCTCTTTCATCGCGTGGTCGATGTCGACGTCGATCGTTGTGTCGCCGTAGGTGACGGTCTCGGTTTCGACATCGATGTCGATCTCGCCGTCGGGGTTGGCCTCGATCCACTCCTGGAGTTCGGTCACGGTCTCGTGGTCGGTCGTGACTGCTGGAATCCCAAGTGATTTGCAGTTGTCTTGGAAGATCTCCGCGTAGGACTCGCCGACGATGCCGTCGACGCCCCAGCGCATCATCGCTTGGGGGGCGTGCTCACGGGAGGAGCCACAGCCGAAGTTGGAGTTGATGACCGCGATCGAGGCCCCCTCGAAGCGGTTGAGCGGGTGGTCGTTGAACTCGCCGTCGTCGTCCCGCCGCGCATCGTAGAAGAGGTAGTCGGCCATGTTGTCGAAGGTGACCTCCTTCATGAAGCGGGCGGGCAGGATCTGGTCGGTGTCGATGTCGTCGCCGGGGATCGGGACGCCAGTCCCCGAGACATCGGTGATGTGGTTGTCTCTGCTCATCGCCCGTCACCCCCGGTGACGGCGATAGCAGAGACGTTGTCGCGCGCCGCAGGCGCGAGACAGAATTCGGGCGTCATTAGTCAGCCGCCTCCCCAACACCGCTGGCGCTGCCAGCTGGTTCGTCGTCCAAGTAGTCGCGAGCGTCAGTGACTTCACCCTCGACGGCCGCGGCGGCGACCATCGCGGGACTCATCAGCACCGTCCGGCCGTCCTTGCTGCCCTGTCGGCCGATGAAGTTGCGGTTCGACGAGGAGGCACACACCTCGTCGCCTTCCAGATAGTCGTCGTTCATCGCCAGACACATCGAACAGCCTGCGCGCCGCCACTGGAAGCCAGCGTTGATGAAGACCTCGTCCAGCCCGCGGGCCTCACACTCTGCGCGAACCGTCTCCGAACCGGGGACCGCCAGCGCGCGGACGCCCTCGTCGACCTGGTTGCCTTCTAGGATCTTGGCTGCCTCCTCGAAGTCCGAGACGCGGCCGTTCGTACAGGTTCCGAGGAACGCCACGTCGACGTCGTAGCCGAGCATCGACTGGCCGGGTTCGATATCCATGTGATCGAGGGCCTGCTCGGCGGCCTCGCGGTCGGTGCGAGCCTCGAAGTCGTCGGGCTCCGGCACCGTGTCCGTGATCTCGATGACCTGTCCGGGGTTGATTCCCCAGGTGATCAGCGGATCGATCCCGTCGGCGTCGACAGTCACGACATCGTCGTACTCGGCGTCCGCGTCGGATTTGACGGACTCCCAGTGCTCTTTGCGCTTCTCGAACTCGTCGCCCTCGGGGACGTACTCGCGGCCTTCGAGATAGTCGTAGGTAGTCTCGTCGGGGTTGATGTAGCCCGCCCGCGCCCCACCCTCAATCGACATATTACAGACGGCAAGCCGACCCTCCATATCGAGGGCTTCGATGGCCTCGCCGCCGTACTCGTAGACGTGGCCGACGCCGCCGTCGACGCCGAGGTCCTGGATGATCTTCAGGATGATGTCCTTGGCGTAGACGCCCTCGCCGAGTTCGCCCTCGACGTTGATGCGGCGGACCTTTTGTTTATCTGCCGCAATGCAGCCAGTAGCGAGTACGTCACGGATCTGGCTGGTACCGATACCGACGCCGATCGAGCCGAACGCGCCGTGGGTCGCAGTGTGGCTGTCACCGCAGGCGACGGTCATCCCCGGCTGGGAGAGCCCCAGTTCGGGGGCGACGACGTGGGTGATGCCCTGTTTGCCGGACTCGAAGCCGAAGAAGGTGATGCCGTTGTCGCTCGTGTTGGTTTCGAGCGCGGTCAGCATCTCCTCGGCCTGATCGTCCTTCAACGGCCGTTTGCGTTTTGCTTCCTCAGTGGGCGCGATGTGGTCGGTCGTCGCGAACGTCTGGTTCGGATAGGCGACCTCCAACTCCCGCTCCCGAAGCATACCGAAGGCTTGCGGACTCGTGACCTCGTGGACGAGGTGGAGCCCGATGAACAGTTGATCCTGTCCGTTCGGCAGCTCGGTTACTTTGTGCTTTTCCCATACCTTGTCGTACAGCGTTCCGTTGCTCATTGATATCCTCGTGTCGTGTCGTTCTGCATTCTTATTCCTCGTCGGCCCACGAGAACAGCCCGCGGAGCTCCTCGCCGACGGCCTCGATTTCGTGGTTCTTTTCGGCGTTCCGGATCTGGTGGTAGCCCGGTCGACCGGCCTGATTCTCCAGAATCCACTGGCGGGCAAACGTGCCGTCTTGGACCTCTTCGAGAACCTGTTCCATCTGCTCGCGGGCGTGCTCGTCGACCACGCGGTCGCCACGCGTCAGGCCACCGTACTCCGCTGTGTCGGACACTGAATCCCACATCTCGCTGAGGCCGCCCTCGTACATGAGGTCGACAATCAGTTTGAGTTCGTTCAGACACTCGAAGTAGGCCATCTCTGGGCTGTAGCCTGCGTCGACGAGCGTCTCGTAGGCCTGTTTGACGAGGCTGGTGACGCCGCCACAGAGGACGGCCTGCTCGCCGAACAGGTCGGTTTCGGTCTCCTCACGGAACGTGGTCTCGATGGTGCCTGCGCGGGTACAACCGATTTCTTTCGCGTACGCGAGGGCGCGCTTCTTTGCGTCACCGGTGACGTCCTGATAGACCGCGACGAGACCGGGCGTCCCCTCGTCGGCCTCGTAGTTCCGCCGGACCAGATGCCCCGGCGATTTGGGAGCGACGAGCGTTACGTCGATATCATCGCGGGGCTGGATCTGGCTGTAGTGGATGTTGAAGCCGTGGGCGAACTGGAGGGTATCTCCCTCGTCGAGTTCGTCTTTGATCTGGTCGTAGACCGCGGGCTGGACCGTATCTGGGACCAGCACCGAGACGACCTCGGCCTGTGCGGCGGCCTCGGTCGGGGTTGCCACGTCGAGGCCGTCGGCCTCGGCCGCGGCGCGCGAGGACGACCCCTCGCGGAGGCCGACGACCACGTCGACCCCGCTGTCGTGGAGGTTTTGGGCGTGGGCGTGGCCCTGACTGCCGTAGCCGAGGACGGCTACAGTCGTGTCGTCGAGATAGCTCTGGTCTGCGTCGTCGTCGTAGTAGATCGTCGCGTCGAGTTCGTCTGCCATGTATGTGTGAAGATTAGCTGCTCTTAATTGGTGGTTTCGGCTTGGCTTTCGGCCTCGCCGGACTGTTCGGTGCCGCCATCCGGCTTGACGCCGACCGCCGTCGCCTCCGCAGCGGGCTTCTCGCCGGGGGTTGTGGGCCTGTCGCCGCGCGACAGGGCGGTCGGGCCGGTTCGGGCGACCTCGATAATGCCGAACTGCCGGTAGGCGTCCATCGCATCCTCGATTTCGTCGTTGCTGCCGGTGAGCTGGACGGTGATCGTCCGCGGGCCAGCATCGAGTGTCTCGCCGTCGTACATCTCGGTGATCGCCTGAACCTTGCCAGGCTCCTCGCCGTTGATCTTCAACAGGACGAGTTCGGAGCGGACCGCCCGCTCTTCGAGTTCGCCGACCGAGATGACCGGCTTGAGCTTGGCCAACTGCTTTTTGATCTGGTCGATGCCGGGTTCGGTCTCCTCGACGAGCAGCGTGAGCCGCGCGTTGCCCTCGACGGTGGTCGGTCCGACCGTGAGGCTCTCGATGTTGAACTGTCGACGGGAGAACAGCCCCGCGACACGGGCGAGGACGCCCGGCTCGTGTTCGACCAGCGCCGAGATCATCGCCGTTCGGCTGTCGGGTTCGGCCTCGACTTCCGGGTCGATCCGAATCCCCTGACTGTTGCGCCGTCCGTCCGGGTGTGGCCGTTCCTCCGGTGGTGGGCCTTCGAGCCCCTGTTCGTTCTGACTCATAGCTGATCCTCCGCCAGTGCGAATTTACCGTTCGGTGCGCCGCTTGCGACCATCGGATAAACGTTGGCCTCGGGGTCGATGTGGAAATCGATCACCGACGGCCCGTCGTAATCGAGGGCCTCCTCGATGGCGGGGGCGACCTCGTCGTAGTTGTCGACGCGCCACCCCTGTGCGCCGAAGGCCTCGGCGAGCTTGTCGAACTCCGGCATCCAGTTGTACTCCGAGGCCATGTGTCGGCCCTCGAAGAAGGCGTCCTGCCACTGCCGGACCATCCCGACGTACTCGTTGTTGAGCACGGCGATGGTGATATCGAGGTTCTCGCGGACTGCGACCGACAGCTCCTGCAGTGTCATGAGGAACGAGCCGTCGCCGTCGAAACAGACGACATCCTGGTCCGCATCCGCTGCAAACCGTGCGCCGATTGTAGCCGGTAGCCCGTATCCCATCGTCCCCAGTCCGTGCGAGGAAACCCACGTCCGAGGCTCGCTGAACTCCCAGTACTGGGCGGCCCACATCTGGTGTTGGCCGACCCCGGAGGTGACGATCGTATCGTCGGCGGTTGCCTCGTCGAACGCCTCGACGATGAACTCGGGTCGCAGCGGCGCGTTCTTGTCGACCGGGTAGTCCATCGGGTATTCATCCTTCCACGTCTGGCACTGCTCGCGCCACTCCCGGGCGTCGGGATCGTGGTCCATCTCGTCGGTCAGCTGATCCAGCACCGTCCCCGCGTCGCCGATACATGGGTAGTCGGCGTGGATGTTTTTCGAGATTTCGGCGGGGTCGATGTCGACGTGGACGACCTCCGCCTCGGGGGCAAAGGTGTCGATGCCGCCGGTCAGCCGGTCGTCGAACCGGGTACCGACGCCGATCAAGCAATCAGTATGGGTGATCGCCATGTTGGCGTACCCCGTCCCGTGCATCCCGGCCCACGAGAGACACAACTCGTCGTCCTCGGGGAAGGTGCCGATACCGGGCATCGTCGTCACGACCGGAATACCGTGATCGCGCGCGAAGGCGCGGGTGGTCTCGGTAGCCTCGGCTTTGATGACGCCGCCGCCCAGCAGCAAGAGGGGCTTTTCGGCCCGTTCGATCGCGCGGGCGGCAGCCTCGACGTTCTCGGGGTCGGCCGTCGTCGGTGGGTCCTGTCCGGCTGGCAGTTCGGGCTCGCCGGGCTCGACGTCGGTCTCCTCGAAGCTCACGTCTTTCGGGAGGTCGACAAGCGTCGGGCCAGGGCGGCCGGATTCAGCGAGTGCAAAGGCTTGGCCGACCGTGTCGCCGATGGTGTCGGCAGAGTTCGCAAACCAGTTGTGTTTGGTGATCGGCATCGTGACGCCGGTCGTGTCGGTCTCCTGAAACGCGTCGGAACCGACCATGTCACTGGGGACCTGGCCGGTCAGCGCGACCATCGCATCGGAGTCCATGTTGGCGTCGGCGATCCCGGTGACGAGGTTCGTCGCCCCGGGGCCGGAGGTCGCCAGTGCGATGCCCGGCGAGCCAGCGACGACGCCGTAGGCGTCCGCGGCGTGGGACGCGCCCTGCTCGTGGGCCATCGTGACGTGTTCGATGTCAGAATCCCACAGCGCGTCGTAAACGGGCATGATCGCCCCGCCCTGAACGCCGAAGGCGTGTTCGACGCCCGCGTTTTCCAGCGCGCGGACGATCGACGACGAGCCGTCGGTGACGGGGGCGCTGTCGGTAGCCGCCTGTTGGTCGGCGTCGGTTTTCGTATCGGCCTCTGGGTCGGCAGTCGTCTGTGCGGAGTCGCTCATCTATGCCCTCCTCGGTAGGCCGCTGTCGATCGGGTGGCTGTGCGTCTCGGCTGGATTGGGTGTGTGGGTTGTGTCATCTGCTGTCGACTCTGGATGGGTAGCTGACCACTGGGTAGCCTCGTGGAAATTCGGTTCGTCTCGGTGGGTAAAAGTGTGGAAGGGGCTAGTTGGCCCCTACAATACCGAGGACGTCGACAGCAACCGCTCGGCGGAACTGCGGGCCGGGAGTTCGGTTCGACTGTCGCATTGTACTCGATCGAACAACGTCTGCCGATATAATACTTACGCGTTCGGTGGCCCAGCGAGCGATACGGCGGTCGCTCACCGGTCGAAACTAGCCCGGGGAGGGCCATCAGGTTCGGACCTCCTCAGGCTTCCGCACGCCGACCTCCTCGGCGAACCGCTCGATGACGCTGTCGGTGATTTTCTGCTTTTCGGCACCGAACTCCTTGACGCGCTTGGTGACTGCCCGCACTTCGGAGTCGGTCGGCTCGTAGCCGTTGTCTTCGAGCCGCTTCCGCACCGAGTGGGTCCCGGTGTGTTTCCCGAGGACGAACTCCCGGGAGGCACCGACCATCTCCGGGGTCATCACGCCGGGTTCGAACGTGTCGGTGTTTTCCATCACGCCGGCGGCGTGAATCCCACTTTCGTGGGCGAACGCGTTGCGGCCGACAACCGCCTTGTTCACGGGGATCGGGATGTCCGATTTCTCTTCGACCAGCCGAGCCAGCTCCGTGATTCGGGTCGTGTCGATCCCGGTATCCACGTTGTAGAGGCTCTCGGCCGACATGACGACCTCCTCGTAGGCCGCGTTGCCGGCGCGCTCGCCGATGCCGTTGACCGAGACCTGTGCCTGATGGGCACCGGCCTCGAAGCCCGACATGGCATTCGCGCTTGCCAGCCCGAAGTCGTCGTGGGTGTGGACGTCGATCCGTGCGTCGGTGTGTTCGCCGACCAGCCTGATGAGATCCGCAAACCGCGAGGGGGTTGCGACCCCACAGGTGTCGGGGATGTTGATCCAGTCGACGCCAGCCTCGCTGACTGCCTCGACTACTTCGACGAGGAACGCCTTGTTGGTCCGCGTCGCGTCCATCGGTGAGAACATGACCTCCAGCCCAGCGTCCCGTACCATCTCGACGCAGTGGACCGCGCGGTCGATTGCCTCGTCGCGGCTCGCGTGCATCGAGTCCTGCAGCTGGACGTCACTCGTACTCACGAAGACGTGAACCATATCAACGCCCGCGTCGATCGCCGCCTCGACGTCCGTGTCGACAACCCGGGCCAACCCACAGGTCGTCGCGTCGGTCGCCGCCGCGATGTCCGAGACCGCCTCGAACTCCGGCTCGGAGTTGACGGGGAACCCGGCCTCGATGACGTGGGTACCCATCTCGTCGAGCAGCTCGGCGATGGCGCGTTTGTCGTTGTAGTCGAACGATGTGCGTGGCGACTGCTCGCCGTCACGCAGCGTCGTGTCGAAAATTCGTACTGACTCTATTTCGTCAGTGCTGTCTAATGTGCCCTCGAAGAACTCGATCCGCCGGGGAATCCGACGAGTCCTCCGTGTCGTTGTGAGACATGTACTTGATGGCATGGCCGACGGCATATATAAAAGCACCGTTTCACTGAACCGGCCGACCGGTGAAACCAACCGACAGCCCCCACGATCGCCCGTTCGAAGCTGCCTCGACAACTGTCGACAATCGCTGGTTTCGACCCGATCACTGCCCGATCGTGGATTTATATACCCCTGTCGGCCGCACAACCACCAGCTTACATCCCGATTTCGGCACAGGTGTGTCGACCAATGATAAACCACCACAGCCGAGAAGTCACTGCGACCGAACGCTTTTCGTCTCCCCTGACAACGGATGGGTATGACCGATTTCGATCTCGATTTGCGGGACGCGGAGGCGGAACTCGGTGACCTCCCGAGCGACCAAGTGGTTCTCGGCGTCCTCGACGGCGAGACACCGGCTGACGAGTGGATTCAGGCGGTCAGACAGGGCAATATCCTCGTGCTGTCGGTCGAGGGGGATCTCAACACGCTGGCGGCTGGCTTCGCCCGCGAAGTCAAAGACATGGGCGGCGAGCTCATGCACTTCCGGGAGTTCCTGGTCGTCACCCCGGCAGAGATTCAGATCAACACCGACCGGCTGTAGCCGGTTCGGCCGCAAAGAGCCCGGTTTTTAAGCCTGTTCGGCCCCTCGATCAGGTATGCCGATGAAAGGAGATGGGTCGACGGCGCTCCGCGAGATAGACCGCTTCGAGGGCGGTGTTGGCTGGATCGCCTACCCCGACGAGACGATGCAGCGGGCGAGCCACGCCCTCCAGACCGAGGAGGGACTGTGGCTCGTCGACCCGGTCGATGCCGACGGCCTCGACGACCTGCTGGCCGAGTTCGGCGAGGTCGCCGGGGTCGTCATCTGTCTGGACCGCCACAAACGCGACGCCGCGAAGATCGCCCGTCGACACGACGTCTCGGTCCACGTCCCGCGGTGGATGACCGGCGTTGCTGGCGAGATCGATGCCCCCATCGAGCGGGCAGCAGGCGAACTCGGCGAGTCGGGGTACGAACTGTTCCGGATCCGTGACACCTCGATCCCGCCGTGGCAGGAGGCCGGGCTCTACAACGCCGACACCGGGACGCTCGTCGTCCCCGAGTCGGTCGGCGCGGCCGACTACTTTTTGGCCGACGCCGAGCCGCTCGGCGTCCATCCGATGTTGCGACTGACGCCGCCGCGGGCGGCCCTCTCGGGATTCGACCCCGAGCGAATTCTCGTCGGCCACGGCGAGGGCGTGCTCACCGACGCCGCGGCCGCACTCGACGAGGCGCTCGCCTCGTCGAAGGCAACGGCGCTATCGCTGTACGGAAAGACCGTTAGGCAGTTCATAACGGGGTAGTAGTGGCCGTCTACGCGACCGAAGGGCTCCTGGAAGTCCTCATCGAGTTCGCCGCCGACCGCGAACCCGAGGAGGCCAACGTCCCCATTGCGGCGACGACCGCCGGTGAGCTGGAGGGCGTCGACAGCCAGCTCGCTGCCCTCGCTCCAGAGACACCGGTCCTCACCCATTTTTATCTGCCCGATGCGGCTGGTTCGGTCAACGCCGTCTTTGGGGTAGATCTGGGAACGCCCTCGGGCGGGGCCCAAGCACGGTTCGTCTCCCATCCAACGGGGCCACAGGCAGTGACGAAAACCGACGATCTGGCGGGTGTCGTTCTCGTTGCGACGCCGCCCTGGGATGTCGAGACGATCAGGGCCTTCGATCGGAGTGGCACGCGGCTGGAGCTGCGACGGCTTGACGCGGAGCCGCCGGTCGAACGGATCGAGTAGCTACTCCAGATAGCCGAGATCGCGGAGCTGGTCGGTGATCTCGGCGAACTGGTCTTCGCTCAGTTTGCCGTCAGCGGCATCGGCCTCCCGTTGGTTCCGCTGGTGTTGGATCACGATACTCCGGAGGAGAAACCGGACTAGGTCGCTCGTCGAGGTGAAGCTCGTCCCCTCGATCGTCTCGTCGACGCGCTCGGCGAGATCTTTCGGAATCGAGACCGTCGTATAGTCGGCCATACCAACCACACAGCCAGCCTGCCGAATAAACTACGCGTTTCGTCCCACTCGCCACAGTGTGGCTGGCTTTTTACGAATCGAGTCCGAACACCGGCCAATGGGAGCCAGACCGCCGCAGAACGACACCTCGGAGCCGGATGTCATCGAGTTCGGGATCGCTGCCCTTTCGGCCCGGCTCGACGGGGCCGACGTGGAGTTTCCGACGACGAGCGCCGAACTCTGTGCAACGGTCGACGACACCGCGATTCCGGTCGACGGGGCGGGGAGTACGGTGGAACTGGCAGCGGCACTCGACCGAGTGCCGCAGGACCGCTTCGACAACGAGTCGGCGCTGCTCGATCTGTTGCATCCTGTCTTCGAGGAACACCGTAAACAGGCCGGAGAGGGCGTTTTCGGTCGGCTTCGGGCGCTACTGCCCTTTTGACCTACCAGCCAAGCCACGGGACTACTCCATGTTCCGTGGTGGCGACCGCGAGGTCTCTACCGGTTCGTCGGCCGTCGAACCGGGTCTGTCGGCCGTCGACTCCGGGGTGAAATCCGATTCGAGCCGGTCGATTCGCGTGAGCTGTTCGTTGTGCAGCGAGAGGATCAGGTCCGCGAGCACACCGAACATCAGTAGTTGGACCCCGAAGAGGATCGCCGCTGTCGCCCCGACTGCGATGATCTCGTGGCCAACGTTAGCACTGACCCACCGGAAAATGACGAAGGCAGCCATCGCGAGGCCCGCGACAGTCGACAACAGACCGACGCTGCCGAAGTAGAACAGCGGGTTGCTGGTTTTGGCTTTCCGGTAGAGCTCGATAAAGATGATGCCGCCGTCTTTGATCGGGTGGAGGTTCGTCGAGGAGCCGTCGGGCCGCTCCCGGTAGGTGATGGGGACGACCTCGGTTTTAATCCCGTTTTTGGCACATTCGACGGCCATTTCCGTTTCGATTCCGAAGCCGTCGGCCGACAGCGTGAGCTGTTCGAACGAGTCGGTCCGGAACGCGCGGTAGCCCGAAAGGATATCCCGGTAATCGTCGCCGTGAATGAACTGAAAACCGCGGTTGATCAGCCTGTTGCCGATCCGGTTGAGTTTCGTCATCGCACCGGGCTCCATGTCCGCAAACCGGTTGCCGACGACGTGTTCGAAGTCGCCGACAAGCAGCGGTTCGAGCATCCGTTCGGCGTCTTCGGCCCGGTATGTCATATCCGCATCAGCCATGAGGACGTAGTCGGCCTCGATCTGCGCGACAGCCTCGCGGATCGCCTGTCCCTTCCCCTCTCCGGACTGTGTGATCACCGCTGCGCCTGCCTCTCTGGCGAGCCCGCGGGTATCGTCGGCCGAGCCGCCGTCGACAATGAGAATATTACTAAACCCAACCTCCTGATAGGCTCGGATCACGTCGACGATCGTTGCGGACTCGTTGAGTGTCGGCAAGAGGACACAGACATCCGCGCTCGGTGGCATTACCGTGTGTCACGAGCGGGTAGGTAAAACTGTGTTTGTTTTGTAGATATCGGAGACCGAACAGCTCCCGGCCCTCCCGGTTGACAATTTCACAATATATTGTAATATAGTTTGAATTTACACATGAATCATCAAATGGTATAAGACGCACCGAGTAAAATCAGTGATCGATGTACGATCTAACCGGGTTTCAACGTGATCTAATCTACACCATCAGTGGCATTGAGGAACCCTACGGATTAGCGATCAAAGAAGCCCTCCAAGAATACCGAGACGAAGAAATCAATCACGGTCGACTGTATCCAAACCTCGACACGCTCGTCGAGAAGGCATACGTCGAGAAAAGCGCAAAGGATCGGCGGACAAACCTTTATACACTGACTGAAAAGGCGGTGTCCGAAATCGACGCCCGGCGGAGTTGGGAAGACGGTCAACTCGCGGACTGACGCCGACAGAAGGAAACGCCTTTTAATGTCTGCCGGATACTGGTAGATGAGGGCTGGTAGCTCAGTTTGGCAGAGCGACGGACTCTTAATCCGTCGGTCGCGTGTTCAAATCGCGTCCAGCCCGCTTTTGGCCCGAGCATTACCGCAAGGAGCAATGCGGTTGCAGCGATTCGAACACAGGGAACGAAACGAGTGTAGCGAGTGGAGTAGCTGAGTGTTCAAATCGCGTCCAGCCCGCTTTTGCTCCGTTGTCCTGAACACCGTGAACGACAGCCGGAAGCGGCTTGCCGCTTCGGCGAACACGATCCAGAGGGTGACGCCACTATCGGTCGATGTGTCGGGTACAACACCCACAACGGTCGACACCGATAATCCCGAACACAGTCCGACTACACACCACATATCACTCTATTGGTACGAACGTCAGTAATGATCATCGCAAACAAGGTTATCACCGTAGAGGCACTACCGAAATATATGAATGGACAGCCCTCCACAAAACAGACTCCGGCCAGACGGAAGACGGTCCTTTTCTGTCGCGGCTGTGAGTATCAGGGACCGCCTGACGGGCCGTGGGTCATCCACCGGAAGCTCGACTGTGACGTCTATCTCTGTCCGAACTGTAACACCACAGTCACTGTGCGTGACCGGTTCGACGAAACCGAGTAAGTCAGTCGCTGCTTGTTGACTGTCCCGTCGGAATCGCTTCCATACTCCCGCGAAGTCGCCAGCCAACAGCGGCAACGATACCCAGTGCGAGCAGATACAGCGCGAAATTGATGCGCTGAACTGCAGCAGTGTACAGCACCAGATCCCGGCCGAGAAGCATCACCCCGAACTGGACTGCGAGCGCGCCGCCGGCCAGTCGCGCGCCGATCCGGTCGACCGTCGAGAGCCAGAACACCGCTGCGAGCAGCGCGCCGACAGCGACGAGCGACACCGCGTAATACCACGCCTGTGCGCCCGGCGAATAACTCAGCAGCGGCACGCCACGACTGAACAGCCCGCTCACGAGCAGGGCTCCGAGGGCGACGCCGACAGCGAGTTGGCTCCGAGCACGTGGCGGCCGTCGGTGGTGCTGCCGGACGGCAAACAGTGTTGTCAGGGTCAACAGCGTAAAGATCGTCAGCGCGACGATAAGGTGGGCGGCGTGGGTCGGCGGCGAGTAGCCACCAGGGATGCGGCCGCTAATCGTTACGGTGATCGCGCCGACAGTGATCTGCAACGGGAGCAGTACCACTGCGAGCGTCGAGACGATTTTGGTCCGGCGGTCACCGCGTTTCCACGCCCAGCCAGCCGTGCCGAGGATGAAAAAGCCGGTGATCATTGCCACCACCCGGTGGAACCACTCGATGAAGTCCGGATTGATAGTCAGCGCAGGGATCAGTTGGTTCGAACACAGCGGCCACTGTGCCTGACATGCCAGTCCCGACCCCGTCGCTGCGGTGTAGATTCCGAGCGTGATCAGTGACAGCGTGAGGGCAGTCGTAAACGCCGCGAACCGACGAAAGGACAGCCAGTCAAGGCGGTCGGTCATTAGCCTACCGTTGGTCCGCAGGCTACTTATCGCTATCCACCTGCGCTGCCGATCGAGTCCTACTGTGCCTCTTGTGTCGGTGAGACGTACTGTTGTTCCCACCGTCGACGGTCCTCGATTAGTTCGTCACCCTTCTCGGTGAGCTCGTAGTAGTTGGTCCGCTGGTCTTGACTCCCCTTCTCGACCAGCGAGTGCTCGACGAGCGCGTCGAGGTTCGGATACAGGCGCCCGTGGTTGACATTATCGACGTGCTGTTCCATCTCGCGGCGGATCGTCTGTCCCGATGGCTGATCGGAGCCTGCGATGACGTACAGGAGGTCGCGCTGGAAGCCGGTCAGTTCGAATATCTGAGTCATACAGGCGATATAGTGTGTAACCCTGTATTGTTAGTCGGTGTGAAATATGAATAATGACTGAAAAACAGCGCCACGAATCTATTTTTTTGATACTACCACACAACGCTTCGCTCGGCGGCTATATCGAGTGAATCCCGGTCAAGTAAACGCTTCCTACTGGTGGTAGACAGGTATTAATCGGCGGATAACGTCGGTTTCACTGCGAGGCGTACCGGGCGCTGAAGCAGTCCGAATTGAAGTAGCCCGCAACTGTAGTCGATCGTATGTTTCCCTCGTCGACACGGACTGCCGCAGAGTTGAGCGAGCGCCGGGCTCGAATCACGACGTTCCTGGATGACCGGGGTCTCGACGCCCTCTGGCTGGGTCGGCCCACCAACTTCGCGTGGCTGACCGGTGGCTCGAACGTCGTCGACCGAGCCTCGGCGGTCGGCGTCGCGGCGGCTGGATACAGTCGCGAGGAGGGGTTTCGTGTCCTCACGAACACGATCGAGGCACCACGACTGCGCGACGAGGAGCTTCCCGAGGCGTTCAGCGTGACGGCCGCCGACTGGTATACCGACTCGCTGGCCGAGTTCGTCGTCGCCGAATCACCGGCGTCCGCAGCCGCCGATTTCGACGTTCCAGGACTCGCCCAGCCGGACCTCTCGACGCTCAGACAACCGCTGTCGACCGCCGACATCGACCGATACCGCGCGCTCGGCCGCGAGACCGCAGCCGCCGTCGAGGAGGTCTGCCGAGAGCTCTCCTCGGCGCAGGCCGAACAGGCGGCGGCGGTCGACGTCCGGACCGCACTCGAATCGCGGGGGATCGAAGCGCCGGTCGTGCTCGTCGGTGGCGGCGAGCGCACCCAGCAGTACCGGCATTATACACCAACTACTGCCCCGTTGGGTGACTACGCGCTGGTGTCGGTAACCGCCCAGCGGGGCGGGCTGTACGCGAGTATGACCCGGACGGTCGAGTTCGATGCGCCAGCGTGGCTCGACGAACGGTTCGAGGCGGCCGCCCGCGTCGAAGTATCGGCGCTCGCGGCCACACAGCGGGCCGCCTGTGAAGGGTCGACCGCGGGCGACGTGTTCGGTGCGATCCAGACGGCCTACGAGGCGGTCAGGTGGCCCGACGAATGGCAGCACCACCATCAGGGCGGTGCCGCGGGGTTCGCGGGCCGGGAGTGGATCGCGACACCAACGGAGTCGTCGACAGTCGTTGCGCCACAGGGGTATGCGTGGAATCCGACGGTACAGGGGGCCAAAAGCGAGGGCACGGTGTTGGTGACCACCGACAGCGTCGAGCCGCTGACGCTGACCGACTCGTGGCCGACACGGTCGGTGTCAGCTGTTGGGGGAGATCTCAGCCTTGATCGTCCGATACCGCTGTCGGTGTGAGCCGATCGAACGGGAACCGGAGCTACGACTTCGACAATCGCCGAATCTCACAGTCGACGCACACACATACCTTTTTCAGTTGCCCAGCGAACCGCTGTGGTATGGGACTTGACGACGACGCACGCGAGTATCACCGGCGTGATCCCCCAGGCAAGATCGAGATCGCGACGACGAAACCGACCAACACCCAGCGAGATCTGAGTCTCGCCTACTCGCCGGGTGTCGCCGCGCCCTGTTTGGATATCGACGACGATCCGGATCAGGCCTACAACTACACGGCCAAATCCAATCTCGTCGGGGTCGTCTCCAACGGCTCAGCCGTACTCGGGCTCGGAGACATCGGCGCACAGGCCTCCAAACCCGTTATGGAGGGCAAAGGCGTCCTATTCAAGCGGTTCGCGGATATCGACGTCTTCGATGTCGAACTCGAACTCGACGACGCCAACGCGCTGGTCGAGACGGTCGCCGCCATGGAGCCGACGTTCGGGGGTATCAACCTCGAAGACATCAAAGCTCCAGAGTGTTTCGAAATCGAGCGACGGCTCGGCGAGCGAATGGACATTCCGGTCTTCCACGACGACCAGCATGGGACGGCGATCATCTCGGGGGCCGCCCTACTCAACGCCGTCGACATCACCGGCAAATCACTCGATGAGCTCGATATCGTTTTCTCGGGGGCGGGCGCGTCGGCGCTCGCTACCGCACAGTTCTACGTCTCGCTGGGGGCCGACGAGTCCAACATCACGATGTGTGACTCCTCGGGGATCATCACCACCGACCGGGGCGACGAACTCAACGAGTACAAACAGCAGTTCGCCCGCGATGTCGACGACGGGAGCCTCGCGGATGCGATGGAGGGAGCGGACGTGTTCGTCGGCCTGTCGGTCGGCGGGATCGTCTCACAGGAGATGGTCCAGTCGATGGCCGACAACCCGCTCATCTTCGCAATGGCGAACCCGGACCCCGAGATCAGCTACGAGGACGCCAAAGCCGCCCGCGAGGACGACGTGATCGTCGCGACGGGGCGGTCGGACTACCCGAACATGGTCAACAACGTCCTCGGCTTCCCCTTTATTTTCCGCGGGGCACTCGACGTGCGAGCGACCGACATCAACGAGGAGATGAAACGCGCCGCGGCGATGGCGCTGGCGGATCTGGCCAAACAGGACGTCCCCGATGCTGTCGTCAAAGCCTACGGCGACCAGCCGCTGCAGTTCGGCCCCGAATACGTGATTCCCAAACCGCTGGACCCCCGCGTCCTCTTCGAGGTTGCGCCCGCGGTTGCCGAGGCGGCGGTCGACAGCGGCGTCGCCAGAACCGAGATCGATATCGAAACATACGCCGAGACCCTCGAAGCCAGACTCGGCAAATCCCGCGAAATGATGCGTGTGGTCCTCAACAAGGCCAAAAGCGACCCCCAGCGGCTCGCGCTCGCGGAGGGCACCGACGAGAAAATGATCCGGGCGGCCTACCAACTGGAAGAAGAGGGGATCGCCGAACCGATCCTACTGGGTGACCACGAGGAGATCCGCCGGATCGCCGACGACCTCGGACTGTCGTTCGATCCGGAGGTCGTCGACCCCGCCGAGCGGAGCCCTGAGGCCTACGCCGACCGGCTCTACGAGCTCCGCCGCCGAAAGGGGATTACCCGAGGGGAGGCCGCCGAACTCGTTGCGAAGGACACCAACTACCTCGGCAGCGTGATGGTCGAGATGGGTGACGCCGACGCGATGCTAACCGGGCTAACCCACCACTATCCTTCCGCGTTGCGGCCACCGCTACAGGTGATCGGCACCGCCGAGGACGCCGACTACGCCGCCGGTGTCTACCTGTTGACGTTCAAAAATCAGGTCGTCTTCTGTGCGGATACGACCGTTAACCAAGACCCCGACGCCGAGATACTCTCGGAGATCACGAAACATACCGCCGAGCTGGCCCGAAGTTTCAACGTCGAGCCGCGGGCGGCGATGTTGTCGTACTCCAACTTCGGCAGCGTCAGAAACGAATCGACGGCGACCATTCGGCAGGCCGTCGCGGATCTCCACGACGATTCGGCGGTCGACTTCCCCGTCGACGGCGAGATGCAGGCCGACACTGCTGTCGTCGAGGAGATTATCGATGGCACCTACGGCTTCTCCTCGCTCGACGGTCCAGCGAACGTGTTGATATTCCCGAACCTCGAATCGGGTAATATCGGCTACAAACTGCTCCAGCGGCTCGGCGGCGCGGAGGCGATCGGACCGATGCTGGTCGGAATGGACAAACCGGTTCACGTTCTCCAGCGCGGCGACGAAGTCAAAGACATCGTCAACCTCGCGGGCGTGGCCGTTGTCGACGCACAGGAAGAGTAGAGCCGACCGCTGACTACTGTATGGGATATATTTATACCTACATTAGTCACTAGAGGCTATCATGGCCGACCGAGGTCCCGAGCTCACCGCACCCGAACGGATCGAAAGCGGCGAGTTCTCGGGTGCGTTACGGATCGGATCGAAAAACGAGGCGGAGGTCTACTGGTACGTGCCGAAAAACCAGATCATCGAAACCACTGCGCCGGAGTCGACGCCCAACGACGCCGAAACACACCGGCTCTCGGAGGAGACCGTCGGCGAATACATCCACCACACTGAGCGTGACGGCAGTCGGTGGTCGCTGAACCAACTGGGCGAATTCCTTCGGAACGTCGCCTCGTTCCGGGACGTTCGGATTCTCACCCTCCGACAGGAGGAAGCATACGCCCTCTGTCGGATCTCGGGTGCCGACAGGGAGAGCGCTGCCGCCCTACTCGGGGTTTCCGAAACCTTGCTCGCCGACCACCTGTCGACGGCTCAAAAGAAGATCACCTGTGCGTTCAATCTCGTCGAGGCGGTCAACAAACACTGATCAGCCGGCCCCTCGTCTCGCTCGCCCCTGTTGCCGACTGGTAGTCAGTACCTACTCGGCGGCCTCGGCCGCGACGACCGAGCCGATCATCGACCACCCCTCGTCGTCGGCTTCGCTGCGGCCGACGAGGATCGAGTCGTTGTCTTCGCTGGAGACGAGTCGGTAGTCGGCGTCGTCGTCTCGACGCGTTGCTTCGGCCTGAAACTCCTGCTGAAAGAACTCCGTCCACGCCATCTCGAAAACCGACTCGGTGCCGTCGTCGAGCGTAAGCCGAACTGGTTTCGGCGTCAGATTGTGAATCCGCTTTGCGATCGGGTTGAGATCAGCCATATGCGGCTGTTGGTGTCGGCTCGGATAAACGTCCCCGATTTGGGTGCCGGTAGTCGCTCTCTACTATCAGCTGCTTACCATCTCAGTACTGATAGGGAGTTTCAACAGTGCAGATACGAATAGTATACAGAGCCTACCAATCGTGCAACAGTCACAAGCAGCCCAAACACTGTTGCGGGTATTTGTGGTTGGCCAACAGTTTCAGCAGTAGTGGTCCCACAGATGTCGCTTCCGCCTTCGCTCAGCCGCCTCAGTCGCGTGGTGTACAGCCTGCCAATCTCCATCGGTCATCTCCTCGCCTCGGCCCGCGGGATCGCCTTCTGGACTGCAGTGGCCCTTCCGTTCGGCTATCTGCCGCTGTTCGGACTCGACGTGGTCGACCTCACTATAGAGACGTTCGTGCTCCTCTTGATCGTTAATATCGTTGCACTGGTCGGTGGGCACTCGTATCACCGGTAACCGATCGACAACGTTCGCATACTCCGGCCACCATTCCGGACGATCACTACCAGTTAACTGTCGGTTCGAAGGCGATCGCCAGCGTGGGTCGACGACGGATTCAACCGAATCGCTGCAGCGGGTCGTTGGCAGTCGACGCGGCGACTACATCCAATGGGGTTAGGTTGCCTCGGGACTCAAAGTGGAATATGACAGACAGTGACGACGCGACGCCGGAAGACACCGACCGCTGGATGGCTGAGGTCCGACAGATGCGAGCCGACAAAGACGAGTTCTTTACCGACCATCCGCAGTCGCCGATCCAACCGGAGTACCGCGAGGCCTTCGAAGGGTTGGACTACTTCGAACCGGATCCCGACTTCCGGGTTCCGGCCCGCGTTCGCGTCTACGGCAACCCGGATCCGATCGAACTCGATGTGACCGCCGGCTCGCCGATCCGGTATCTTCGCTCGGTGATCTTCGAGTTCGAACTCCGCGGCGAGCGGATCCAGATGGCCGGCTACCGACAGGAGAGCGACGACAACCGGACGATCTTCATCCCGTTCCGCGACAAGACGACCGGCCAACAGACCTACGATCGCGGCCGCTACATGGAGATGGAACCCGACGAAGACCTCGTCAACGGCGACGTGGTGACACTCGATTTCAATCTCGCATACAACCCCTTCTGTGCGTACGCCGAGACGTTCGCCTGCCCACTGGCCCCGGAGGAAAACTGGCTGGAGGTCGTCGTCCCGGTTGGCGAAAAGAAACCGCCGGAAACGATCGTCGACTAACGATGGGCGGGTGACGGTGAGACTCACGGTCGACTGAAGGAAAACGCTCAATATCGTTCGCTCGTGAGAACGGTATATGGTTGATGTACCGAACCAAGCAGGTGTGGGTATCGGACTGATGATCGTCGGGATACTGCTTTTCATCCCCGGAATCGGGATCGGCTCCAACGGGGTCGTGTTCGCCTCGCTCGTGGCTGCAGCACTGTTGTTGACCGTCGGCACCTATCTGTTCGGCACCAGCAAACCCGGCCGCTCTGTCTGAAAACTACTGTCGACACTGCTGTTCGGTACAGACGCTTTTTGCTCCTCGACGACGAGCCACTGGCTCACGTAGACCGTTCCTAACTTCCGTTCTCACCGTTTGAAAATCGCCGGAGAGAGCACTGTCGCTCAAGGATGTAAGATCATGGCCGGGGTGGGCTCCGAACCCACGATCTCCGCATAACCCAGGTACGAGGCTCGGCAGGCCTCAATGGGGCGGACGCTTCCAAGGCGGTAACCGCACCGAATCTCAGTAACCCTATGAGTGCGGCGCTATGTCCAGCTAAGCCACCCGGCCTCACCTCTCCATAGCCCGATTGCACTCTTTAACCTTCTCATCTGCGACGGCCTCGTGGTGTGCGACCGGTCCACTCCCACGTGGTCCGATCCTGGTCAGACATCCGCCCGTTCAAACGGGTCGACGCCAACACACCGAGCGAAACAGCGCGAAACACTGATAATCATACCCGCGGATTTATCAGCCACGGACGGTACTCCCTCACAATGAGCCTGCCCGAGCTACTCGAATCCGCCCTGGACGGTGAACCATTGGTCGCAGAGGTCCAACTCGGCGGGGAAGACGTGCTGGTTGTCACCCCGAGCCGGACAGTCGTCTACCGCGCGGACGGACTGCTGTCGGACGAATCGATCGAGAGCTACCCCCACGAGGCCGAGAAGGTCGACCTCTCGGTCGGCCGCCGGAAGGCCAAACTTACCCTGGACTACGGGCTCGACGGCAGCGAGACGCTGGCGTTCCCAGCCAAGCGGGTCGAAAAGGTGCTCCACCCGATTCTGGCAGGCGTCATCAGTGCGGCGGGGATCACCGAGGCCGGCGAGACGGTCCACAAGACGTTCCGGTTCAGCGATCTCACGCTGATCGTCACCAGCAAGCGCGTCATCAAGCACATCGGCTCGGCAGTTTGGGACACAGATTTCGAGGCCTTCGAGTACAGCGGCCTGACCGACGTCGACTTCGAGGAGGGCAGCGTCGCCACCTCCATCGTCCTCACCCACAACGGCCGACAGAACCGATTCAAAACCCCCAACAGCGACGCCAGAGCGGTCCGCGAGGCCACCGTCGAGGCCGTCTGTGAGTTCCACGGCGTGACCAGCATCGAGGAGCTCCGCGAGGCGACGGCGAGTCAGGAAGGCGCCGACGGCGAGAGCGTTGACCGTGAGTCGACCGACCGACTGGA